>Ga0134092_1003044_pt1 | contig 11814 bp, 10 predicted proteins | sample 3_6taG_FD_94454 | JGI IMG/M metagenome (GOLD analysis project Ga0134092, IMG submission 94454) | Switchgrass degrading microbial communities from high solid loading bioreactors in New Hampshire, USA - 3_6_20_6_A3 metaG | ecosystem: Engineered > Bioreactor > Semi-continuous > Anaerobic >...
AACAGCCTAACATGCCATGTACTCATTGTCAACAGCTTTCGCGGCATAAACGCTTAGGCTATTGTTTGATAAGCTACTGATTGATGACCGAGGTAATTTACACACAAATTTGGACTTGACTGAGTTAAATATACCGGTGATGTAAATCTCAACTCATAAAATTTTACTCAATATTTTGGAAAAATAGATTCATGCATAATTTTGGACAATATATGATGTTTATTAATTTATTCCTTGTGTAGTATAATGATTTCAACCCGTAGTACTGGCTGACAAATAAACGCAGCATGGATAGCTTGCGCTATGTATTGAATTCATGAATGAATGAGGTGATTTTAGTATGAGTATCTCTATAAAGGATAAAGAAATCCTCCGAAGGCTCGGTCAACAATACATGGACATTGCCTCATTACCTGTACATAAGGAAAAAGTCGAGCTATGGAAAGCCTTGAACGGGGTAAGATGCAGCGTCCCATGGTTTGCATTGACCAATTACCGTGGAATGAACTCAATGCCTGTGCCGCTGATGAGCTGACTTGCCTGGTTCATGACCCATACTTTAGAAATATCGAACGGGAACTGCGCCAAAAGATTTATATGTGGAACCATTTTCCCGTTGATATGGTTATCGAACCATACATAACAATACCTAGAATAATTCGAAACTCAGGTTATGGATTAACCGAGGATTCTAAAATCCTGGCTCTGAGCGAGGGGTCTACAGCCCCGGCCAGACATTTTAACAGGGTGCTGAATGACTATGAAGACATAGAAAAGATAAAGGATATGGAAATCACCGAGGACAATGAATTAAGCGCTCTTTACTTTGCCCAGGCAAAGGAGATCTTTGACGGCATAGCTCCCGTCATCCAAGGGCATGGCATCCAATTCCACCTGGGAGTTTGGGACTGCTTGACAACACTATTGACTGTTGAAGGCGCCTATTATGAAATCATGGACCGTCCGGAATTTATTCACGCCTGTATGGAAAGAATAACCGAGGCTACCATTGCAGGCATTAAGCAGGCAAATGAATTACAAGTTCATAATGACATTGCAAACACCTGCCATTGTTCCTATGTTTATACAGATGAGCTTTTACCTGATTTCGGAATGGGGAAAGGCCCCATATCCAAAAATTGCTGGGCATTCGGGTTAGCGCAACTATTTACATCGGTTTCACCGAAGATTACCGAGGAGTTTGAACTTCCTTATATCTCAAGAATGGCGGCGTATTTTGGCATGATTTATTACGGATGCTGTGATCGTCTGGACGATCGAATGGATATAGTGAAAAAGATACCGAATGTAAAGAAAGTGTCTTGCAGTCCCTGGAGCGACAGGAAGAATTTCGCCGAAAAAATTGGCGATCGGCTGATTATGTCAAACAAGCCCAATCCGGCGTATATTGCCGGTGATACTGTCGACTGGGATGCCGTCAAAGGAGATCTTCAATATACAGTAGAATTGGCAAAAGCAAATCACGTCAACCTTGAGATCATTTTAAAGGATATCTCCACTGTCAGATATGAACCGGACCGCCTGACAAAGTGGGCAGAAGTTGCTATGGAAGTAGTGCAAAGTTATTAAATGTGTACTGAAAAGGGGTTCAGAAACTCAAGGTTTTCCTGAATCCCTGAAAATTTTCATTCCGCCAACGCCGTAGAAATTCCTGGGCCGGACATTTGAAAAGGATATGATCAAGTCGAATCGACATCCAGCACAGTGCAATGTACATGAATTAAGTGACACCGTTTGATGCCGCATATGACTAAAATTTAAACCGATGAATGGAAAGTATCGCTAAACCTCTGCATTTTCATCAACCATAAATCCCCATTGCACACCGAATTTATCGATAAATTGAACGGCAAGAGGACTATATGGCAGCGTTTCCAAGGGGTCGATCGTAATACTGTCTTCTTTCATTTTGTTATAACAAGAAAGTAAATCATCTTTATTGTTGAATATAACAACAAGATGAACTGCTATATCGGTGGAGGTGTCTTTCTTGCCAAAGCGGTCATTCAGAAAAATCATTTGACCGTGGATGTGCATTACGGCATGAGCAATTCTGTTATCCCCTTGAGATCCTTCGGGGGTATCACTGCTGTCATAGATAACGCTGTATGCTTTGGTATCAAAGGCTTTTTCATAAAAGGAAATGGCTTCTTTGCAACAACCGTTATAATGCAAATGAGGTATTATCATAATGAACTCTCCTCCTGCCGTTTTATAGGGTTTTCCTTTTCATGTCTCTAAGCCCCAGGCAGGCTTCCCACTTCGTGTTCAATCTTAAGCATTTGCAACACAACTATGGATGGCATAATATGTAATAACCATAGATTTTACCAGTCCAACCTGCTTTTTGCCAACTACTGTATCTTAGTAAGAAGCAGTTGGAAGGCCATGATCATAACAGTTCATGATATTGACTTTAACCACTGATAACCTTTACATAGAATTCCCTCTCTCTGGGACCGTCAAATTCGCAAAAGTAGATTCCCTGCCAGGTGCCCAGCTGAAGTTTCCCGTCCTGGACGATCACGGTACAGGAAGAGCCCATGAGAGAAGCCTTTATATGCGCATGGGAATTCCCTTCAAAGTGAAGGTATTGGCCATGAACGGGATATGTTTTGTCCAGTGCAGAAAGCATGTCCCGGACAACGTCCGAATCGGCATTTTCGTTGATTGTAACCCCGGCTGTTGTATGGGGCACGTATATTATAGCAATGCCTTCCCTTACATTGCTGTTTTTGACCACATCGGCAACCTTTCTGGTTATATTGATAAACTGCTGTGGTTTTGTGGTTTGAATAGGAATTCTGTGGTACACAGGGTAAGCCTCCTTTTTTGGTTACTTATCATTTGTTTTAAGAAATTATATAGAGGAATGGCTCTGTGAATAGCAACATGAGCTTTAAACACAATTTTTGAGGCCAAGGGATCTGCTCATGAGTTCCACTTGTACCATTTTAGGTTAAGTAATTAGGTTTTCTCTTTTGCTTCTAATTGAAAAGTAACTACACCGTCCGGGCAGGTAAACTTACCGCTATGTTTTGAAGCCCCTGAAAGAAGATTTGACAGGTCACCGCCCGAACGAACCGCTTCCATTAACGGAAACAATTTTAACATGCTTTTTGAGCAAAATCCATCGGGACAACCATACTCACAGATAAAAGTATCACCAATTTCATGTCCATTCCTGTAATTCTCCGGCTTTCCGTCTGCACCAACAGAAAGCACAACAATACGAAAACCATAGTCTTCCCTATACCATTTTTTCATTCTTTTGTCCTCCCGAAGATCAATAAACCCTATCCACAGGCTCGAGTTGATGGTATTTTTTACGCCTATAAAAACTCTGCTTCATCATGCTAATGCACATTGTTTTCGAATCATTCATGCCATCAAATAATGGATCAGGTGTGAAAGGCTGACGTTCTCCGGATCCCATTCCCTTGGCGGACAATTCACTGTCTCGTATGTAATCCCCATTGCATCTATAAATTGAACAAACTTGTCGTCCAGCCACGGTGGAGTCCAGGCTCCGGATCTGCATATATGAATTGCCGAAACTAGAAAGCTTATGTTCAAATCATTCAAATTACAATATTTGACATGATAAATGCTATTTATCTGTCTAAAATACTCCGGCTTCTCCGCTGTATATGGACTGTAAAAAATATACGCTGCCTTGATCTGTTTATCCTTCAAGAGCTTACCTAGCCAGTTTGAACAATTGACTTCAAAGTTCAGGGAGGAAAGTCCTCCGTAACCAAGATCCGCATGGGAATCAAACAGACAAACGATGCTGCAGTTGTTTTCTTTTGCAATGGGATATGACAGGGCATGGGAGTCTGAAACATATGCTTTTATATCCTTAACAAATAAAAAACGGTTCTTGATACTCTCCCAAAATGTGTCCAACTCCGGCGCCAGCTTGTACGATTCTCTGATGTCCCTTCCCATTGCCTTCTCTTGAAGATACCTTTTATACCAGAGGTCAATCAAGCTTCTCTTGCTCTCACTATACGAGCCCCAGTTCTCACTTTTGGTATAGATAAAATAGTCCCAGTCTATAGACAATAGACATTTTACCATTTTATCCCCACCCGAAAAGAAGCTGATTTGGAATGTATAAACAATAAAGGTTGATTTGGAAAGGCTTATAATAATTAATTACACATCTTTCAAAAAAATCAACCGTTTTTTTTCGATATCCTGTATATTTTTCCTTTATTCTTTCCACTTCTATGGGTATAGAGATAAAAATACCCATGCTTTTTTAACATGGGTATTTTTTATACACGCCACTGATTGAGCGAATCACCGCATTACAAAAGCTTCAATCAAATCCGGCACTACCTTTATGCTTTCCATAGTCCCTTATGAAACTGACTGAACTTCCTGTAATACACACCTTAAAATGGACCTTGCCCGATTTTAAAGGTAACCTATTATGGTGCTATAACTCTCTTTAAATAATTTACATATCGTGACCGAACAGTAACATAATAAATCATATTCAAAATGAAAAATACCCCTATAACCACCAAGAACTGATGGAAAACCGACGAATAGAGTACCGTTTGCAGCACGTTTATTGCGAAATAAGTGTGTATGCCTGCAAGAATGTAAGGTACAAAGAACAATACTGCAATTTGAATGCTTGCCACCTTTTTCATTTCCTTAAAGCTTAAACCTAGTTTTGATATGGCGATATATTTGCTCTTTTCCAGGTTCAAGTCGGTATACAGCCTAAAATACAAGAAGCTACTAGCCCCCAAAAAGAAGATTGCACCCAAGAAGAATCCTACATATAAAAACAATTTCTTGTTTTGATTCTCCAAACGGTACCCTTCTATCCTTGTTGACCAGAAATATTTGCCATGTTCACCTACCCCAAGTTCTTTCCTTAATCTTTCAGTGACTTCAAGGGTGCTTAGCCAATTAGGAATATCATAGGAATAAGAATGATATCTCTCGTTTATATCCGTTATTTTGCTATAGGTTTCATCATTCACAACAACCAGATTTCGAAACAAGCCCGAGTAGAAAATCACTTTTGGAGCTATCCCGACTACTTCAAGATTTATTGCTCCGCTATCAAGAGCAATATTTTTCTGACTCAATGTTTTATCCCTTTTCGGATCAAATCTTACATAGACAGGAACCAATAATGCCTGATCTTGATCCAGGGCTGCCTGCTCCAATCCCAGTACAGATACCCGCATGTTATAATCCGATTGCTTCATAATATGGATTACGGTATCGTCTTTTGAAACCTGCTTTATCACTTCGCTTCTGACCTTTTCATACCTAAAGCCCTGGCTTTCCAGCATTTCATCAATGATTTTTATATGCTGCTGCTCATTGCCATTACCGCTGTATGATGTATAGGTTAGTGCAAAGGGATTATCCTTTAGGGACTCATCCTTAACTGCTGAACTTAGAGCATATACTCCTGTTATGGCAGTAAAGGCAACGGCGGACAGAACAGTAACCAAAAAAAGCATACGGGTATTATCTCTAATCCGATAAATGAGATCAGAAATCCATAGCATGTTCGTTCTATTCATATAAAAACTTCTATTCTTTTTCAAACGATGTAAAACAAAAATGCTGAACTGGGAGAAAAACAAATAGGTTCCGAGTACCACAGAAGTTGTGATAATCACTTCAGCATACCGGATGTTTTCAATCAATAAAACAACCCTGTCCAAAAAAGGATTGATATCATACAATTGCGGAGAAATCGCCATTAAATAACCCAAACCCAATAACAAAACAGCTGCAATGGATAGAATGATAGAAAATTTTATCTCCCTGTTGGCTTTCCTTGCCCCCTTTAAAAGATTCATGATGTTACTTGTACGTATAATAAGCGGAGTTAAAGCTGAAATACCCAGGAATATTAAGGTAAAAAATCCTGTGGTAATCAGTATCGCCTTATGGGGAAAGTAAAACCCTAGAGAATCATAGGACAAAATACTGCTTAGAACCATCAATAAAAGCTTGGAAAATACCAGTCCTACGGTGATACCGGCAACGATGGCCAAACATCCTATAAACATATTCTCCATTAAAATTAACCGCCTAAGCTGTTTTCTGGACATTCCAAGGACCATCAGAACCCCGAATTCCTTGCTCCTGACCTTCAAAAATGCATTCACCGAGATCAATACAAACAAAAATGAAAATGCAAGGATGGCTGCTTCGGTTTGTCCCATGATTAGTTCAATTGCACCGCCCCTTTTACTTGCTATCACAGGGTGAAACAAATTGACCGCAAATGAAAAAAAGACCATAATGGTAAAAACACTGCTCAGGAAATAGGCCAAATATACCCTTGTATTTCGCTTCACATTATTTATGGCGAATCGAAAAAAGGTCATTTGCTTCACCTCCAAGGAATGAAAGAACATCGATAATCTGCTGATAGAATTTCTGGCGACTGTCACCACGATGGATCTCATTAAAGAACTGTCCGTCTTTTATGAATATCACTCGATGGCAGTAGCTTGCTGATTTGGGGTCATGGGTTACCATCACGGTTGTTACTCCGGTATCCCTGTTGATACTTTCAAAGAGTTCCATCACGTCTTTTGCAGCCTTTGAATCAAGATTTCCCGTGGGTTCATCGGCCAGCAAAAGAAGCGGTGAATGAATAATTGCCCGGGCAATAGCGGTCCGCTGGGCTTGTCCTCCTGATACTTCATATGTCCTTTTCGTGAGAATATTTTCTATATGGAGCCTTGCGGCTACCTCTTTCAGTTTTTTATCCATGGTAGAAATCTTTTGCCCATCCAGCGTTAAAGGAAGTACAATGTTCTCACCAATGGTCAACGTATCAATCAGGTTGAAGTCCTGAAAAACAAAGCCAAGCTTCCTTCGCCTGAATAATGCCAGCTCTGAATGATCGAGCCTATAAGGATTTTGACCGTTTATAAAAACTTCTCCTGATGTAGGAGGATCAATGGTGGAAATAACATTGAGGAGAGTTGTCTTTCCACTCCCCGAAGGACCCATAATCCCGACGAATTCCCCCTTTTCGATGCTCAGGTTGATATCTTTCAGTGCACTGTATTGTACCTTCTCTCCATAGATTTTGTAAATATGATTCAATATCAAAATCTCCAATTTGAATCATCCTTTCATCTCTTGCTGTTTTTTATTTTAAGGCATCAGTGCACCCTCTACCATCGATTATGATTACATCAACCTTACATTCATGTAATATTGCTTAATCGGTAAACACGATTCGTACCAACGTCCCTTCTCCCGGTTTTGATTCTATCTCGATTTGGTGGTCCAACTTTTTACATATTTCATTTACAAGGTACAAGCCCATACCTGTAGATTCACCGAACCTGCGGCCGTTTTCACCGGTATAGAAGGGTTCAAAGACCCGTCGGATATCTTGCCGGGGAATTCCTACCCCCTGGTCCTTTACTTCCAAAACCTTGCCTTTCTCACCTACATAAGCCAATACAATGACTTTTTTGTTTTCCCCTTCCGTATATTTAATAGCATTAACCAGCAACTGCTCCAGTATGAACTTGAGCCATTTCCGGTCGGATTTTACAGACATGCCCAAATCAATTCGAACTTCCGGATAAAGCCTTTTTCTTATAAAATACCTTTTTTGTTCATTTACAACCTCGGAAACAAGGGCATGCAATGGAACTGTTTCAATAGTAAAGTCATGCTCAAAACCATTCAACCTCGCCATATTCAAAGCCATGTTCAGCCCCCTGCTGATGCGTTCCATCTCCTGTGCGATATTTTCTATATAAGGCTCCCCTTGGTTTTCCTGGAGGATTAAGTGAATTACCGATATCGGCGTTTTCATCTGATGAACCCATTGATGAATAAAGGTCAGATGCTCTGCCTGTTTTCGCTTGTACATCTGGATTTGCTCCTGAAACAGATTGTATTGTGCACGGAGCAGCCTGTTGACGCCTTCCGAGACAGGAGCATTTCCTGCTGAAGACAGGGTATCTTCAAGTTTAGAGGGTGTTTTGCTTAGCTTTTCATATAGCCTTTTGTAGGAAAAATAACGGTACAACAAAAAAACTCCCAGAAGGAAGCTGCTCAAGAATATAAAATAATAAGTGTTTTCTAAAGTCTCAAACCCTCCTAGATTTCTATAGAACATAAAGAGAAAAATCATATTGAAAAGGTACAATAGTACAAATACCATATGATCACGCAAGAAAATTCTCATCCCATTTTCCTCCAGGTCACATTCAATCTGTATCCATGCCCTCTTACCGTTTCCAGGGCATCTTCAATCCCGATCTCTTGAAGCTTTTTCCTGAGACGTGCCACATTGACATTAAGGGTATTTTCATCAATAAAGACCTGATCATCCCATAGTTTTTCCATAAGCACATCCCGGCTTACAGACCTGGGAGACTTGCGCATTAATATTTCAGCAAGTATGGCTTCCTTTTTTGTCAGGACTGCTACATTGCCGTTAAAATATAATTCAGGCCTTTCGGGGTACAAGGTCAGTTCCTCCAGTTCAACTTTCCTTTCCTCTGATACATCAGGAGCAAATTCTCCGTAGCAACGCCTTAACTGGCTTTTTATTTTCGCAATCACTACATCATAATAGAAGGGCTTTGTTATATAATCGTCCGCACCGCTTTCAATTCCCATCACCTGGTCCATTTCACCGTCACGGGCGGAAATGAGAATAATAGGATTTATAGACACCTGCCTTAGCCTTCTGCACCAATAATAGCCGTCGTACTTGGGTAAATTGATATCAAGTAAAACAAGATGTGGATTTGCCTCAATAAATATATCCAGAATTCTATCAAAGTCCCTCACCGTTATGGTTTTATATCCATACTTCTCAATATGAGAGCCTAGAAGCTTTGCTATGGAGTCATCGTCTTCCACCAGCATTATTTTGTATTCCATACCAGAATATTACCTCCTTATGAAAAGCAGTCGCTGTATAAACCCCTTTTCTCTATCAAGTCCCCCTCTATTATATCATTTCAATGCTCATTCTTATTTAGATTTATTGCTATCAAATCATTACCCGGCTCTACTTTGATGATGGCTTTTTCTTTTATTATTATTTTTTTAGCTGCTTTAACGTCTTCACCGCATTTCATCACTTGGGATATAAAGCAGCCTCGTCAACAAGCTGCTACACATGCGAATACACACAAAAATCCCGCTTCTTTCAAAGCGGGCTATGTATTGCTTTTGTAATTACACAGCTGGTCTTATGATTGTTTTAACCGGATTCTTATCGTTACTTATATCAGAAGGGGCACGTCTATTCGATATGTCCCTGCCATTTGCCATTAACTTGCGGTAACTTCAAAGGTAGTTGAACCAATGGTAATCCTGTAAGTCTCACCCTTTTTTATATCAGGGCTGCTGAGAATCACAACCTCAAAGTCAAGTTCTGGAACATAGGCAGGAATGATCGTATTCCCGTCAGCATCTATGAGTGCAATGGCAGTACCTGCAGGCTGATTGTCCACCTTCACTAAGATGACACCTTGTTCAGAATCGCTGAAGCTTTTCGCCATGCGGGAAGCACCGGTACCGATAAAGGTACCTCCCTTAATCGTTCCACTGTCATCGTAATCCAGGGTAGCTGTATCACCAACAGTGGGGCCACAAACAACGGTATAACCACCTGAAATCGTCAGCGTTCCGTTGGCGTCCATACCGTCACCGGCAGCGTTGATATACAGTTTCCCGCCCGAGATGACGATGCTGCCTTTGGAGGAAGATTTTCCTCCTCTGCCGCCAGCAAACCTGTCATTGTGCCCACCTCCAAAACCGCTTTGATCATTGCCCCCTGCAGCATTGATACCGTCGTCGCTTGCATACATGGCGATGTCACCGCCTAAGATCTCCACACGGAGACCTTCCAGGCCTTCGTAACACTTGGCAATGTTGATGGTCCCGGAGGAGACGGTCAGATTTTCATCAGCGTGGAAGCCGTCATTACCCGTTACAATTTGAAAAGTACCTCCGCTTATATTCATTGAAGCATTGGAATGAAACGCATCATCTGCGGCATCGATGGTAAAGTCGCCCTTAATTATAGTTAGATTGCCCACAGCTTTAATGCCTTTAGTGCTGGCGCTGTTATCCTTTGTGTCAGTACCTTTAGTGCCGGAGCTCATTTTTTCTGTTTTCGCACTTCCGCCACCGGATACAATGTAGAAAGTACCGCCGTCTATCTGCATCCATGCTGAGGAAGCAATTCCATCCCCATTGGAAGCAATATTGAAAGTGCCGCTTCGGATATATACAAAACCAAGGGAAGGGTCATCATCGTTTTCTGCATGGATTCCGTCCTTGCCGGATGTGATATTGATCTCCCCATTGGCAATGCAAACATTATCGTTACCCGACAGGCCATGGAAAGCTGAATCGATCCTATAAGTGCCGCCGGTTAAGGTCAACTCATCCTTGGAAACAATGCCATGGCCGGCCGGGGAGGTAATTGTCAGGATGCCGGAGCCGTTCAGGGTCAGATCTTCCTTGGGAAAAATAACTGCATCTATGTTGTTCTCGTCATTGGCCGAAAAAATTCCTCCATTCGAAAGGGTATTGACAGAGTCCTCAGCAAGGGTAATAAACACCTTGTCCGACTTTCGAATATAAATGGGGGCAGAGGATCTGCTATGAATGGAAACATTATTCAGCACCAGCTGTACTTTATCCTTTTTTCCAGTGTCTACAACGATTTCCCCATCCTTCAAAGTTCCCGATAGAATATAGGTGCCTTCATCGGTGATTGTCACGGTACTTCCGGATATTTTAACAGCATCGGAATCGCTGGTTGCGGTTTCTCCATGGAGCTCAATGAGATGGCTTTTGCTTTCATCATACTCCACTTCAAAGTCCCGGGAAGAAAACAGGTCCGAAATATCGATTGAAGTATCTGACTTGGCCTTCCCTTCGGTGGAGGGTTGCCCCTGATTGTCTGTGCCGTTTTTTTGGCTGCACCCGGAAGCCAGCAACATGCATACCAGCAATAATATGAAAATCGGTTTCTTCATTTGATAAACATCTCCACTCCATCAGCTTAGCCGTAGCGGTTTCCAGCCTGGATGGAACTTACCTTTAAAGCCCATCAGATTAAAATGATTGGACACTGAGTTTCCCTTCTAATTCCCTTTAAAACTTACAGGAATAAAAGATCGACAAGTCATTATAGAAGCAGTACCTTTAGAACAAGCCTGAAATAACACCCGATGCATCCACATCGATCTTTTCTGCGGCAGGTACCTTGGGAAGACCAGGCATGGTCATTATTTCACCGGTCAAGGCAACAATAAAGCCCGCCCCGGCCGATACCTTCACATTGCGGATGCTTATTTTAAAGCCCCTTGGCCAACCCAGTTTTTGGGGATCATCCGAGAGGGAGTATTGTGTCTTGGCCATGCAAACCGGATAGCTGCCAAAACCATAGGCCTCCAGCTTGGCCAGTTCCTTAAGAACCGACGGAGCATACTCCACGCCGTCGGCACCATAAACTTCCCTGGCGATGGCTTCTATTTTTTCTTTCAAAGGCATATTATCTTCATAAATATATCGGAAGTTGTCTTTACCCTCATCAGCAAGCCTTATCACTTCCTCAGCCAGTTTTATGCCGCCTTCTCCGCCCTTGGCCCATACTTCGGATAATGCAACGTTGACTCCCAGTTCCCTGCATTTATCCTCAATAAACTGAAGCTCTGCATCGGTGTCTGTGGGGAAACGGTTGATGGCTACTACTGCAGGCAATCCGAATTTCACCGTGATATTTTCTATATGCTTCAAAAG
>Ga0134092_1003050_pt1 | contig 11804 bp, 19 predicted proteins | sample 3_6taG_FD_94454 | JGI IMG/M metagenome (GOLD analysis project Ga0134092, IMG submission 94454) | Switchgrass degrading microbial communities from high solid loading bioreactors in New Hampshire, USA - 3_6_20_6_A3 metaG | ecosystem: Engineered > Bioreactor > Semi-continuous > Anaerobic >...
ATGGTGGACGTAGTTCAGTTGGTAGAGCGCCAGTTTGTGGCACTGGTTGTCGTGGGTTCGAGTCCCATCGTCCACCCCATCGCTGGGATATCGCCAAGCGGTAAGGCACCACACTTTGACTGTGGTATTCGTAGGTTCGAATCCTGCTATCCCAGCCAACGTGGTTTACTAGCTCAGTCGGTAGAGCACTTGACTTTTAATCAAGGTGTGCCGGGTTCGATTCCCGGGTAAGCCACCAAATGCAGATGTGGCGGAATTGGCAGACGCACTAGACTTAGGATCTAGCGCCTTTGGCGTGGGGGTTCGACTCCCTTCATCTGCACCATTTTAAAATAATAGTTTTGCGGAAGTGGCTCAATGGTAGAGCGCCACCTTGCCAAGGTGGATGTTGCGGGTTCGAGTCCCGTCTTCCGCTCCAAATATGCGGGTGTAGCTCAATGGTAGAGCCCTTGCCTTCCAAGCAAGTTACGTGAGTTCGATTCTCATCACCCGCTCCAAAAAAGACAACTTAATTTAAGTTGTCTTTTTCTTTTGCATAAAAAGAAAAGGGCATATTGCCCATAATTTTAAATAATTATTCTATAAGCACTATTTAGTTTTTAATTATAGAACTATTATTAATAATAAGTGTATTATATAAAATAAGTATATCTTGATTATTAAATTTAATTATAGTATCTAACAAAGAAGGACTAATATATCTTAAATCAATTAAAGTTATCTTAGAATATCCATCAATTAATAGGGGAGCAAGAGAACTCCCAAAAGAATCTCTGAATATTATAAGTTCCTTACCACTTTTATAATTAGTATTTGTAATTTCAATAAAGGGTGTAGCACCGGATAAAAAAACATCGTAGGAATCAATAGAACCAAGTTTATCAAGGTTATAAATTGAACTAATGGAGTTATCATAATTTTTAACTATTGCTGCATTTATTGTTGAATTATTTAAATAAGTTAATGTATCAGCTTTTATATTTATTGGAGCATAACCATAATATGATCCGTAGAAGGGATAATAATTATTTTTAGTATAATTCATATTATTAATTTTAAAATTCATATTCTTTGATAACACTTCTATTATAGGAATAAGTTTATCCTGTCTCCAGTGAATATCTGTATTATAGTAAGAATCAATATTTAAGTAATTACTAATATCAATATATTCCATGTTATTTAAGTTAGATTTTATATAATCAAATAGATAGTCATAATCTAGAGTTAAATAGTCATCTGTTAATAGATAATAATTCTTGTCAGGAATTATACTGTAATAAACATTCATTTCTTTAAGATATTTCTCATAAAGAGAATTCAGCTTATTTACAAAATCTTCTAGGCTTTTTTTGTTTAAGGGATAATTAATTTTAAAAATCTTTTCGTTTTCTATAAAAATATTATTACTATCGGATTTTTTTAAAATTTCAAATTCAGTGAAGACTTTTAATTTTCTGAAGGAGTCCCTAAGAGGAAATTGATCTAAAGAGTAGTTTTCTAATTTTTCAAATACATCTCTTTTAAGTATGCTGTTTATAGTTATATAAGGAAATCTTGAAAGTGTTCTTCTTTCTAAAAAGGAAATTTCTTTATCTTTAGAAATAATATTAGTAATTAAGAAAAAGCTTAATATTATTATAAAAGAAAATGTAATAAATTTATTTTTCATAAACACCTCTTAAAATCTAAAATATAGAAAAGGATTAAAAGAATCATCGATTAAAAATGCTGTATTTATAAGCAAAGCAAGTATAAGAATTAATGGTTCTAGAAAATTTATCATGATATTTATATTTTTTTTATTTTTTAGTTTATTTAGATAAGTTTTAGCTAAAGGAGTTGAAGAGATTATTGCTATTAATAATATTCTTCCATAGCTTTTAATATAGTATATAGTTTCTTTATTTATTAGTTTTATATTTGATGGAATAAACATTTGCTTTAAGTAAAAAAGTATTTCTTTAAGGCTATTTCCGTTGAAAATAACAAAGCTTATTAAGACTAATGATATTGTATATATGTGTGAAAATATTTTATGTTTTTTAAGAAAATTACTCAATAGCAGTTTCTCAAGAAATAATATAATTGCAAAATATAATCCCCATATTATAAAATTCCAGCTTGCACCATGCCAGAAACCTGTAAGAAACCAAACTATAAATATATTCCTTATCCATTTTAGTTTTGAAACTCTGTTACCTCCCAAAGGAATATATAAATAATCCCTAAATAAAGTAGAAAGGGAAATGTGCCAGCGCCTCCAAAAGTCTGTTATAGAAGATGCAATAAAGGGGTAATTAAAATTTTCAAGAAATTTAAAGCCGAATATTAAACCCAAACCAATAGCCATGTCGCTATAACCAGAAAAATCAAAATAGATTTGCAAGCTAAAAGCCAGGGCGATAGCCCAATAGGATAAGGAGCTCATTTCATTTAGATTTAATAGATCGTTAGAAAATTTTCCAAGAATATTTGCTAATAAAACTTTTTTGGATAAGCCTATGACAAACCTTCTAACTCCTAATGCAAATAGTTCAAAAGAATGTTTTCTATTAAATAGTTCCTTATGAATAGTTTTATATCTAACAATTGGACCAGCTATAAGCTGTGGAAATAAGCAGAGGTATGTAGAAAAGGATATAAAATTTTTATCAGCCTCAACATCACCTCTATAGACATCAATAAGGTAACTAATAGCTTGAAAAGTAAAAAAACTTATACCTACTGGCATAATGATTTGAAGAAATTTAATATTCGAGTTAAATAATAAATTTATATTAGCAATAAAAAAATTAGAGTATTTATAATATAGAAGGATTCCGAGATTAATTATCAGAGCTATAATTAGATAGTTTTTCTTTACTTTTATATTAATAGATTTTCCAATAGCTAAAGCAGAGCTGTAATTTATAAAGGAAGATAGAAGCAATAGAAGAGTATATTTGGGTTCACCATAAAAATAAAAAAACATGCTGGATAAAAATAGGATACTATTTTTAAACTTAAAAGGAACTATAAAATATAAAATTATAACTATTGGAAGAAAATAATATAGAAAGAATATACTTGAAAATACCATATTTCTCCTTTCGTTAAAGGAGCTATCTATGATAGCCCCTTATTGTATTTTATTAACTATTTTAAACTTAGGAATATATTTTTTAGGTCTTCTGAATAGTTATTGTCCATAGCTAGTAATATTAAATTATCTATATTTTCAACAACTATATTGTCTTTTTCTACTCCAACACAAATCCATTTAAATGAATCTACATTTTCTTTTATATCATTTTTTACTTTTTCTATATCTACAGAATCTTTAACTCTTACTAGCACAACAGAATGGGCAGAAGGCCACATCGTTGGTTCAGAAGCAAGGCCTTCTTCAAAGTCAAGTTCATTAATACCTAAATAATAAGATAAATTATCTTTTGTTAATTCCGTTGTAGCAAGCTCTCCAAGATCTTGATTTAAATCATCATAAAGTTTTGTCATTATATTTTTTAAGCTTTCATTAATTGTATTGTTAGAACTAGCAGCTTTTTCTGCAGTACATCCAGCAAAGGCAAGAGATAAAGTTAATAACAATACTGTTATAATAGATTTTATTTTTGTCACTTTTTATTCCCCTTTCAATCTAATTTCTCATATTCCATAAAAGTATTATTAAAATAAATAATAATATTTTTATTTTTACCTTCATAAACTTTAGCGCCATAAAAATTACTATTAATATCATCAACAATAAATAAAACTTTACCCTTAATATCAGCTTCTGTGTATGTGATACCTGTAGGAACATACTTCTGGTCATTATAAGTAAATGTTTCATAGGATAAATCGTAGGTATTCATTGGTATCACTTCTTCATTAGGAGCTGCTTCTCTATTGTAGTTAATTTTAAATATAAAAATCGAAAGAATTAAACATGCTGCTAAAAGGAATGACTTTAATGGTTTTTCAAGTTTAAAGCTGTTCTTTTTTTTATTATTTAAAATATCTGAAAGAATTCTATTTTTTACATCATCATTAGGAAGAATACTGTCGAATGCATCAATTATTTTTTTATTCTTCATCTTCTTCATCCTCCTTGATAATATCTCTTAGCAAGTTTCGTCCGCGGCGAAGATATGATCTAACTGTAGAGTCATTCATTTTTAATTTTTCAGCTATTTCTTTAAGTTTGTAACCTTCATAGTAATAGAGATATATTATAAGTTTATATTTTTGGGGTAAATTCATTATTTTTTCAAATATATACTTATTTTCTTCATTAAAAGTTATAAATTTTTCTTGAAGGGAATCAATATTAATATTTTTTCTCCACCAATGTTTAAGAAAATTTTTACAATTATTTGATGCAGTAACTATAAGCCATGCTTTAATATGTTCTTGGTTTTTAAAAGTACCTTTATATTGTAGAAATTTAATAAATGTACTTTGTACTGCATCTTCAGTATCTTGGATATTTTTTAAATACATAAAGCATACTCGGTATACAGTTTCAAAATAGCTATTATAAACCTGAATGAACTCCTTGTCCGCACGCAACAAAGAGTTTTTCAAATTAAATCACCCCTCTCATAATAAAAACAAATAAAGATATAGAAATGTTGCAAAATAATAAAAAATTTATGTTTTATTATATCAAAAAAATATCTATATTATTTAATAATAATTTTGTTATATTAAAACAATATTTGAATACAATGTTTGCAAAAATATACAAAAATGTTATAATTTAATAATAAATAATAGATATATTATAATGTAAGTACAAAGGAGGGATATATATGGACTTTAACTCAAGAGAATTTAATGATTTATATAAATTTGATGGTGATTTAGGGGCGATCTATTCAGAGAAAGAAACTGTTTTTAGGGTTTGGTCTCCAATAGCAGAAAGTATAAAATTAAAACTGTATGGGAAAGAAGGGTATGATTATAATAGAGATTTCATAGAAATTATTCCAATGAATAAATTAGAAAAGGGAATTTTTGAGATAGCAGTAAGCGGAGATTTAGATGGAGAGTATTATAACTATTTAGTTACAATCAATGGAATAGAAAAAGAAGTTGTTGATATATATGCAAAGGCAGTAGGGGTTAATGGAAAAAGAGGAATGGTAATTAATTTAGAGAAGACTAACCCAAAAGGTTGGGAAGAGCATAAAATCCCTGATTATCCTCCTATAGATTCAATTATATATGAAATGAATGTTAGAGATTTTACTATAGATTTAAATTCAAGTCTAGAGGAAAGTTTAAGAGGAAAGTATAAAGGATTAATAGAAGATGGAGTAAGATTAAAAAATAGTTCGATAAAAGTAGGTTTTGATCATTTAAAAGAGTTGGGTGTTAATACAATACAGTTAATGCCAGTCTTTGATTATAAAACTGTTAATGAAGAAAAATACAGTGAAGAGGAATATAATTGGGGATATGATCCTTTAAATTACAATGTACCTGAAGGTTCTTATTCTACTGATCCTTATTTGGGAGAAGTTAGAATAAAGGAATTTAAAGAGATGATAATGAAAGTCCATGAAAATGGATTTAGAGTTGTAATGGATGTTGTGTATAATCATACTTTCGATACTGAGGAATCAAATTTTAATAAAATTTTTCCTGGATATTATTATAGACAAAGTCAAGATGGAGGCTTTTCAAATGGATCAGGTTGTGGAAATGAATTAGCATCTGAGAGAGTTATGGTAAGAAAATTTATTTTAGATTCTGTTAAGTATTGGGCAGAAGAGTATAAAATAGATGGTTTTAGATTTGATTTAATGGGACTTCATGATTTAGATACAATGCTTGAAATACGAAGAGAACTAGACAAAATAAATAAAAATATAATAATTTATGGAGAAGGATGGACTGGAGGTTCAGCAGCTTTAAGTTATGATAAAGCTGCTGTAAAATTTAATATTAATAAAGTAAAGGATATGCAAGTAGGAGTTTTTAGTGATGATATAAGAGATGCTATAAAAGGTGGAGTATTTTTTGGAAGAGAAGGTGGCTTCATAAATGGATGGGATAATTACGAAGAAAGCTTGAAATTTGGAATAGTAGCATCAGTATATCATCCAGATATAGATTATAATAATGTTAAGTATTCAAAGTGGCCTTGGGCTAATGAACCATATCAGGTAATAACTTATACATCAGCTCATGATAATTATACATTATGGGATAAGATATGTTTAGTTGAAGAAGGCTTAAGTGAAGAAGAAAGAATAAAAATAAATAAACTTGCAGCAGTAATAATATTGACATCTCAGGGAATACCATTTATTCATTCTGGTGATGAGATTTTAAGAACAAAAAAGGAGAAGGATGGTACTATTATAGACAATAGTTACAAATCACCTGATTATGTTAATAAAATAGATTGGCAAAGAAAAGAAAAATATTTAGATGTATTTAATTATTATAAAGAATTAATAAATTTGCGAAAAAAACATAGAATATTTAAATTAAATAATGCAGAGGAAATAAGAGAAAATATAAAATTTTTAAATTTTGGAAGAGAAATTAATGATAGAAATGTAGTTGCTTATATTGCCAACGGTAAAAATGTTAATGATGATTTAGGAAAGATAGTTGTAATATTTAATGGAAATAAGAGACCTATAGAAGTTAAATTAGATTATTATAAATTCAAAGTTATATTGGATAAAGATAAAATTGATGAAAATGGTCTATATAATATAGAAGGAAATGTTATTAAGATAGATTCAATATCAGCTATGATACTCTCTTATATTGAATAAATAATAAGATTAATTGTTTTAATAATCAGCCTGATAAATTGTAAAGAAATATATATTTGAAAGAAACTCCTAGGTTTGCCTAGGAGTTTCTTAGTTAATTGTACATTATGCATTCAGAATCATTTTGGTGCATCTAGAGGGAATTGAACCCCCGACCACTGGATTCGGATTTAGAAAATATAAAATAAATTATAATATCCTAGAAGATTGATTTTATGTGATTTATAAAGATATAGTTCGCTAAAATATATTAAAAAAATCTATAACTTTTGTGGGAACTTTGTGGGAAAAATAAAAAATAATATAGACTATAAAGCCTATATTATTTGTAAAATATCTATTGAGTTTTCTTTATGCTGCTTCAATACATGAGTATAGGTATTAGCAGTAATATAAATATCGCTATGACCTAATAAGTAAGATACAGTTTTTAACGGCACTCCTAACTCAAATTGTTTAGTTGCATAAGTATGCCTTAGTGCGTGAAAATTTTTATATTCTACATCACATCTTTTTAAAAATCTTTTAAATGATCTAGAAATATTGCTATCATCTAGTAAGCCACCTATTTCATTGCAGAAAACTAAATTAGAATCAATATAACTAGTTCTAACTTTGAATTTATTTTCTATCTGAATAGCCTTAATTTCCTTTAGAACACTTTTTAAACTATTGGGCAAAGGAATAGTTCTTATAGAATTTACTGTCTTAGGAGCTTGTAGAATAGGCTTATATTTCTTATTGTTGTTTTCGTCATAAAAAGCAACAGTTTTACAGCTTCTTTCTATTCTTATCTCATCATTAGAAATATCACTCCATTTTAGACCCAGACATTCACCTCGCCTCATTCCAGTAGAAAGAGCAACTATAGCCAAATATTTTATCATGCTTTTTTCTTTAGAATAAATAATTTTTCTAATTTCATCATCTGAAAATACTTCGATATTCTTTTTTTCTGAACGAAGATCACCAGGAATAGTTACTTTTTTGCCAGAACAGGGATTAGTAACTATATAACCTTGATTTACGCAAAAAGTAAAAAAACTTTTTAATAACTTATTTATTGTGTTGACAGTAGAACTACTTTTCCCTCTTAAATACAAATCGTTATAAAACGCTTGTATAGTAATAGGTTTTAAATCTGAAATTACGAGAGAAAATAGATTACTATTAGCAATATAATTTCTATACAAACCTTCGTATCTTTCATAGGTAGAAGGTTTATTAGAAAGTTTTACGTATTGATTTAACCATAAAAGCATAGTTTTCCCTAAGGTTTGTTTATCGAAACTATAATCAAGACCATTGTTGATTGCATTTAAGTATGCGTCTCTTTTAGCTTCAGCTTCTTTCTTAGATGCTCCATAAAATTCTTTTCTAATTAATTTTCCTTCGCTGTTTCTCCCCAAGGATATTGATATTCTGTAATATTTCTTTCCTTTTTTTGTGTAATTCGTCTTTGTCGCCAACGCATTCACCTTCTATTTTTATTTTTCTTGTACCGATAGTAACAAATAACACTCCTTTTAATTCTTCGAAAATATCGTCCAAAATATCATCCCCTTTGTAGTTAATATAAGAACATAAGTTCTTATAAAATATTATAAAACACTTGTTCGTATTTTACAATATTTTGTATCGATAAATATATTTTTACATATTTTGTTACGAAATAAAAGTCGACATATCGACCAAAGAAAATAAAAAAGAGCAAGATTACTCTTGCTCAACTTCTGGAAAGACAAATCCTATATCTTCCATTTGTTTTATTATTTTAAGCCTTTTAATTACTTCGTCTTTTGTAAGTCCGTTAGGATAAACATCTTTTGATACTTCTATAATGATGTTTTCACCGTCTATATTAAATTCGTTTAAGATGCCTTTTCTTTCATTAGTTCTTCCTAATAAGTAATCAACGCTGCAATCGTAAAGGTCAGCTAACTTTTCTAAAGTTAGCACATCTGGAACCCTATTATTATTTTCCCAATTAGAAACAGTTTGCTTAGTAACATTTAAAATTTTAGCTAATTCGGGTTGGTTATAATTATTTTTAATTCTTTCTTCTCTTAATCTTTTTGCAAGTTCCATTTTATCACCTCTATTAGTTTCATTTTATTATTATATTCTCTTTGTTGACCTCTTTAAAGGGTGTAAACAAAAAGAATATTTTTTTATAAAAAATAACAAAAATTATGTTGACAGTAAACAAAAAGTTGACTATAATTAAAAATGTAATCAGTCAACGAAAAGTTTACTAAGGAAGGAGGTAGGATAATGCAAAAGAAAATTAAAATACTCAGAGCAATCAAAGGAGTAACACAAGAAGAAGTAGCAAACGCGTTAGGAATAACACTTTCAACTTATTGTAAAAAAGAAAATGGCAAAAGAAAATTTACTTTGGATGAAGCTTATAAACTAGCGCAATATTTTGATTGCTCGATAGAAGGAATTTTTTTTGATAATTCAGTCAACTTTATGAATACTTAAATAGTATATGTGGGAAATGGGGGAAATATGAAAGGAGTAATAATAAAATGAAATCTATTTCCCAAAACTTAAGAAAAATACGAATAGATAGAGGGTTGACACAAAATCAATTAAGCGAAGCTAGTGGCATAGGAAGAACAACAATAACAGAAATAGAAAACGGCACTCATCCAAACACTACAATATTTGTTTTATGTCAACTATGCAAAGCTTTAAGCGTAACACCTAACGATTTAATACCAAAAGAAATGTATCAATAAATTAATAGGGGGAGAGAAAATGAATAAATTAACATTAACAGTAAAAGAAGCAGTAGAAGTAACTGGAATAGGGAGATGTAAATTAGAAGAATTAATACGATCAAATACAGATTTCCCTTATTTCAGAGTGGGGAAAAGAATTCTAATTAACTATGATATGCTAAAGGAATGGATTGATAAAATCTCAAAAGAAAACAGAGTTTTGTAAAGGAGGACAAGCTAATGGATGAATTACAAATATTTAATAACGAAGAATTTGGACAAGTAAGGGTAGTTACCAGAGATAACGAACCTTGGTTTGTGGGAAAAGATGTTGCAGAAATTTTAGGATATTCAAATTCAAGGAAAGCTATTGCGGATCATGTTGATGAAGAAGATAAGGGGGTAACGAAATGTGACACCCTTGGTGGAATTCAAGAAATGACAGTGATTAATGAAAGTGGACTTTATTCATTAATACTTAGTAGTAAATTACCAGGAGCTAAAAAGTTTAAGCGTTGGGTAACTAATGATGTTCTACCTAGCATAAGAAAACACGGTATGTATGCGCAAGATGAATTACTTAACAATCCAGATTTGCTTATAGCAGCAGCAACAAAACTTAAAGAGGAAAGACAAGCTAGGTTAGAAGCTGAAAAACAAAGGGACAAGCTTATTCATCAAAATAAACTATATACTACATCAGAAATAGCTAAAGAATTGGGCTTAAGCAGTGCTACAAAACTTAATAATCTACTAGCTGAAAGAAAAATACAATACAAACAAAATAAAACTTGGCTTTTATATTCTAAGTATTCTGAATTAGGTTTAGTTAGTATTAAGCAAGACATTTTAGACAATGGAAAGATTATCTATGATAGGAAATGGACAGGAAAAGGTAGAGATTTTATTTTAAATTTATTTGAAAAGGTGATGTAAATGAGCGAAACACAAGAAATGTTAGAAGAAGCGGTAAAGCATTTTGGAACAGATGACATAATCACAAAAATGTTAAGTATTAAGAGAGATAGAGAAGTAGTAGAAGAACAAAAACAAATCTACAAAAAATATAAGGGGGAAATGTAAATGAAAAGTACAGGAGTTGTAAGGAAATTAGACCAATTAGGAAGGGTAGTGTTACCAAAGGAATTAAGAAGAACACTAGATATTGAAGAAGGACAACCAATAGAAATTTACACTGAAGGAGAAATGATAATTCTTAAGAAATACAATCCTGGATGTCATTGCTGTGGAGATATAAAGAATACAATAACTGTTGCAGGTATTAGCTTATGTGATAACTGTATAAAAGAATTTGAAAAGGCTAGTAAATGATAAAAGGGGTTGAAATAAATGTTAAATACTTTAATTATATGTATGCTAGTTACATTAAAGATACTCTACGGAATGTTAAAGTGCTTAATAGTTATATTAACTGCTATGTCTGTTATAACTGCAATAAGCGGAGATAGTTGTTACTTTTCAAGAAAATTATATAAGTTGTTTAGGTAGGTGATTTAGATGTTTGCACGTTGTAAAGAACTGAACCAAAAACATATTAGATTTTTAAAAGAACAAGGCCTAGATCCTAAGGAATTTTTACTCCTAGAAACTAATGCATATCATTATAAATTTTATCATATTTCAACAGGCAAGGAGCTTGTTATAAGGAGATAGACATGAATATAAAACTATTAGAAAACAGCAGTTCAATTTACTACGAGAGGAGGAAAAGAAAGTGGGTAAGCTTATGCGAGAAATTCTTGAAAAAGCTAAAGCATTAGAAGTTTCTAAAGAAATAGAAACAGCATATCTTTATTCAAATTTAAATGCAGCAGCAGCAGAAAGAGAAGTATTAGAACAATATAAAAAAGCTCAATCCCTTACCGACCAAGATAAAGGGAAAGAGCCTATGAAAGAACTTAACAATATTATAACTGATTCAGAAGATTTAGACAATGGACAAGTATATGACAAATTAACAGGAAATACAATAAGGGAGTTGTAGGGTATGAAAGCATTTAAAGTATTATTAAAGATTCTAGTAAGCATTATAAACATACTTAATGAAGAAGGTTTTAAGCTTTATGATGCAGAGAATCATGATTGGTATATAAGCAATATTAGATATAACAAGGAAGATAATAGATTATATTTTGATACATTGGAGGACGAAGATGGAAAATAAGTTATTGCAAAATGATTTACTTGAACAAAGAGAAGGTTTTAAAATAGAGGACTTACAAGGAGCTAACTGGGCATTTAGAAAACTTAGAGCAATAGCAACTAAAGAAGCTGA
>Ga0134092_1003054_pt1 | contig 11798 bp, 9 predicted proteins | sample 3_6taG_FD_94454 | JGI IMG/M metagenome (GOLD analysis project Ga0134092, IMG submission 94454) | Switchgrass degrading microbial communities from high solid loading bioreactors in New Hampshire, USA - 3_6_20_6_A3 metaG | ecosystem: Engineered > Bioreactor > Semi-continuous > Anaerobic > Digestate...
ATGTTCTTAACACCTTAATCGAGTTCAGCGGTATCCTGTATGGCAGGAAAAGTGGCATAGAGGACAAGAAAGAAAGCATTCTTTACCTGTTTCCGGTATGTATCCTGCTTGCGGCGATAGCGGTTGGGCTTCCTTCCAATAAGGAACCTATACAATGGACTGTCGTAAAAAACATGTATTATAACATAGTGGACCAGATAAACAGGCTTGTTACCGAATGGGAGTTTTTTGTCCATGAGGGAGACGGAATATTCTCCATTTCCATGAGCGGATATACGGGAAACGGAAGCCTTGACAACGAGAATTTGCTGGACAGCAACAGGGTGGCGCTGATCGTGTCCGGCAACACTGGGGTTACTCCACTGTACCTTACAGGATCCGTAAGCGATGTGTATACGGGCCATAGCTGGGAGAAAAGCGGTGAGGACTATCTGGAAGGGGAACAGGAATACCAGATGGACTATGCGGAGTTGCTGTATTGGCTATCCGGACAGGACCCGGAGTTGTTCGATGAATACAGGCTGGCCGAATCAAGATCCATTACCGTAATATACGGCAGCATAAAAACAAAGACGTTTTTCTATCCGTCGAAATGCAAATGGATATATTTCGATGACAGGGCACCTGAACTTAATATTGAACGGGCCGGCATTACATATGTAAAAGCAAAAGGAAGCGGGACGAAATACACCACATCATATTATGATTTGAACCTGTCGGAGCCGGTATTCCAGGACATGCTCCGGAAAACGGACGGCTTCACCTACGATGAGGGCAGGCTGCTTAATGATGATGAATTATATCAAATTGAAAAATCCTTTCTGGTCAGGGACAGGGCAAACTTTATCCTGAAAAGAAACGATTTTACAAGTTTGTTCAAAAAAAGGACTGAATTAATATACGGCCAATATACACAGCTGCCGGATAGCCTGCCGCAGCGCGTAAAGGACCTTGCTTATGAAATTACCAGAGATAAAGAAACCAGGTATGACAAGCTTAAGGCGATAGAGGAGTACCTTCTTAAATATGAGTACAATCAATCGCCAGGCAAGGTACCCGAGGAGGCCGACTTTGTAGACTACTTCCTGTTTGAAAATAAAAAGGGATATTGTACTTCCTTTGCAAGCGCCATGGTTGTTATGGCGCGAAGCATAGGGATTCCGGCCCGATACGTTGAGGGCTATGTAGTTGATTATGATGAAAAGAACGATATCGGATATATTGTAAGAAACAATAATGCCCATGCCTGGGCCGAAGCATATTTTGACGGAGCGGGATGGATTCCGTTTGAGGCCACGCCTACGCTTCATGAAAGCCGTTACACTCCTTGGGCCCCAAAGAAAAAGACAGGGGATGAGAGCTACCAACCGTATATTAATACCGAAAACGAAGAAGAGACCGGGGAGGAAACACTTAAGAACGATACCCAGGAAGAAAACAAGGGGATTAATAAAGCGGCTTTAATATGGATTGCTGTATTTGCCGGTATGCTTGCAATAATCCTGGTAATGCTTGTTTTATATTACCTGATACTAAGGCACAGATACCGCAAGGATTATGACGCATCGGACAACAGCATAAAAATGTACATGCTGTTTCTTCGGATTCTTCGCCTGTTAAGACACGAAGGATTTGTGCTGTCTTCGGATGAAACCTTGATAATGCTTTCGGAAAGGGTTAAGGACAGATACCGATATGAAGGCGTTGTATTCGGAGATGTTATAAATATCTTCATGGCTTACCGTTATGGCGGCATACCTGTTACGGAAATGCAGCTTAAGAAGGTTGAAGCCTACCATGACGGCCTTATGGCAAAGCATGCGGGCGAAACCAGGAAGCTAATGCTTTATCTTGAGGAATTCATGTTCCTGATTCAGAAGCCGAACAGCCGGGTTATTTATCAAGAACCGTAAGTCTGGCTCCCGAATAGTAATAGGACAGGATATCTTCATAGGAATGTCCTTCATTGGCCATGGCATTCGCTCCATACTGGCTTAAGCCAACCCCATGGCCGACACCGGTGCATATAATCCGCACCTTGCCTTCATACTCTTCAATGCTGAAATGGTTTGAATTAAGCCCCAGCGCGGCCGCAAATTCCTCACCGGATACGATCAACCCGCCAACCGATACCTCGGTTACATAACCGATACTGTCTCTTTTGCTTATGATTATTTCATCAAAGAAAGAAGATTCGGATATATCAACCGAAGGATACATCTGCTTTAATATGCCTGTGAGTATGCCGGGTTCATGTTCCGTGATTCTAAGATAATGTATGGAGGTAACATCCTGTTTGCTTGGTACGGATTTTAAGTATGGAATGTCAACTCCCCATGCTTCTTTTGCGCTTCTTGTATATCCCGTGCCGGTACCGAAAAATACCGGAAGAATGAGGTTGCCGTCATAAGTCAGAACCTCGTTTTTCGTTCCATGAACGCAGTTTTCCAGCTTTGTAAAATACGACACATAACTGTTGCTGTCCCAGTATTGCTTCATTTCCTCCGGGGTGATATAAGACAATCCCAATTCCGAGGTGGTGAATTCCTTTCTGTCCCCGGAATCCTTTGAAAGCATGGAAATGTTATAAAGGGCATATGTACGGGATATGACGGCCTGTGCCTTAAGAGCTTCGATATGATAGCCGGCAGGCATGTTGGCGGCTACTACACCGATAAGGTATTCGTCAAATTCAAGCTTACGCCTGGAACCGTCCTTTTCATAATATATGTTAAAATCCATTGCTTCCATGGAATATGAGTCTTTTTTATTTGAAATCAAAAGCGTAAGAAGAAAAGGGAGCAGAAGCACGGATATGCATACGGCCAGCAGTTTATACAGGATTTTTTTCATTTAAGCACCGTTATGGATATGTTTGTATATTATATTATGCAAAAAAGTGAAAATGAACTATGAAATTATTATTGACAAGGAAGCATGTCTCCTGATATAATGCGCTTAACAATTTTAACTGAATAACCCTAACAAACCGATGAGCAAGAATAGTAGGAAATATTCAAAGTATACAGAGAGCCGCTGATGGTGGGAATGCGGTTACGGAGATTTTTTCGAATGGACTTGCGAGGGAGGCCCGAAATCGCAAGAGAGTAGTAGCCTACGGGAACCTGTCCGTTATCAGAAGGATGCATATGATGGTATGCAGAATGAGAGGTCGTATTATATCCTAATACGGCAATTGGGGTGGCACCGCAGAAGCTTAAAGCTTTTGTCCCTGCAACAGCAGGAACAAAAGCTTTTTTTACTTTATGAATTTATCACAAACAGAAAGAGGGGATAGAAATGATTATCACAAGTTTTCATGACGTCAGGGAAATGGCGAGGGAGTACAACTTCATACCGGTATGCAAGGAAATTTATGCCGATGTTGCCACGCCGATTTCGATTCTAAGAAAAATATCGGCAATCAGCAAAAAACATTTCCTTTTTGAAAGCGTGGAAATGGGGGAAAGATGGGGGAGATATTCTTTTATTGGATTTGACCCGGTAGTCCATATCACCTGCAAAAACAAAAAAATAACGTTGGACGGCAGGGTCGCCGCTGAGGATGCGGATCCTTTCAGCTATTTAAGAGCCCTAATGTCCAGGTACAAGGTTCCAAAACTTACCGGTATGCCGCCTTTTACGGGAGGATTGGTAGGATATTTTTCATACGGGATGATAGGCTATGCGGAACCTGTGCTGAAGCTTGGGGAAAGCGAATTTGAAGATCTGGATATGATGCTCTTTGACAAAGTCATTGCTTATGATCACTTGAGGCAGAAGATAAGCCTCATCGCCAACATAAGCACGGATAAGCTAGAGGAGAATTATGAACGGGCGGTAACGGGGCTGAATTCCCTTGCAGAGCTCATAATCAGGCAGGAGCCCTTTTCCGACAGGCCCGCTAAAGTCAAACCCGAGTTCACATGTAATATAAGCAGGGACGAATACTGCCGGATGGTGGAAAAGACCAAGGAGTACATTGTGGACGGTGATATCTTTCAGGCTGTAATATCAAGGCGGTTTGAAGCGGAATACAGGGACAGCCTGATAAATGCTTACCGGGTGCTTCGTACCACCAATCCGTCGCCTTACATGGTGTATCTGAAAAACGAGGTAATAGAGCTGATTTGCTCCTCACCGGAAACCATGGTGCGGCTTAAGGACGGAAAGGTCAACACCTTCCCCATAGCAGGCTCAAGGCCCAGGGGAGCGGACAGGGAAGAGGACGAAGCACTGGAGAGGGAGCTTCTGGCCGATGAAAAGGAGCTTGCAGAGCATAACATGCTTGTAGACCTTGGCCGAAACGACCTTGGCAAGGTTTCGGAATACGGAAGCGTAAGGGTCGTGGACCACATGAGGATACATAGGTATTCTAGAGTGATGCACATCACCTCCGAGGTAGAAGGAAGGATTAAGGAGGGAAAGGATGCGTTTGACGCCATTGAGGCGGTGCTTCCTGCGGGAACGCTGTCGGGAGCGCCGAAGATCCGCGCCTGTGAAATTATAGAAGAGCTGGAGAAAACTCCCCGCGGCCTCTATGGAGGAGCCATCGGATATATAGATTTTTCCGGGAACATGGATACATGCATTGCCATACGGATGGCGGTAAAAAAACAGGATAAGGTTTATATTCAGACAGGTGCGGGCATAGTGGCGGACAGCATACCGGAAAAGGAATATGAAGAATCCGGACACAAGGCAAGAGCCCTGATGGAAGCATTGGAAAAAGCTCATGAGATAGAATAGGAGGGAGCGTTATGGTACTTTTAATAGACAATTACGACAGCTTTTCATATAACCTGGTCCAGCTTGCGGGAAGCCTTGGGGCGGAAATCAAGGTGGTCCGGAATAATGAGCTTTCCGTCGATGAAATCAGAAAGATTAAGCCTACGCACATAATCCTGTCGCCTGGCCCCGGCCATCCCAGGAATGCCGGAATATGCGAAAGCGTGGTTACCGGGCTTAGCGGAATGATACCGATACTGGGAGTGTGCCTTGGACACCAGGCAATATGCGAAGCCTTCGGAGGAAGGATTAAGCATGCAAAAAGGCTTATGCATGGGAAGCCAAGCACCATTCACATAGCAAACGGAGCCAAGCTTTTTTACGGACTGCCTCCCGTCATTCAGGGAGCCAGGTATCATTCCCTGATTGCCGATAAAGAGACGCTGCCGGATAATCTTCTGGTAATAGCCGAGGATGACGAAGGGGAAATAATGGCGGTAAAGCACAGGATGCATGAAACATACGGTTTGCAGTTTCATCCGGAGTCCATTCTGACTCCGCAGGGGGAAGTTATTATGAGAAATTTTTTAGCAATAGGAGGGGATAAGCAATGATAAAAGAAGCCATTTACAAGCTTGTTAACAAGGAAAACCTGACCCTTGATGAAACCCAGGAAGTAATGGATGAAATTATGAGCGGCAATACCACCAATGCCCAGATAGCCTCATTCATCACCGCGCTTCGCATGAAAGGCGAAACCATAGATGAAATCACCGGATGCGCGATGGTTATGCGCAAGCGCGGCCTAAAGCTTTCCCATGAGGGTGATGTGTTGGATATAGTGGGCACGGGAGGGGATGAAGCGTATACCTTTAACATTTCAACCATATCTTCATTTATTATTTCAGCGGCGGGAATACCCGTTGCAAAACACGGTAACCGCAGTGTGTCCAGCAAATGCGGCAGCGCGGATGTGCTGGAAGCCCTCGGGGTAAAGATCGACTTACCGGTGGAAAGAAGCGAACAGATCCTTCGAGAAATCGGCATATGCTTCCTGTTTGCCCCGATATATCATTCCTCCATGAGATATGCCGCTCCCGTAAGAAAGGAGCTTGGAGTAAGAACCATATTCAATATTCTCGGCCCTTTGGCAAGCCCGGCCAATGCCAGCCTGCAGCTCCTGGGCGTTTATGATGAGAAGCTGGTGGAGCCCATGGCAAAGGTCCTGGCAAACCTGGGGGTAAAACGCGCTATGGTGGTATACGGGCATGACGGCCTGGATGAAATATCCCTTGGCGCAAAGACAACGGTATGCGAAGTCAACGAAGGGCGGGTAAACAGCTTCTTTCTCGATCCCCATCAGTTCGGTTTCGACTACTGCAGCAGGGAGGAGCTGACAGGAGGGGACCCGGAAAGAAACGCCGGGATTGCAAGGGCCATCCTTTCCGGGGAAGAAAGAGGGCCAAAGAGAAACGTGGTTCTGCTGAACTCTGCGATATGCCTGTATATGACCTACAACAACATTACACTTAGAGAATGTGTAAGACTTGCCGAGGAAACAATAGACAGCGGCAAAGCCATGGAAAAGCTGAACAGCTTTATAAGGTTGTCAAATGCTTAGCTCTATAAATAAGGCAGATGGAGGTGCGGCATGATACTTGACAAAATAGCGGAATCAACCGTCAAACGGGTTAATCAGGCAAAAGAAAAACAGATTTTAGAGATACTGCAGGAAAAGATATATTTCGGCTCATCTTTAAAAAGGTTCAACAACCGTCCGCTGTTTGCTTTTGAAAATGCACTGAAGGCCGGCAGAAATGAGAATACCGCGGGAAGCAAAACCGACGGCCGTGCAATTCACTTCATATGCGAGGTAAAAAAGGCGTCTCCGTCAAAAGGCGTGATATCACCGGATTTTCCGTACATGGAAATAGCGAGGGATTATGCCGAGGCCGGGGCCAGCGCAATCTCCGTTCTGACCGAGCCTGAATTCTTTCAGGGAAGCGACAGGTATCTGCATGAGATAAGCAAGGCGGTGGACATTCCGGTTCTTAGAAAGGATTTTATACTTGATGAGTACCAGATATATGAATCTAAGATTATCGGCGCCGATGCCGTGCTGCTTATATGCGCGCTTCTTGATAAGGAAAGGACAAGAAAATTTATTAAGATATGCGATGAGCTGGGCATGTCGGCACTGGTGGAAGCCCATACGGAAGAAGAAATTGACATGGCCTTGGAGGCGGGGGCTAGGATAATAGGTGTAAACAACCGGAACCTTAAGACCTTCGAGGTAGATCTTGAGACCTGTATCAGGCTTCGCAAACATGTTCCCGGGAATATTGTCTATGTGGCCGAAAGCGGAATCCATACACGGGATGATGTAAAGCGGCTTGAGGCGGAGGGAATAGACGCGGTGCTCATCGGGGAGGCATTTATGAAAAGCAAAAACAGGCGGCAGCTTTTGAAGACCTTAAGGACGGGCTAGAATCACATGTCACGGCAAAACGGAAGGAGGTGCCATACGATATGACAAGGATTAAAATATGCGGTTTGACAAGACATGAGGATATCGACGCGGTTAACAGGTACCTGCCGGATTATATCGGGTTCGTGTTCGCAAAAAGCAGAAGGCAGGTAAGCGATGAGCGGGCGATGGAATTAAAAAGCAGGCTTGATCCAAGGATATCCGCAGTCGGTGTCTTTGTTAACGAAGATATGGAACGGATTGTTAAGCTGTGCGGACAGGGTGTCATAGATGTTGTTCAGCTCCACGGGGACGAGGAAGGCGATTATATCACAAGACTTAAGCAAAAAATCAGAAACCCCGTCATTAAGGCTGTCCACGTCGGGAAAGGAAAACGGGCTGTAAATGTATACGAAAATATCGGTGACTTTCTGTTGTTTGACACATATCATGAGGGGCAGTATGGAGGAAGCGGAAAACCGTTTGACTGGTCACTGGTTGAGAAGCCGGATAGACCGTACTTTATTGCCGGAGGCATAAACAGGAGCAATGTCCTTTCAGCAATCGAGACACTACATCCGTATGGAGTGGACATAAGCAGCGGGGTTGAGAAGAACGGAGTAAAGGACGGAGAGCTGATCGGAGAAATTATAACAATAATAAGAAACATGAAACCGGGAGGTAACAATGAATAAAGGGCGATATGGAGCATACGGCGGGCAATACATACCCGAAACATTAATGAATGCCGTCATTGAGCTTGAGAAGGCATATAACTTCTACAAGAATGACGAAAACTTTATAAGGGAATTTGAAAGCCTCTTAAGGGAATATGCCGGAAGGCCAAGCAGGCTTTATTATGCGGAGAACATGACAAAGGACCTGAAAGGGGCAAAGATATACCTAAAGAGGGAGGATCTGAACCATACCGGATCTCATAAAATAAACAACGTACTGGGACAGGTGCTTCTGGCAAAGAAAATGGGCAAAACCAGGGTGATAGCGGAAACCGGCGCGGGACAGCATGGGGTCGCAACGGCAACAGCCGCAGCCTTGCTGGGTCTTGAGTGCGAAATATTCATGGGAAAAGAGGATACGGAGCGCCAGGCCCTGAATGTATATCGGATGAGACTTCTTGGAGCAAAAGTCCATGCCGTCACATTCGGCACACAGACGCTTAAAGACGCGATAAGCGAGGCATTCCGCGAGTGGAGCAGGAGAATGGATGACACCCATTATGTGGTTGGTTCGGTAATGGGGCCGCATCCGTTTCCCGAGATAGTAAGAGATTTTCAGAGTGTTATCGGGAAAGAAGTCAAAGAACAGGTCCAGGAAGCGGAAGGCAGGCTGCCTGATGTGGTATTGGCCTGTGTAGGCGGCGGAAGCAATGCCATGGGAATATTCTATGAATTCATAAATTACCCGGAAGTAAGGCTGATTGGATGTGAGGCGGCAGGATATGGAGTTGACACCGAAAGAACCGCCGCCACGATGACAACCGGAAAAGTGGGAATATTCCATGGGATGAAGTCGTATTTCTGCCAGGATGAATACGGGCAGATTGCCCCGGTCTATTCCATATCCGCCGGCCTTGACTATCCAGGTATCGGTCCGGAGCATGTATATCTCAGGGACATTAAAAGGGCGGAATATGTGCCGGTTACGGACAAAGAGGCGGTGGAGGCCTTTGAATACCTGGCAAGGACCGAAGGCATCATTTCCGCCGTGGAAAGCGCCCATGCCGTGGCTTATGCCATGAAGCTTGCACCGGCCATGGGCAGGGACAAAATAATGGTAATCAATCTTTCTGGCAGGGGAGACAAGGACGTGGCTGCCATAGCAAGGTATAAGGGGGAAGACTTGTATGAATAGTATAGATAGAATAAAGAGAGTATTTTCTAATGGAAAAGCGTTCATTCCTTTTATTACGGCGGGGGATCCTGCCCTTGAGGTGACGGAGAAGCTGGTTTACGAGATGGCGCATGCCGGTGCTGACCTGATTGAGCTTGGGATTCCATTCTCCGATCCGATGGCGGAGGGCCCGGTCATACAGGCTGCGGACGTGCGCGCGCTGGCATCGGGAACCACTACTGACAAGATATTCGACATGGTAAAAAGAATCAGAAAGAAATGTGATGTTCCTATCGCATTCATGACATATGTTAATCCCGTATTTGCCTACGGCCCCCTGCGGTTCATGCAAAACTGCAAAGAATCGGGGGTGGACGCACTTATCATACCCGACCTTCCTTATGAGGAAAGAAATGAAATTAAGCCTTATTGCGAGGAACAGGGCATAGTATTCATATCAATGATAGCTCCGACTTCAAAGGATCGTATAAGCAATATCGCTGCAGACGCTGAGGGATTCATATACTGTGTTTCATCGCTTGGTGTTACGGGAGTCAGGGAGAAAATCGGCATGGAAGCCGCGGAAATGGTGCGCAGCGTAAAGGCAGTCAAGGATATCCCCTGTGCCGTAGGATTCGGCATATCAACGCCCGAGCAGGCAAAGGCCATGGCGGAGGTATCGGACGGGGTAATTGTAGGAAGCGCCATAGTAAGAATAATTGAAAAGCATGGGTTGGAGTGTGCCAGGCCGGTGACTGAGTATGTAAAATCCATGGTTTCAGCGGTGAAGCATATTAAATAAGGGGAAAATGCGGGCAGTACAGGAAGGGGAATCATGTTTACATAAAAAATAAGGTATGATAATATAGTGTATATGAAAAATATAAGAAGCAGAATGAGCAAATTCAATAAATCAATTAAAGGACATATTATATCATTAATATTATGTCTTCTTACTGTGCTTGTAACACTTTTAATAATTATTAGCCAATATTTATTCAGTGCGGCACGGGACAGTATTATCCAAACGGCAAAAAACAATATGAAGATTTATAAGGAAGAAGTAGAAAATAACCTGCATACATTGGATAGTCAGCTGAAAGACATTGGCTACAGCATTTACAGATCAAATGTTATTAACAACATAGATGATGCGGGAATGTATTTTGCTAAATATGAAATATATGAAATATTAAAAAGCAGAATTCAGCTTGATACCGTTGCGGATATAATATTTGTATTGTCAGAGGATAATGATATTTTCGTCAGCCACAAATCAACCCGTTTAAGTACGGCGAACAATATAGCAATAACAAATTATATAAAAGAAAATAACTTTCCAATTACACCGTGGACTAGCAACGAATGGAGTTTTATAAAAATTGAAGATCAATATTATTTCTTCTTGGCAAAATCAGTTAATGACATTATGGTGGTATTTGCTTCGCAGGTATCTACAGTTATTGATAGGGTAGAAGATTATTTTCATGATAATCAGCTTGTAGTAACAGATTTAGACGGAAATGTAATATGTTCATTTAATGAAAGGCATGATGTTAAGAAAATAGAAAATCACAAGGATATAGCAAGCACAAAGGAATTTTGGTTTATTACGGAAGAAATAGAAAGCTGCGGTATTAGAATTACAGAAATAATGGATAAGAAAGAAAACCGGTTCTTATGGAACGGGCAGCAGGTTATTCTACCGGTATTTATTGGATTGGCGATACTTATTTTGCTTTTTCTTTGGAAGTATCTGTCAAAAAACGTTGTTAAGCCAATTTACAGGCTAGCAGCAGCTATGGATAATGTAAATGACTTTATTGTTGACGAAAGCATTAATGAAACAGAAGGGCCACAAGAAATCAAGGTGCTTTATCATTCGTATAATCGTATGATAAATGAAATCACTAATTTAAAAATAACGGAGTATGAAAATAAGCTGGAGATACAGGAAGAGAAAATCAAGGGGCTTTTGCTGCAAATTAAACCTCACTTTTTCCTTAATGCAATTTCAACTATATATAGTATGACATACCAGGACAAAAGTGAAGACATCCGGACTTTTATTGCCGCTCTATCAAAGCACTTAAGATATATGATGAAAGGCTCTTATCAAGATGTTTCGTTATATGAAGAGCTTAATCATATATCTAATTACATAGATATGCAAAAAGTAAGGTTTCCGGACAGAATTTTCTATTATGCCGACGTGGACAACTCGATAGATATAAAAGAAATCATGATACCGCAATTATTGCTGCACACGGTTGTAGAGAATTGCTTTAAGCATGCTTTGAATCCTTATGAAATGCTTACTATACTTATTCGTGTAAACAGGATTGTTGTTAATGGGCAGAGCAAAGTATGCATTATAATTGAAGACAATGGAGAAGGCTTTAAAAAGAGTTTTCTTGAGACTTTTATGTCGGAAACCAATGACAAGTTATATGAGAAGGAAACAATAGGATTAAAAAACATTCAAAAAACAATATTCTTGAAATATGGAAATGAAGGATCTCTTAACTTGGAAAACACAATTCCGCACGGGGCACGAGTAACAATTATCATACCGGAAAGCAGGTGACGGGTCTTTGAAAGTGCTTATCATAGATGATGAACTGGATACGGTCGATTACCTGGCGAATCATTTCAACTGGGAAACATACGGAATTAATCAGATTGAAAAAGCTTACAGCGCAAAAGAAGCCATGAAGCTTGTAAAAAAACAGGAACCGGATATTGTTTTATG
>Ga0134092_1003055_pt1 | contig 11795 bp, 13 predicted proteins | sample 3_6taG_FD_94454 | JGI IMG/M metagenome (GOLD analysis project Ga0134092, IMG submission 94454) | Switchgrass degrading microbial communities from high solid loading bioreactors in New Hampshire, USA - 3_6_20_6_A3 metaG | ecosystem: Engineered > Bioreactor > Semi-continuous > Anaerobic >...
CAAGCTGAATATGCCTACAGTTTGATAGAAAGTGAGGTGATAGCGGATGGGCAATCTTAAGAATATAACAGTCATACCAGCCCGTGCTCGAATTGGAAACACGGTAAAAGCTGATGATACGCCTAAACTACGGGTTGCAGCCTACTGCCGTGTTTCAACTGACAGTGAGGAACAGGCCACGAGTTATGAAGCCCAAGTTGAGCATTATACGAACTATATTAAAGGTAACCCCGAGTGGGAACTTGCAGGCATATATGCTGATGATGGGATAACAGGAACCAATACCAAAAAGCGAGATGAATTTAACCGAATGATTGATGACTGCATGGAAGGCAAAATTGACATGGTTATTACCAAGTCCATCAGCCGGTTTGCTCGAAATACTCTGGACTGTTTAAAATACATCCGACAGCTGAAAGATAAGAACATCCCGGTATTCTTCGAAAAAGAGAATATAAACTCCATGGATTCAAAGGGCGAGATCATGTTGACCATTATGGCTTCCCTCGCCCAGCAAGAAAGTCAATCCTTGAGCCAGAACGTAAAGCTCGGATTCCAATTTCGATACCAGCAAGGAGAGGTGCAGGTTAATCACAATCGTTTTTTGGGATATACCAAAGATGAAAACAAGCGGCTTGTCATTGTTCCTGAAGAAGCAGAGGTTGTTAAGCGTATATACCGGGAATACCTTGATGGAGCAAGTCTATTGCAGATTGCGCGTGGTCTTGAAGCAGATGGTATTCTAACTGCCGCAAACAAACGAAAATGGCGCCCAGAGACACTAAAGAAGATACTGCAAAACGAAAAGTACATCGGTGATGCTCTGCTTCAAAAGACTTATACCGTAGATTTCCTCTCAAAGAAGCGTGTTGTAAACAACGGTATTGTTCCACAGTATTACGTTGAAAACAGCCATGAACCGATTATTCCGCGTGAAATTTTCATGCAGGTACAGGAAGAAATGGTGCGTAGGGCTAATTTGCAGGCTGGAAAGAGCGGCAAAAGACGAATCTATAGTAGTAAGTACGCTTTGTCCAGTATTGTGTATTGCGGAGAGTGCGGAGATATTTTCAGAAGAATCCACTGGAACAACCATGGTTGCAAGTCCGTGGTATGGCGTTGCGCAAGCAGGCTGGACAAATCGGCTGAGGACTGTACGGCACGGACGGTTAGAGAAACCGATTTGAAAAAAGCGGTGATTCAAGCCGTTAACAAGGTCTTCGGCGCAAAAACGCAGTTCATGGATATCCTTGAAAGAAACATTGCTGTGGTTATGAACCAGGTCGATGAAAGCACCATTAAGGAGATAGATAAAAAATTGGGACAGTTGCAAAAGGAACTGCTCCGTCTTGCCAATAATAAGGAGGATTACTCCATAATAGCAGATGAGATTTACCGCTTGCGTGATGAAAAAGAAGCAGCAATGGCCAAAAATGCCGGATACGCAAGTCAGAAACAGCGAATGGCGGATATGACGGAATTTCTAAAACAACAGAAAGGAGTCATGGAAGACTACGATGAACAGCTTGTCAGGAAATTGATTGATACGATAACCGTTTACGATGAAAAGCTCACGGTGACATTTAAATCTGGCTTGACGGTGGATGTGAGTTTGTAAAAATGAATAAGAGATTGTTATGAAAAGGGCGCCTTGCAGAATTGCGAGGTGTCTTTTGCTATAATCTGCCATCGAATTACGTTTAGGGCATTGAATTTTACATAAAAATAAAGTATAATAAGTTGTCTGATTTGTGAAACAAGTTGATATCATATAAGCAGAGGTGCCGAACATGATTAAAAATTATATAGAACTTGATTTTAAAGTTAAGTGTATAGAGGAAGGAATAACACAGGCAAAAATAGCGGAGGAAATCAACACTACAAAATCTTATGTGAATCGCATAATAAAAAAACAGGATGGAGTAGTAAACAAGACTTTTGTGCAGATGATGGAAGCTCTTGGTTATGATATAGTGCTGACGTATGTAAAACGGGATCAAAATAAAGAGATGGAGGAATAATTATGGCTTACGAAACACCATTGACTATAGCGGAGGTTATGAAAGATATTTCTAACAACAAGTATGTTCTGCCTTCGATTCAACGAGAATATGTGTGGGATACTACCCAAATTGAAACACTCTTTGATAGTTTGATGCAAGATTACCCAATTGGGGCATTCCTATTCTGGGAGATTAGTAAAGATAAACTTGGCTATTATGATTTTTATGAATTCTTAAAAAATTACCATGAAAAGACATCAACTCATAACAAAAAAGCAGACCTCAAAGGAGCAGATGGTGTGACGGCTGTTCTTGATGGACAGCAGCGTTTGACTTCATTATACATAGGATTAAAGGGATCTTATGCATATAGACTTAAATACAAACAAAAGAAAAACGAAAATGCCTACCCTGTTAGAAAGTTATATCTGAATTTAATTTCTCCGGCAAAGGACAGCAGTAATAAATATGATTTTCAGTTTTTGATATGCAATGATGTGAAAAATACAGATGATGAATACTGGTTTGAAGTCGGTAAGATTCTGGATATGAAAGATTTGGGAGATGTGGCCACTTATGTGACCGATAACATCAGCTATTCCGAAGACCATCAATATACGAGAGAGCAGGCCAAGTTTGCTACAAATACACTTTCACAACTACATAAAGTGATTCATACTTCTCTTACCCTAAGCTACTACAAGGAAAAATCCACCGAGCTGGATAAGGTATTAAACATCTTTATCCGTGTAAATAGCGGTGGTACAGTACTTACATATTCAGACCTTTTGCTTTCAATCGCATCTGCACAATGGCAAACACACGATGCAAGAGAAGAAATTACAGAATTTGTTGATGATGTAAATTCAATTGGTGATGGTTTCAGAATTAATAAGGATTTCGTTTTGAAAGCCGCACTTGTACTTACAGATTTTTCTGACATAGCATTTAAAGTTGATAATTTCAATAAGCCTAACATGATGAAGATTGAGGCAAATTGGGATAACATCAAAAAGGCAATCAAGCAATCAGTTAATCTGGTATCGTCTTTCGGTTATTCCGGCGAAACCTTGAGTTCATATAATGCACTCATTCCTATTGCATATTATTTGCTTAAAATCGGAATGCCGGATAATTTTGTTTATTCGAGCACTACGAAGGAAACCCGGGCAAAAATTAAAAAGTGGCTTATTCTTTCCTTGTTAAAGAAAGCATTCAGTGGTCAGCCCGATAATGTAATCAGACCTATTCGTGAAATTATAAAGAATAATGTTTCTTCCGACTTCCCTATTCATGAGATTATTGAAAAATTTAAAGGAACAAATAAGTCTATTCAATTTACAGAAGATGATATTGAAGAGTACTTGCTGAAATTGAAATATGGTGAAAAAGATACTTTATCAACCCTTATGCTCTTGTATCCTTCGTTAGACTTCAGCAATAAATTTCATGTAGACCATATGTATCCAAAGAGCAAATTCAAGAAACCATACCTTCGTAAAATGGGTGTGCCGGAAGATAAACTGGACGAATACATTGATGCGGTTAATGACATCAGCAACTTGCAACTCTTGGCGGCACAGTTGAATGAAGAAAAATTGAATACAGATTTTGATAAATGGTTCAATGATCAGTACAAGACTGACAGTGACAAAATTCAGTATAGAACAATAAACTACCTTCCCCAAATGGAGTACAGCTATGCTAATTTTCAACAATTTATGAACGAACGCAGGAACCTTATTAAGGCGGAACTTGTGAAGATATTATTGTAAATGTTGATTCGCTAAATTTACAACTTGTATTATAGAATGCAGTAGTAAAAGGTAGGTGTACATATGGATGACACAATTAATACTTCTCCAGATGAGATTGAGATAGTTGATATTTCAGACTATTGTACTGATGTAGATGAATATTTTTCATCTGTGCCAGAAGTTGCTAAGCCATTAATTAGAAACGCAAAAGCTACATTATCTAAGATTGAAGAGATGCTTTATTCTGCACCTGCATTTATTAACGCAATAAAGGCAAGTATGCCGGAGGTAACGTTCCAAGCCATTTTGACTGATGAGCAGAAATCTAAGATTGCTAATGGTGCATTAAAACTGATGACCAAAAAAGATGGGTCTCTGATGGCAAACCTTGTGAATCCGGAAACCAATAAAATAGTATCAACGGTTTCTCTTGAGAGCGTAAAAGTTACACCGGAAATATCCCAGGCTATGACGAGTTATGCCACTCAAATGCAGATGGCACAAATTGCAGAACAGATACAACTTATACAGGTTGCAGTTGAAGAGGTTCGGCAAGGGCAAGAATATGATAGATTGGCAACAGCATATAGTTGCCAACAGAAATTATTGCAGGCAATGACTATAAGAAATCCAGAAATAAAAGCAATGGCTTTATTGCGGATTGCGAACGATGCAGAAGATAGCAGAAACCTTTTAATGCAGAGTCAGAAAGCTAATCTGACTTTTATAAAGAATCAGCCGGAGTCATTCTGGGGAAAACTCATCTCTGGTGCCGCTCCGGAAAAGGTGAACTCGAGAATGAATGAAATTCGAGAAAGCCTATGCGCAGTGAATATGGTTTCGTTAACTGAGGCAATTGCTTATCAGGAAATGGGAGAAACAGAGGCGGCACAGCAAAGCCTTCAGTATTATGCAGAGTATTTACAAAAAACATATCTTGAAACAGAAGGTTTAATAGAGAGATTGGATTTGATAGACCCATCACCAGAAAATTATTGGTCGAAAACGCTACCCGATATTAAAAAGAAAATCCAGGCATTACCTTTTAACGAAGAACAAAAGCTTTTAGGAGGCAAAAATTATGGAGATTAGGAAGTGCAAGAATAAGAAATGCCAAAGAACTCTCCCAAAGGGATATAAACATAATTATTGTGAAAATTGCAGAAACGAACGCATTAAACAGATCAAGGATGCAGGAAAAGCAATAGCTGGTGTGGCAGCTTTTGTTGGAGGTACTGCACTTACAATACTAACAAAAGGAAAATTCAACACTAAAGAATAACGATAAAAAATGGAGGTGACCACAGTGGCAGATATGAGACAAGTCCATGATTTTGCAGTAAAATGGTGCGATAAATTTCGTGACCAGAAAATCAATTACATAGAACTGGTAGACCACTATATGGCAGATGATTGTGACGCACTTGGATTTAAGATGGACTGTGGTGATGCCTTTTCTGAAAGGTATGGTAAAGCTGCCAACGATTACGAGGAACTTAATAAGATTATTGATGAAGTAAATGATATTGAACTCCTGGGTTCCGCTGTCTATTCTCGATGGAGATATTTTAATCATTGGGCATATACCGGAGAAGAAATCCTGGAATTCAAAAATCGGTCATGGTTTATTCTGGCTTTAAGTCGATTGGCTATACTATCTGAGAAAAATCCTTTTATATTTGAAGGAACTCCTAAAAAAGTCCGTATTGTGTCTAACAATATTTGCTATGGTCCATACCCGGAACCTACAGATGAGGTGGAACAGCATCTTACAATCAATGCTGAAGGACAGGTATGGTTTTCTGCTTTTACATATGGACAAGGGTTTGGAGAATACGAAAAAGCCAGAACTAAGAACTATAAAATAGAAAAAGAAGTGGCTACAAAAGTTCTGAATTCCGTTGCTGCTTATTTCAGTCAGGAATATAATGAGATTTTTGCAACCGACATCGGAGACTGGCAAATGGAACTAACCAACACGGATGATGAAATATTCAAATTTAGAGGTTCCCTGTGTGCTGATTTCGAGGTTGACGGTACTGATCTTTCAGACCTTATCAGAGACTCACTAAAGATGGATGATTTATATGTATTCGATGGTAATTGTAAACCGGATAAAGTGAATCGAATCAGAGTGGATTATCACCGGGTTACACGTATCAAACCAAAACAACCTATCAATAATAACACAGAATACGTTACTTGGGATTATACCGAACAACTGATAGTTGACAGAAAATCGGAGACTATCGAGCATATTCAGAATATTGGAACCGGTTGCGTTGTTTCTCGTAAATATAAAGTCGAGGGTGGCATTGAAAGTTTGCTCGATGATCTGGAAGCAGATGATTTGTTCCTTAATGTTGTGGGCAATCCTCCGGATGTTGTTGAATCACCAAACGAAACCAAGGATTATATAATCACCCTTGATTTCAAAAAAAGAATGCCACGTATTATCAAAGGGACATATGATAAAAATGGACTACCGGATGATTGGGCAGAGTTCGCGGAAACAGTGTTTAATGTCATGAGATTTTATGGCTTTGGAGAAATACTCGACCCATCCGTTTACAACAAAGTAAAACGTCGCAAAAATGATTATATCTTTTGCAGTGTTACCTTTGATGAAGGATACAAGAGTTATTATTATCTTACTGATGACGATAGTATAGAGGTTGGGGATTTTGTACTGGTTCCTGCCGGAAAGGACAACCACACTGCAATCGTAGAAGTAGTGAATATCGAGTATTTTTCAGAAGAAGAGGCGCCATTGCCCGTGGACAAAACGAAGTATATTATTAGGAAATGTACGGATGATGATTTTGACCCGCCAACGGAAGAATGACTATATTGCTTACCTAATGCGTTCCATGAATAAATTGTTTTGCATATCTGTCAACGAAATCGCTACATGACATCCTATCTATCGCCACAACCTGCATTTTGTCCACAATATGCCTACACCACTTTTGAAAAAGTGTACAGAAAATTGGGTCAAAATAGGCGGTGGACTATTACTGAATGTTATCTAAGCAAGATTTGCAAAAATGGCGGATATGCTAACATTATTAAAATCCTCTCGAGCCACGTTGAGAGTGTCGTATTGATTACAAAGCTGTAAGTGTTTATTTAAGCGGATTTCAGGAATTATAACCAAGTTGTCTACTCGACCTAAAGGACTAGAGTACGTACACGGAAACATGTCGAAGGGGTATTTTTGGGGTGAAATTTGAGCTCAAAAATTAGCAGGGTTGAGTTGACAGATTATATAACGGATTTTTTTTCATAGGGGTTGAGAAGACAGGATGGATGTAAAGGAAAGAACAAATTGGTCCATTTTGTTTGAAATCATTTCCATTTTTTTATATAATAGATTTGAATAAATGGACAATAGACAAGATTCTACTAGAGTATTAATAGGAAATATGTGGTTAGTGAGGTTAAGATATGAAATTCAAAGGAAAGATAATTTCTTATTTAAAAAATAATTGGTGGTACTTGATCCTTCTATCACTAAGTACTATATATATAACATATTACAGAGATGATATTTATCAACTAGAAAAACTTAATGCGAAAAATCTAATTTTCATTGTTTGGCTTGTTCTATTATTATTCCCTTTGTTTTCTGAAATGGAGTTGTTTGGATTAAGGCTAAAAAGAGAAATAGATAAAGCAAAAGCCGAAGTTAAAGAAAATCTAAATGATCTTCGTATGCAAATTATGGAATTAAGAATTTCTTATTCAAATGCTAATACAATAAATTTTGGAAGTGATTTTCTTCCTAATGAGCATAAACTCAAAAAATTGATTGAAGAGTTTATAACCAAATCAAATTCCAAATCTGATAATTATGGTGAAACTAGCACTATATCTGATATTGAAGAATCAAAAGGTGTGCCGAGTGACATTGATTTTGAAGTTACTGAGGAATCTATCTACTTATTCAAAGTTAGATTAATGCTTGAAAAAATATTGGCTGATTTATGTGAAAAAACAAATTATAACAGTAATAAATCAATACATGAAATGGTGAGACATCTCTATCGTTGTGAATTAATAAATTGTAAAATAGTAGATTTAATAAATCAAATTATAAAAATCGCAAACAGAGGTGTCCATGGTGAAATAGTGAGTAGCGAGTATATTGACTTTATAAAGAAAGTATTACCAGAACTTCAAAAGCAGCTTAATGAAGCCAATACACAACTACATTACTGTAATTGCCCAAGGTGTAAGTATTCCGGTTATTCTCGTTTCGAGAATGTTTGTCCTAAATGCGGTTTTACAAGTGATGAATTTTAATTTGAATATAAATAAAGCTTTTGGCGCGGAATAAGGAGGAAAATTGATAATGGCAAACAGAACTGGGACATATATCGCTTTTGATGGATTAGGTGAAACCGACCCTACCAAGTCTGACTTCAGATACTATGCTACTATTCAGGCCTGGTGTGCAAACAGTAACATTGAATTTAACATCACGAATAGCCACGAAAAAACATATGCTGTCCGTGACTCAAGTTTAAAAGCCACACTATATGCTCGAATTCAGGAAAGACTAAGGGCATCAAAAAATATGCTTGTTATTCTCACAGAGGATACGCGTTATACTGGAAGCGTGCTTTCTTACGAAATCGAGCAAGCAATTGATAACTACAAAATTCCACTGATAATAGCATATCCTGGATATTCAGCAATACTTAATGTTGACGCTTTAAATGATCTATGGCCAAAGGCTCTCGCCGATCGAATAAATAAATCTGGGACGGAAGCGATACATATTGCTTTCAAAAAGGATTGTATTTTGGACGCAATTACGCAGTTTCATGTCAATGGAAAACATTTAAGCAACGGTAAAAATTATTACAGCAAAGATGCTTATATACAATGGGGTTTAATAAAGTGAGGAGTAAAAATGATATATAGTGATAAAAAACATATTTTTGAAACAAAACTGTTTCTCAATACATCAGAATTTAACTTTAAAGTCGATACTATGTATAGAGAGATTAAAAAGATGAGGCTGTTGAAAAAGGGGTGTTAATGTTATGAGAGGAATAAGGCAAATAATATCAATGCTTCCCAAAATCCTGACAGACAGCCTCAAACTCGCATTTACGATACTTGGTGGAATAGGAATTGTTGTAGGTTTCACATCGTTCTCGCTCGACTGTATAGGCAAACTGCCTGCCCAGATTGGAGCAGTTACACTTGTGTATGTTGTACTTGTTATTGGAACGATATATATAAAGCGTAAACTTACAAAAAATCAGGTAACGTTAAATATTCGTGGTATGAAGGTTATTGTAAAAGAGGGAGATATATTCTCTGCTAATGGCTGGAAGCTTATCCCATTTAATGAGTACTTTGATACTCAGGTTGACGATATAATTATTGCACATAATTCTCTTAACGGGAAATACATAGACTCTCTTTCCGATGATGAAAAGGAAGCGCTTAAACTAGCTATTGCTACTGATAACAGAAGTCCTTTGAAGAGATATGAGTCAGCCGATGGTGCAAAGACAAGATATGAGCTGGGTACAATCAAGGTTTTTCAAGATGTTATGATGTTGGCTTTAACACATTTTAATGAGCAAAACGAGGCACATACAAACCGTGCTGAATATGAAAATACTCTTCGAAAGATGTGGAAAGAAATTAATCGCACATATCAAGGCAAACCAATAAATATTCCGCTTATCGGCGGTGGACTTACTCGACTCGACGATATGACGGACAAGCCAAATGAGCAACTGCTTAGATGTATTCTTTGTACTCTTCGGACGAGTAACGTCACTTTTGATGAAAATGTTCAAATATCTATAATTCTTACGAAAAAGGCGTTAGAAACAATAAATCTTTATGAACTGAAAGGAGAAAAATAATCATGGCTTACAGAACAAAGACGTATATTGCGGCAGACTGGGACGGAGATAAAAATGCTGTTGATAAACTACGTGAATGGAATGATGGTGAGAAATGGAGTTTATCATTTACTGATGCTCATGATCTCACTCAGGCACGGGATGATAGTTTGAACTGTAGCATCAAGGCATCCCTTGCAATAAGAATGGATGCTTCTAAAACATTTGTCTTGATTGTTGGGAGTAACACCAAAAGCCGAAGATCAGGTGAATGCACATATTGTTCGAACTTCGACAACGGTAAGTGCAAAACAGGGCATACAGTAAGTAATGATAGTTTCATCGAATATGAGTGCAAAAAGGCGGTTCGAGATAGAGAAAATATCAAAATTGTAATCCTATATAATGCGGCAACTGTTGATAAAAGCAAGTGCCCAGATATCATTAAAGCTTATGGTACGCACGCTCCAATGCAGAAAATGAAAGACGGCAAGCATTATTGGGATTATCAATCTGTCAAGAATGCAATGGGGTTATAGTGCAGACAGTGGTAACTCAAAATTACCAGTGAATTGATCCTAACAACGGATTAAAGAAGAATAGTACCGTAGACATGTTCCCGCGAACGGCGATTTTTCAAAAATTGCTGAAAAACGAATTGACATGTTCCCACGTACAGATGGTTTTTAAAACGGCCCGTAGACATCAATTCCATAAACTCGACCCACGTTGAGTGTGTTGTCTTGATGTCAAGGGTGGAGAAGTAGAAGGATTGCAAATGCCTATATAAATAAAGGGTTTCCAGACATTGAGCTTTTCTATAGGCTACTTTGCCGGAGGTTCTCATATCAGGAAACCCTTATTTTTATTGTTTGAGGTAACATATCAACTGCCCTGAAAGTGATAGGGTTGAGTTGACAGGTTAGATAACGCCTATTTTTGTAGGGGTTGAGTTGACAGGATAGATGTAGAATTTAATCTTCTCTCTCCGCATCTGTATCGAAAATTCTGTCAAGCTCCTCATTTGATATAATGACACGTACTTTGTTTCTAACCGTTGTTTTTCCCATATCAAGACGATAGAAATGGTCACGACCATCCACACCTTTTTTTAGTCGAATAAGTTGAATCCTACCAAATTTATCCCAGTGTTTCTCAGCAAATTTTGCTAATCCTACAGCTTTGGGGTAATTGTCTTTACGACTAGGGTCATGAGGTTCAAGAATGTCGAAAACATAACCTTCTGTATCAGCTCTCACAACTACCAAATCTGGGAACATGGAAGTGGTAACGCCGTTAACTTCATACGGAATTTCGAGTGACCATTTTTTACGATCAAGATTACGCAACCAGCAAATAGCGCCATTTTTTAGTTCTTCATCAATAACTCCGCTTTCCCATTTATTTAGTGATGTTTGGAATGTGCCATCCTCAGCACAGTAGAGATGTTGTTCAAACTTTATTCTATCGTCTGGCAGATAAAAATCGATTGAATCCGGCAATACCCATGGCACTGCAATTGGTTGTGCTGAAGCGTTGATTAATCTTTCATAAACATTCTTTCGTGCCTCATTTAGCTTTGCAATGGCGCGTTTGTTATTTTCATACAGTGTAATAAATTCTTCCTCTGCGAAATCATTTATTCTTTCCATTGCATTAGTATCATTTGTAAGAACGATTATTTCAACTTTTACATCAATATGATCCCTGGTACTATTCCGAATCCAATATTCTTTGTGCAAGTCTTCCCCTAACAATTTTCCCGATTGTTCAAAATGACGAGAAATATCAAACTCTGATACTGTCATAGTCTGTGAGGACTCATCAAAAGAATAGGCATTGTCTCCATAATCAAATGTCAACGTGCCAAGCTCAAAGCCAGTGATTGCAGCTACTCGGTTTTCAAAATCACCACTTTCTTTGATCCGCGTGATTTCCTCATGCATTTTTAACAACACTACGTTTTTGATAGTCTTTTGAGCTTCTAAGTCGATACCATCCATGGTAAGAGCACGAGAAATCTGAATTAATAATTTTAATGGTGTGGATTTATGTCAATATAGTAGACACAAAAACTCAAATTTTTATGCAGTTTTTCTTAAAGCATCTTCAAGCTGTTGAGGAGTCATATAACCGATACTGCTATGAAGCCTTTTTCTGTTGTA
>Ga0134092_1003060_pt1 | contig 11783 bp, 13 predicted proteins | sample 3_6taG_FD_94454 | JGI IMG/M metagenome (GOLD analysis project Ga0134092, IMG submission 94454) | Switchgrass degrading microbial communities from high solid loading bioreactors in New Hampshire, USA - 3_6_20_6_A3 metaG | ecosystem: Engineered > Bioreactor > Semi-continuous > Anaerobic >...
ATTTCCTCCTTATAAAAATGGTAATTATATTATCGGAAAAAAACATTTTCAATATACATCATTTTCAATATAATGAATTTATGACAAAACATTGTATTTCAGTAACAATAAAATAACACTATATGGGGCAAATTGACACAATAGCGACAAAATGCTCAATTTTTACCGTACAAATTAAATGGCATACAAAGTTCAGGTTAAATAGGATAAGTAGTAACCGGGGGTAATAATGGCAAAAGAAAATAGTAATATTATCACTCTAACAAAAACAGAGCGGCAACTTCTGTTATTTGAAATATTTATGAACTTCTACGGACACGAATTGGATACGATACTGGCAGTTTTGCCTGTGGGGAGAAGAATGCTCCAAAGGGATGTTAAGGATCTGATTGATGCGGGTCTTATTAGCGTAAAGTTTTCAAAGGAAAAGCGGGCTTATTTACCCTCGGATAAACCGGTTACTTTTCATGAGGATAAAAAGAACCCGAATAGGACAAAGCATTTAAGACGGCTGAACCGTTTGGGTACTCTTATGAAGGAGCTTTATAATGATGAAATCAGTTTTTATGAAAAGTTTGACCGGAGTAAGTACACTTCCTGTAAAGATGTATATGAAAAGCTTTATCCAAATGTTAGTGGCCGTACAAGGCAGAGGGATTTTATAACATTATGCAGGATTGGCTATCCCATAAGATATAACCATAAAATTCAGTATTATGAGTTTTATGAAAATGCTGATTACCGTTCTGAATTCGGTGTGTTTAGAGAGAACGGTAAATTAAAAAGAAAACTTGGTGAAACCGATTACGGGATGCAGATTATTCCATGGGATGTGATAGAAGATCCTGAATTTTTTGATGAATATGACGAATGTTGGTAGAGCCTTAATGCTTAGGCTCTATTTATTTTTAATCTTTTTCTTGTTCTATAAGATACATACGACATACTGTTGTCGTTATACTTTTAGCGGCATGATATAATCACTGTACAAAATGGCAGAACATTGAAAAGCGAATATAGAGAAATAAGGATTAATATTTTAACCCTATGAAAGACAGTAAGATTTTTATTAATTATTATCAAACTAAAAGGGGTCATGCCTATGAAAGATATTTTTTACATTGAATTAAGAAAAAACTGTATCGAGTCTTTGAATTTTACAAAAGAACAGTTGGAGAAAGTGGCAAATGCGGTAAAGAACATTCTTACATTTCACAAACTGGCTGCAAAGGAAGGGTTTTTATACTTGGAAGAAGCGTGTAAAACCCTTGATCAGGGAACAGAAGATAAATATTTAGCCGAATTGGTTGAACTTGTGATGGATGGCGCCGATTCTAAACAAATAAGTGATTACGGGTTAAACAGATATTTTGCGGCAAACATGACGGGGTGTGAAGGACTAATTTATCTGATTTATTTAAAAGGGGTGCTGATGATTGAAGAAAATGAAAAATATTTTATCGCGGAAAAGATATTAGTATCTATGCTTCCGGAAAATGCGAGAAAATTATATATAGAAAAAGAGATACAGGAAGCCGAAAGGACAAAAAAATTACAACAAGAGGAGCTTAAAAGAAAAATTGACTTGCTTTGCGGTATAAATAATAATCCCAAACCGGGTGAAAAATATACTCTTTTATCTGAGGCAAGCCTCTTTTTTGAAGAAATAGCTGATAAAGATATGCAGAGGATATTAAAAGAAATAGACTGTTGGGCTTTATCTGCTGTCATGAAGGGGCTTTCCGGAAATGCCTTAAGAAGAATTTTTGATAATCTCACAGATAAAGTAGCGGCTATGATAGTAGAAGATATGGAGGATAATATCGCTGTCAGATTAACAGACATTAACGAGGCTGCAATAAAAATCATAAATGTGGTTATAAAGCTGGCGGAAGCAGGAGAAATAAGTAATGATAACCTACTTGAATTAAAAACAATAATGGGGATTTATAACAGTAATAAATCCGTTTGTGATATTTATAAGGAACGATACAGTAAATTAAAGCAGGCTCTTGACGATATTTGTGAGAGTCCATATTAACACATATCTAACTGTTACCGGGCAATTATATTAAATGAATTTAAGACTGGGAGAAAAGACTTATGGAATTTGGAATAACTGAAATCTTTGGTGGTTGGTTTAAATGGTATATAAAAGATAATGAAAAAAAGGTGGAAATAACTGCATCAAGATATGCAAAAGAAGATTTTGTAAAGCAATTACTAATAAGCCTTACGGATATAATACGGGACAGGACGGAAAAAAGATTTTTCATTTTTGCAGAGCCGGACTATACAACAATAATTATGAGTGCAGATAATAATGATAATTTTATTATGGAACTGGCATTTGAGCACATGGATGACTTTACTGACAGGGATATTAAGAATGCCAGGCATTACTGTAAATTTGAAACCAGTATGTATCTTATGAAAACAGAATTTGTACCAACTATTCTAAAGGCATTCCGTTATTATGAGAGAAGCAAATTAATGCTGGATTATTATGAAGAAAACTGGACTTATGCATTTGGGGAAAGCGATAGTGAAAAATTTACGTTCCCATTTGATGAACTACGAAAATTACATATAACAGCAAGCGATATTAACATTAAATAAGATTATATTAACATGGTAATTAGGATACATAGGAGCGGAATATATGACAATATTTATAATAACTGTAAATAACATTATGAAAATATTTGAGAAAAACAATGATTAAGAAAATTGTCTTAAAGGGGAGAAGAAAAATTCATGCCTATAAAGTTATACAATAAAGGGAACAAATACGGATATAAGGATATAGATTCCGGTAGAACAGTTATTCCTCCGATTTATGAAAACGGAAAGATACATCCCATAATCATCGGTGGCAGAAACTATTTCGTGGTTAAAAATCAAGGGAAGTGGGGACTGGTAGATGAGGATAACAAAATTGTTATAGATTTTGAGTTTGACGATATAGGCAGGCCCAGGTTAGCTTGCGGCTCACCGGAATTTGTTATGTGTTTTAAGAATCAGGGTGAAGGTTACTTTAAAATGGGAATTATATCAAGTAAATTACAGGTTACCGTTCCGCCGGTATTGGATAACTTCCCTCAAAATATAACAGTTAAGGGAGAAAATACAAGCCTGTATTATATACATAAAAACGAAAAATGGGGAGTTGTTAGCAAAGACGGCACAGTTTTAGTTGAACCGGCTTACACAAAAGAGGAAGTGGATGGTCAATTTGCAAGGAAATAAAAAGATAAAATATATACGAACCCGTTTAAGGGGCAAATTAATAAAATTAAAATTATAAAATCAGAATAAAAAATGTCCATACGGGGGTATATATGAGAAATTTGCTTAAAGCTTTAAAAGACGGATTATTGGGATATATAATAGGGGATATCTTAGGAGTACCGGCGGAATTTTTGACAAGGGAAGAACTGGATCTGAATCCGGTTACGGGATTTCGGGCGTATGGAACCCATAACCAACCGGCTTTTACCTGGTCAGATGATACATCGGTAACTTTAGCCACATTTGCTGCAATTAGCAAGACATTGGAGAACTATAGAGATACGGATATTCTTATTAAAAACCCCAAGATTTTGGCGAAAGCTATTATGGAAGAAATGGTTTTGTGGTTTAAGGAAGGGAAATATTCCTGCCACGGTACGGCATTTGATATAGGATTTACGACTAAAAGTGCAATAGAATGTTATATTAAAGAGAAAAATACAGATACATGTGGTTTGGGTCATGAAGAGGATAACGGTAACGGGGCTTTGATGAGAATGTTCCCTATAGCATTATTTCTTGCGTTCTGTAATAAGCCTAATTATGTATTAACGGGAGCAAGTGCAAGGGAGTTTTACTTTATAAGCTATATATGCGGCATTACCCATAAACATGAAAGAAGCATACTAGCATGTGTAATATATATTCAATTGATATTGTGGTTACTCAGGGGAGCAAGCTTAAAAACTGCCATGAAAATGGCCTATTTCGGAGGATGCCATGTGTATAATGAGAATGCAAAAAAATATCATATGGCAGGGAATGAAACAAGGGCTTATGATTACCGCATATTCATGGATATTATTTATGAAAGATACAGCCGTGACAAGATAAGAAGTACGGGATATGTGGTCGATACCCTGGAAGCGGTATTTTGGTGCCTTGCAATCACATCATCTTATAAGGATTGTGTCCTTGAGGCAGTTAATCTGGGAGGAGATACGGATACAATTGCGGCAATTGCGGGAAGTGCAGCGGGTATATATTATGGTTTGAAGAAAAATACGGGCGTTAATTAGTGTACTATATTTTAAAGATAATTAGATTATTATAATATAGTTAAGAGGAGCATATAAATGGCAACCAAAATAATTATTCACAGGGGAACTAACCAAATCGGCGGCTGTGTAACGGAAATAAAAACGGATAATAAAAGAATATTTATAGACTTTGGAGAAGAGTTACCCGGTACGGATAGCGGTAACCATGAATTGAAAATTGAAGGCTTAAATTATGCAGGGGAAAAATGTGACGGGGTCTTATTTACCCATTATCATGGAGATCATATTGGATTGTTCCATACTATACAAAAAGATGTTCCCTTATATATGGGAGAATGTACAAGAAAGATTATGCTTACAATTCACGAAACATTAAGAGATAATGAAGCAATTGGGATTTTGCGGGATGATAAAAGAATAAAACCGGTTGATATTAATAAAGTTATTCCGTTTGGTAAAGAAATATCTGTAACCCCTTTTTTGGTAGACCATTCAGCGTATGATGCCTATATGTTCCTTATAAAAACTCCGGACTTAACGATATTACATACCGGTGATTATAGAAATCATGGATACAGAGGGATAAGACTTACGGATACAATACATAAATATATAACCCTTTACGGAAAGCAAAAAATAGATGTTTTGATCACAGAAGGAACCATGATGAACCGTCAGTCGGAGACAGTAATGACAGAGTGGGAAATGCAACAAAAGGCGGTGGAATATTTTAAGCAGAACAGATACATATTCCTTTTATGCTCATCCACTAATCTGGATAGCTTATGGTCATTTTATAAAGCAGCCGAAAGATGTGGTATGAGATTTTATGCTAATTATTATGTATATAATCAAATCAGAAATTTTACTGAATATGCCGGCTCCCAAACACAAGGCTTATATCATTTTAAAACGGTATACTGTGTGGACTGGGATTTTAAGTTAGATAAAGCGAATATGACCCAGGAAGAGTTTATGAGGGAAAAGGGCTTTGTGATAGTAATAAAGGCAGATGAAGGATATAAGAAATGGATTGAAAGATTTGCAGACTTAAACCCCAAAATTATATATTCCATGTGGGAAGGCTATCTTGATCCTAAAATGAAAGCATACGATAAGAAGCTTGCTGATTTTCTTAAGCCTTATGAGCCTGACCGGGTATTAAAATTACATACAAGCGGACATGCCACTACAAAATGCATTGAAGAAGTCATTAGCGCAGTTAATCCGAATAAAGCCATTATACCTATACATACTGAAAATAAAGCTGCATTTACGGATCTAAATATATCTGAAGATTTAAAACAACGGATTGTTTATTTGAATGACGGTGAGGAGTTTGCTGTTTAAGAAAATTATTATAAATAGAAAGGATGAAAACCATTTTTATGAAAAACATATAGTATTGTAAGTTCTATAATTACACATTAAAAATATCCCGGCAGATGATATATTTTCATAGAAACTGACATGGACGCATGTTTGTCAAGGGCACAAACGAGTAATGGCGCGGTTTAGCTAACAAAAAAGATAAATGAGAAGGGGTTGAAGTACTTATGAATACAAATGAATGCAGCAAAAATAAAACACTATGGGCGAAAGATGATATTGATTCAAGAAATAGAATTTTAAATGTTCTTAAATCAGTAAATTATAGAAGGAGTATTAAATTACCCCAAAATATCTGGTTTGATGAAACCGATAAGGGAGTAAAAATGTCTTTATCGAATGCTGCGATTGGATTAGGTAACGATAATAATTTAAATATGCAGGAAAATGCGGCTGCATTTGAAGGATGGGCGGTATCTATATATACCCATTATTTAGCCCCTTTAAATAGTAAAGACCTAAGAAAAAGAAAAATCATATTGGGACTACAGGAAAAAACAGATATTATGCAAAATGTAACCGGAAAAAATGGACATTTTAACAGATTCTTATACCGTGCTATGAGATTTTCAGAAGAATATGGTGAGTGGATAGAGCTAGAACCTGATTTGGAGGAAGCTGTTAACCTGTTCAGAAAGAATTTCAGAAAAGAAGAATTTATCAATAATAAACCTGATCTAAGCAAAAGAAAGCTTAAATCTAAATTAACAGATAATCCTACAAAGGAAGATGAAGTGGAAAATACATTTGTGGAAAGAGAAGATTTAAGAAGAAAGCTTCTGGACAGAGCAAATATGAAAACGGATAAATTGTATAGGCAATTACCCGTTGGATTATTTAAGGGGGAAGTAAATAAGAATAACTCTATTTTTACCGGTGGAAAATCAGCCATAGATTTATGGGCCATTGATGATGAGTACATAGCATTGTTTGAGCTAAAAACAAATAATATTATGATTGGGATTATTACAGAATTATTCTTTTACTCAGAATTTGTATATGATATATTCATTAACCGTGAAAATATAAATAAGGCTGACCTTAAAGACAAAGAAACGGGATACTATGAACTGGCGCCGGATGAAACGAAAAATAAAAAAATCAAAGCATACTTTTTGACAAACGGGATACATCCTCTGATAACCAAAGAAGTTATCGGGGTGTTAAATAGCGGTAAAAAGGGTAAGGAAGGCCTTATCAGGTATGATATAATTGATTATGACTTATCGGTTAATATGAATTGAACAGACAATGAGCGATTGCCATAATCCCTGCAATTTTATGCCAGGCTGGATCCTTAGTCTGGCGCGTATTATTTAAATAACTTAAGCAATTATAATCTGCTAACTTTACAAATAAAAAATACAGATATAAAATATGCCTGAACAATTTATGACAAAAAGTACATATGACAGGTGACCGATATGAAGTAGAAAACATATCAGATTACTGTAATTATCGTTTTTACCGCTAAACACAAAAAAGAAGTAACTACTATACGCAAAAGGGCAATAGATATACAAAAATGCCTCCACAAAATTATGCCATAAACTTACGAATATCGTTGTAATAGGGCTGATTTATGGTATTATTGTTTTAAAGGAGGTAAAGCCTATGAAAAAGTTGTTATTGACAGCAGCCGTAATGGTAATAATGTTATTTGTCTTTTCAGGAGAAACAGCTCGGGCAGCGTATAAAGAAAGAACCGATGAATATGCACTTGATTCATATAAGTATAGTGCATATAGTGACGACCCGGATATTGTAGCAAAAGCAAAAGAGATAACAGCAGGTATTAATGATGATTATGAAAAAGTTAAAGCGATATATGAGTGGGCCAGATTTAATATTGAATATACAGAGGAACTTCCGGTAGGCCGAACTGGAATTTATGGTATTGGAAGATGGTAAAGATAACTATATACCATCAACGGCCATAACACCGGAATCATCAAAGAAAGATATCAAATGGTTGCAGGAAAGGCTAAATATAGTACTGCCACAACTTTATCCCAAAATAAAAAATATTATCCCGTTAAAAGTTGATGGTGATTATGGCGCCAAAACAAGGATTGCAGTATTACTCTACTGGGATGCCTTGGGCTGGGGGAAGCATATGAATGATGACGGAAAAAAAAGCAGGAAAATCAACAATAGAGGCTCTTGCGTAAACGGTAAATCATGAGTACTAGTCTAAAATTTATGCCGCCATTGCTGGCGGCATTTATTATCTACTATTTATTTTTCGGCTTTCGACATTCTTGTGGTAATGATTCTGACCATGGCAGTAACTCTGCAAGGAAATCCAGGCTGGTCTCTTCCTGATGCTTTGGAATCTCTGTAAGCAGATATTCGAAGTAATTATAGGGTTTTAGGTTGTTAGCCTTTGCAGTCTCTGCAATGCTGTATATAACAGCACTTGCCTTGGCTCCATTGATTGTATCTATCATATGCCAGTTGACTTTACCGATACAGAATCCTCGGATTGCCTGTTCAGCCGCATTGTTATCAGCCGGGACCATACCATCTTCAAGAAAGATTTTCAGATACTGTTCCTGGTTAAGACAGTAAGTAAATCCCTTTCCTGTCTCTGATTTTGGTGGAACCTTATTCTGGTTCTCCCGAATCCATGCAAAGAAGGCCTCCACCAGTGGCTTAACACTGAGCTGACGCCGTTTCATTCGCTCCTTTGGAGTGAGCGTTGCCAATTTTTCTTCGATCCGGTAGATAGCGCCGATCTGTTTCAGTGCCTGCCAGGCAAGTGTATCCTTTGCCTTATCATTGCCCAGGGCTTTTATAACATCAGCGAATCTCCTTCTGGCATGAGACCAACAACCTGCGATTTTCAGGTCTTCACGCTCTTTTTCTAATGTATGATAAACCTGATAGCCGTCCGTAACACAGGTCCCTTTATAATCTTTGAGAAATTCCCGTGGATGAGATGTATTACGGGTTTTCTGATATTCATATAGTATGATGGGTGGTGCATTACACATTTCTCCGGTCCTGTACACCCACATATAACTTTTGGAACCGGCACTTCGTCCGTCTTTGTTTACCAGAACCGGAGTTTCATCTGCATGTATTACAGGCCATTTATATAATTCTTTATGCAGATAGTCATACAATAAAGACAAATATCTTTCAGCGCAAAGAATTGTCCAGTTTGCCATGACCTGGCGCGAGATATGAACATCATTTCTTGCGAATTCCTGTTCCAAACGGTACAGAGGAATGGCATTTACATATTTTGAATTCATAATAGCTGCTTCTAATGTTGGTGTTACTATACTGTTTCGAAGCAGATCTACCGGTCGGTCTGCTTTGATTATCGTCTGATTATCTTTACCGGCATATACAGCTACATGGTGTTCTTCTACCTTGAACGATGCAGGGGTAAACTGAAGTCGTTTATAGATCTCATCCGGAAGCCGCTTCCAACCATTCTCTCCAAAGAGTTCATTAAGCTGCTCTTCGGAAAGCTCGTGTGTTATTGTCTCTGTTTCAATATCATGCAGGTCGGCTTCCCGTTTCCCTTTCTGCTTTTTGCGTCTGTAAGGTTTTGGACAGACTTCTTCCATTTCCGGTTCTATTATAATACCGGCTGTATCTTTCGTTACCTCTGCTTCGTTAAAGCATTCCTTCATAGTCAGCTGGCCATCAATCTCAAGCTTTTCAGATGAACGGCCAAATCGTTTCTGATTAGCAATGGCGACTTGTTCAGTAAGAAGTTCCATGTTTCGGTTAAGCTGTTCCATTTGTTCCTGCATGGCAAGAAAAAGGCTGATTAAAACCTTTTTACTGCATTTATTCAGTTCGTCTTCTGTATATTTCATTGCCATGGGAACCTCCGCATTTATTATGTTCCCATTATACACTAAAGCACGCGAAAAAGCGAATTTTACTACAGAATCGCTTCGTCATAATGACGAAGGTAATATATACTTAAATGGTTGAAAAATTAAAGAAAAAGAAGGATATTTTGAAAGGTTATCCACTATCCATCCCATTAACAAATATGTTTTGAGTGATATAGTCAGGATATGTTGAATGGATGTGGATAACAGTGCCATGGATGAGATAGTAAGTCTCAGATAAGTTTTTTATTTTCTGCGTATTGCACAAAACTTATAATGGAGAGGCAGGTTTTACTTTTGGAATTACTTTTTTCTGTTCTATTGCAAGTCCTTGCATTAACCAGGTATATTGCTCCGGTGTAATATTTGCTGCATCGTTACTTGTTCTTGGCCATTGAAACCGGCCTGCCTCAAGCCTTTTTACCAACAAAAGAAATCCATCTTCTTCCCAGACCAGCCCCTTTATACGGTCTGAGCGTCTTCCGCAAAAGAGAAACAAGGTCTTTGGAACAAACGGGTCAAGTTGAAAATGTTCTTTAATAAGTCCGGCAAGCCCATCAATTCCTAATCTAAGATCTGTGTAACCACAGGCAATATAAACTTTCTGAAATCCGGTGGCATCATTAAGCATGTATCATCACCTGCAGGATAGTCTTAAGCAATATCGGAGTTAAGGAATTGTGAATCTCAAGTGTATTGTTTCCTATTCGAAGGACAGCATCCGGTTGATTATCTTGCTTGCAGGCAGCAACAGGTGCTGGAAGTTCCACGAAGGTTGTATTAGATGAAAGGCTTGACTGTAAGTCCTGTACTGCTTCAAGTCTTATGCGGCGCTGCCAATAATAAAACTGTTTCTCATTGATGTTGTTGATTTCCATCCATGACTTCTTTGGCATACCACTGTTGTTACATTCGCGTATAATAGATGTCCACTGAGCAAGTCGCATTTCATGAGAGATTTTATCCATAAACTAAGTACCTCCAAAAAACTATTAGTTTTTTTGACATAGTTATTATCTCAAAAAAGCTAACTCAATGCGAGGTACTTATGATTTACCGTTTACGCTCTTGCAACAGGTCGGATAAAATAAGCAATATTAAAGGCGGGCAATAGGTCATTACCAAGCCCGCCTTATTTTTTACATATGAGGTTTTACTGCACATCTAATACAAAAGTTGCCTTGTGTTTATCATAGTTGTTTCCATATAATTCAACATAGACAGTTATTTTTGTACTTTCTTCTTCAAGGCCGTAACCTTGTTGAGCACCAACACACCTTGCACCAATAGGAACTACCTGTGGATATTTGGTTGTATTAGCGGGATATGTGCTAGCAACATTGCCGTGCTCATCTATTACCGAAAAATCTAATGAGGATATATATAAATCTTGTATATCGCCTTCATAGCCTAGATTTTCGTAAGTATAGTCTAAAATTACCACTTGCGATGGATTACTATCATGAAATGGGTTTCTATAGTCTGTAGAAGTTACTGAATTAAAGGTTAGTTTCCATAAGCCGTCTACGACCCAGGTTTCGCCTAACTTATATTGTTTATTTTCAACTGGTTTATTGCTGTCAACTACAGTAACAACGCAAGAATAGTTTTTACCATCTACTTTAGCAGTAATAGTAGCTTGTCCTTCTGCTTTTGCTGTTACGGTTCCTTTCTTGTCAACAGTTGCAACAGATTTTTTATTACTACTCCAAGTAGGTGTGCTTTTTGTACCGCTTATTTTTAACTTCAGAGTTGCGTCTACCTCAAGCGTAGCTTTTGCCTTGCTAATTTTGACGGCCGCTTCTGCGGGTTGAGGTATTATTAATACAAACGATATAATTAATGCAAGTAAAATGGAAGTTATTTTTTTCATAATGCCATCCTCCTTATAAAAATTGCCTCATATACAATATTGTCTATCTACAATATGTACAGAGCTGTAACATAATATTAGCATATATGTCAAAAATTGCAATAAATTATAGCAATAAAATTATAATATGAGCATTTATATAGACTTATCAAGTAAATATTGAATAAAGCTATCATCTATATTATATGTAACTGATAAAGGCCTAGCAAACTAAAGTCCCACGCATCGTAATGATGCGTGGGACTATTGTTTTAGTGCGCCCGGCATGGGCGCAATCTAACGGGTGAAAGTCCCGAAACCGCCCGGTAGCGGGAAGGTTATAGCTGAACACCAAGGGTGTCGCAGGCGACTGCGAATCTGAAGGAAGGTGCA
>Ga0134092_1003063_pt1 | contig 11778 bp, 11 predicted proteins | sample 3_6taG_FD_94454 | JGI IMG/M metagenome (GOLD analysis project Ga0134092, IMG submission 94454) | Switchgrass degrading microbial communities from high solid loading bioreactors in New Hampshire, USA - 3_6_20_6_A3 metaG | ecosystem: Engineered > Bioreactor > Semi-continuous > Anaerobic >...
AATTGGTTATGGAAGTCTGGGAAAACAGGGCCAAAACCCTTTAATTTGCTTCGAAAATTGCATCAATATGTGAAAAAACACGGCTTCCTGCTTTATTGGAAACCGTGTTTGTCTGCAATCTGAGCCTCTGAATGTGAATTCAGAGGCTTTTTGCATAGTTTCAGCAGAAAATAAGGATACTAAAATATTATATACAACAAGTGGTGAATCTATATGAAAATGCCATGGGATATTTTTATATATAAGGAAAGACCTCGGAAAGAAAAATTTGAACTTTTAGAAACTCCAGAAGATGACAGCAATAAAGTTAATAGAGCCACTGAACCAGAAAAACAAGCATATATTTATTCTGATATAAAGTCAAATCTGAAAAGAATAAAGGAAGATTTTAAGATCCCTCTGAATTCAGATGTGATTATCAGAGAACTGAAAGTATGCGGGTACATTGACGCTTTTCTTGTCTTTATCGATGGTTTGACAGATAAAAAGATACTGAATGAAGTGGTACTAGACAATCTTATGTCGGGTACCAGAGGGATGGACTATGAAGAAGACCTGATAGATGAAATAGCTGATAAGATAATCAATGTGGGTATAGTAAAAAAACACAATCTTTTTGATGAGATCGAAAGCATGGTTACAAATGGTTTTTGTGCTCTGTTTATTGATGGCCATAATAAATGTCTTCTCTTGGAACTTGCAAAATATCCAAAAAGAAACATAGAAAAACCAGAGAATGAAAAAACCATAAGAGGCTCCAAAGAAAGCTTCGTAGAGGATTTGCCTACAAATGTATCTATGTTGAGAAGATTGTTCAAAAATAAGAACCTTATAGTGGAGTATATGAGAATAGGGGCAGAGAGCAATATAGGGTGTGCAATAATGTATGTAAATGGGATTATTAATCCAGAGATAGTAAAAGAGATAAAGAAAAGAATCAACAAGGTAAAATCAGAGTCCATACTAGGCAGCGGCATGTTGGAGCAGAGGATAGAGGACAATAAGTGGATGATTTTTCCTCAAACGCTGAATACAGAAAGGCCAGACAGAGCAGCTTCTTTATTGATGGAAGGCAAAGCTATCATAATGGTAGAAGGCTCACCTTGCGTCAATGCGGTACCCATTACATTTTTTGATTTATATCATACATCTGAAGATAACAACCTGAGATGGTATTACGGAAGTTTCATAAGTCTTATAAGACTATTGGGAGTATTGATGGCTGTATTTTTACCCGGTTTTTACATTGCGCTGGTATTGTACAGCCAGGAGATGATTTCTTCTGAATTGCTGGCATCAATAGCAGGAGCCCGGGAAGGTGTACCTTTCCCCACCATAGCAGAGCTTACGATCATGGAAGTGGCATTTGAGCTTATAAGAGAAGCTTCATCCAGAGTGCCGGGAACTATAGGAGAGACTCTGGGTATAGTAGGCGCATTGATACTAGGCCAGGCAGCGGTGCAGGCAGGCCTTGTAAGCCCCATACTTATTATTGTAGTTGCAGCATCAGGTATTTCAAGTTTTGTAATACCTGATTACTCTCTATCTTTGGCTATAAGGATTACCAGATTCTTTTTTATACTTATGGGCTATCTGGCAGGATTCTATGGAATATCTATAGGAATGTTCATATTCTTTGGCCTGATGTGCAGCATGAAATCCTTTGGTGTACCATTTCTGGCACCTATTGCTCCCAAGCTGAGAACCAGCTCGGATATAATTTTAGCTAAACCCATTGATACAATGAAGTATAGGCCTGATGAAGCAAATACCCTTAAAAAACAAAAGAAAAAATAGCAGTTTGAAGGAGGCTGACTTATGGATGAAGGCAAAATAGGCAATATAGAGATGATCTGTCTTCTGGTAAATGCCATAGCCTGCAAAGCTTTCTTTACAAGTATAGCTGCAGTTGTAGAAAAAGTAGGTACGGCAGGATGGTACATGACCATGATATCAGCAGCTGTTTCAATGGGTGTTTTCAGTTTAATGTATATGTTGATAAAAGCCCACTCTGGGAAAAACATTCTTGAGATATATGACGAAACAGTAGGGAAAAAAGCAGGAAAAGCGCTTGCTCTCATCTCATGCCTCATACTGTTTCTCTCAGCCAGTATCACTCTAAGGGAATTTACTGATGCTACCAATGTATACCTTCTTCATGAGACTCCTCCGGGATTTATTGTAGGTATGTTTATCCTGGCTATGACGGTTGTATGCTGCTTAGGAATTGAAGGATTGGGAAGGTTAGCTAAGTTATTGTCATATATACTGCTGTTTAATTTTTTGGTTGTAATGATTTTATCATACCAGCGCATTGAAATTTACAGACTTTATCCACTGTTAGGCTATGGCCTGGGCAACACTATAAAAAACGGAATAGTGAGAAGCTCGGCCTATGGAGAAATAATCCTTGCAGGTGTTTTTGCAAAGGCTTTGAATGACACAAAAGATGCAGGGAAAATAGGTTATAGAAGCCTGATCTTAGGAGGCCTGGTTATAGCAATCATACTGTTTGCTGTAATTGCATCCTTTCCCTACTTTATTGCCATTGAACTGGCAGACCCTTTATATATAATGGTATCCCTTGTTCAACACGGAAGATTCTTTCAAAGAGTAGAAGTAATATTCATATTCACATGGAATCTGAGTACATTGATTGGTCTTACTGCGATTTTCTATGGTGCAATAAACTGCTATTGCCATGCCTTTAATATAAAGGATAAAAAACCAATAATAATATCATTTGCAATATCCATATATTTAACAACTCTCATAATCCCTTCAATTTCAATTGTTCTGGATTATGTAGTTCCAAACCTGAGGGATTATGGATGGATAGGGTTTTATTCTCCTATATTTATAGCCTGGATCATGTGGTTCTTCTTCAAAAGGAGGAAGCAGACTTATTATGAGAAGAATTAGCATTGCATTAATATTATTTGTAGTAGTCTTATTATCAACTTCGTGCTTTGATGCCCATGAAGTTGATGATTATGCATATGTTACTACTGTAGGAGTGGATAAAGGCATCGCAGATAAATGGCGATTCAGCTTTCAAATAACAAATATGAGGACTGGGGGGCCGAAAGAAGGTTCAGGAGGCAAGGAAGCACCCGAACATGTAACAATCACCATAGATGCACCGGATTTTTTCCACGCTGCCAATGTGTTGGATACATCCCTGGCCAGGACTTTGAATTTCAGACATACAAAGTATATTGTAATATCCAGAGAAATTGCAGAAAATGGAGATTTTACTGAAACTATGGGTCCAATAATACGATTCAGGGAAATAAGAAGGACTGCAGGAGTAATAGTGTCAAATACAAGTGCACAGTCATTTATAGAAGAGTTTAACCCCAAAATAGGGATTTCTATGGCAAGACTTCAGGAAGGCCTTATGGAGCAATCAAAGCAAACAGGCTTCTTTCCTCAGATTCAGCTTAAGGAATTCTACAGCACATTGAAATCAAACTATAAACAGCCTATAGCTATTTTGGCAGGTGTTAACGACTTCAGTCATCTGCTTCCCCAAAAAGCAGAAAATGACACTCAAAAAAAGGAACTAGGAAAAAGAATCGCTGGTGAGATACCAAGGAAAGGAGGCAATACAATTGAATTCTTTGGCACAGCTGTTTTTGACGGAGACAAGATGGTGGCTGAACTTGATGGATATGAAACCAGAATCATGTTAATGATGAGAGGAGAATATAGTCAAGGAGTTTTCAGCTTTAGTGATCCACTAAAACCTGAACTCCATATATCTGTGAATCTAAGACAAAGAAGAAAGCCTAAGATAAAAGTTCAATTTGAAGATGGTAATCCTGTTATAAATATTAAATTGATGCTTCATGGAGAATTATTAGCAATTCAAAGCAAGATAGACTACGAAGAATCAAATAAAATCGGTTATCTGGAAACAGTAATGGAAGGAATTATAAAAAAAGAGGCAGAAGCTTTGATAGATAAAGCAAAAGAGTTGAATACAGATTTTTTGTACTTTGGAACTCATGTAATCAGAAATTTCACTACTATACAAGAGTGGGAAAAATATAACTGGATAGAACAAATGGAAAACGTTAAAGCAATAGTGGATGTGGATGTAAGGATCAGAGGTACAGGTACCATGATACAAACTTCTCCGGTAAAAGGCGTGGAGGTTGAGGGAAAATGAAGAATTATCTATTGCTATTCTTTATTCCTCCCCTCATATATGTTGGCAGCTATGGGTATTACTGCTGGAAAAAAGGTGACAAACCGGCGGGGGCAGGCGCATTCATCGCAACAGCTATACCTATTATTTTAGCTTTTCTGATGTTTCTATATCAATGATAATATTAGCAGCCAGCGTGCTAAAATTGAATAGAAAAATATTGACCTTGCAGAAAGATTATAATTTTTTCTACAAGGTCTTTTTCTTGAATTAAGATTATAGCTCTATAAGCTCGTACTCTCTGCTGCCCATGCCCAGCTCTTCGCCATAGGATAGCTGCATCTCACCTTTGGTATCCGGATGTATAGCCTTAAACTTATCCTCGCCGCTATTCAGGCCGCAGCCGCAGTCCCCTATTTCACTGAATATATTGCCGGATTGTTTGTTTACCAGGTCATAGCTGGCCTGGTCTATTGCCACTGGATCATAGGAAGCCAGGATGCCAATGTCGGGCACAATTGGCGCATCGCTCCAGGGTACGCAATCGCATAAAGGAGTAACATTCATAACGAAATTCATGAAGGCAATTCTGCCTTTTTTCGTTGCCCAGGCACCATAGGCATACTCAGTCATTCTTTCAATAAATGCATCCATTGCAGTTCCCCACTGAGGTTTAATAACATTGTAGGTGCACATGGAAATGCACTCTCCGCAGCCAATGCATTTCTCATCCTGGATAAATGCTGAGCCATCCACCATTATGATGGCATCTGCAGGACAATTTTTCAGACACATCTGACATGCCTTGCACATATCGCCTACTTTTGGTTTGGCAGTTGAATGCTGTTGTTGCTTGCCCGCTGCAGGAGCGCAGCCCATGGCCATGTTCTTTATTGCTCCTCCGAAACCTGCTGTCTCATGACCTTTGAAATGAGACATGACTATCATGGAATCTGCATAATATATGGCAGATGATATTTTCACATCCTTGAAATGCTTCTTGTCGATATGTACATCTACTGAATCCTTGCTGTATATACCGTCGCATATGACCAGAGGTGCATTTACCACAGCATAGGCAAAACCGTTTTCTATGGCAGTTACAAGATGATCTACTCCGTTTGACCTGCTGCCTTTATATAAAGTATTTGAATCTGTCAAAAAAGGTTTTCCTTCATATTGCTTTATTTTATCTACAACTTTTCTTACGTATATTGGATTTATGTAACCATTATTCCCTCTCTCTCCGAAATGTATCTTTATGGCGGTGAGCTTGCCTGGTTCAACTATATCTTTGAATCCAGCCTTATCAAACAATTTTGATACTTTTTGGGATATGCTTTCAGAGCGCCTTCCAGCCCTCATATTGTAAAAATAAACCTTTGATTTCAAACTCATCCCTCCTATGTATTCTGGAAATCCATATCTTTAGCATCGGTAACATTCTGTAAAAGAAATATCTGTAAAGCAGAGGTGTGTCCACGTACCTAATTATACTATTTCTAAAGACAATATGAAATATACAGTTTACATATATTGAAGATGATGCCATACATTGCTATAATTTATTCTAATATCAATCCATAAGAAGGCAGATAAATAGAATTAAATGAAATATAAACGAATATGGAGAGGAGAATATATAATGGATTTTTATAAAAAAGTGATGGAATATAAAGAAACTCTAGTAAATATTAGAAGGGATTTTCATAAGGAACCGGAGCTGGGCTTTGAAGAATATAAAACTTCCAAGAAAATTAAGAAATACCTTGATGATATGGGAATTGAATATGAAAGCGTGGCAAAGACAGGAATAAAGGCAGTGATAAAAGGAAGGGGAAGCAAAACCATAGCCTTGAGAGCGGATATGGATGCTTTGCCTATTGAGGAAAAGGCTCAGCATCAGTATAAATCTCAAATTCCAGGCAAAATGCATGCCTGCGGTCATGATGCTCATATGACCATACTGCTGGGAGCTGCTATGATTTTAAAGAGCATGGAGAATGAGCTGGAAGGGAACGTGGTATTGCTCTTTGAACCAGCTGAGGAAACAGTAGGTGGAGCAAAATATATGGTAGAAGAAGGTGTTTTGGAGAATCCCCATGTGGATGCAGTAATTGGACTCCATGTGGATGAAAGTCTGCAATGCGGCACCATAGGCTTAAAATCAGGAGCAGCATTTGCGGCTTCAAATCCATTCAGCGTGAAGATTAGAGGAAAAGGTGCACACGGAGCTCATCCGGATATGGGAATAGATCCTGTAACAATAACCTGTAATGTTATTAATGCCTTACAGACAATGATAAGCAGAGAGACACCTCCAACAGAGCCTGCAGTAATTACAGTAGGCGCAATACATGGCGGTACGGCTGAGAATATCATTCCTGATGAGGTTGAATTTAAGGGCACAATGAGGACAATGAGCAGCCAGCACAGGCAATACTTGAAGTCAAGATTTAAAGAAGTAGTGGAAGGGGTATCTGCATCAATGAGGGGCAGTGCAGAAATCAACATGATTGACGGGTACCCAAGCGTGTATAATGATGATTCCATGCTGGAATTTGCCCGAGAAACAGCCGCAGAGATAATTGATAGAGATAAGATCATCAATTTGAAGAATCCCAGTATGGGTGTAGAAAGCTTTGCATATTTCTCTATGGAAAGACCTTCAGTATATTATTTCTTAGGCTGCGGCAACAAAGAAAAAGGGGTAATACATCCAGCACATAACGGTATGTTTGATATTGATGAGGATTGCCTCACACTTGGCGCAGCTTTGCAGGCATTATTGGCATATAGATTTTTGAATAATAGATAGCATTATCACCAAACTGTCTTTAACGTAGTGAATTAAAGCTATATATTTACAATGGCATGGGAATACTATACAATATAAATGCAAATGATTTGCAAATGGAGGTATAGTATGAGACGAATAGCAATAGCATTGGTACTTATAATTACAGTACTTTTTATAACAACAGGCTGCGGAAAAAATGCATCTGATAATGCAATAATTCAGGAAGACAAGGGAAAGTTGAAGATATTTACCAGCTTCTATCCAATGTATTTTATAACAGAACAAATCGCACAGGATAAGGCTGAAATAATCAATATGATACCTGCAGGGGTAGAACCTCATGATTGGGAGCCCACTTTAAAGATGATGGCACAGCTTCAGGAAAGTGATATTTTCATATACAATGGTGCCGGCATGGAGACTTGGACTGAAAGTGTCATTAAAAATATGGATGCAAGCAGAACCGAAATAGTTGAAGCAAGCAAAGGCATAGAACTTATAAGAGGAGAAGAAGATGAAGATGATGACCATGGGGATTATGACCCTCATGTATGGGTAAGCCCCATGAATTTGAAAAAACAAGCATTGAACGTGCTGAATGCTTTGATTGAAAAGGACAGCTCAAATGAAGAGTATTACAGAGCCAATTATGATAAACTTGCAGCTCGTCTGGATGAGCTTGATAATGATATCAGAGAAGCTGTAAAAGGTTTTAAAACAAACATCATAATCACCTCACATGAAGCCTTTGGATATTTTGCTAAAGAATATGGTTTGAAACAGATTCCCATAAGGGGAATTTCTCCTCAGCAGGAGGTAAGTACTAAAAAACTAGGTGAGATTGTGGAAATTTGCAGAGAAAACAATATTAGATATATATTTGCTGAGAAATTTGTAAATCCTAATTATTCAAAAACAATTGCAAATGAAATTGGCGGAGAAGTGCTGACGCTTAATGCAGCACATGGTTTAACAAAGGAAGAGATGGATAGCGGTGTGGATTATATAACTATAATGTATGAGAATTTGGAAAACCTGAAAAAAGCATTGCAATAAACGGAGGAAAAATGATAAAAGTAGGAGTTATTTCAGATACCCATATACCCAGAAGAGCTAAAGCCCTACCTGATTTTGTATTTGAATCTTTTCAAGGAGTAGATTTAATACTTCATGCAGGGGATTTGCTGTCTGAGGATGTTATAACAGATTTAGAAACTATAGCGCCTGTGTATGCTGTGGCAGGAAACAATGACAGCTTTGAAATATATCAAAAGTATGGAGAAAAAAGAATTGTTGAAATTGGAGGAAAGAAAATAGGACTGACCCATGGATATGGGAGAGATAAGACACATTTAAATGCCTATGCGGAATTCATGAAAGACAATGTTGACTGCATAGTATTTGGCCATAGCCATGCGCCATATAATGAAGAATTGGATGGAATCCTTCTTTTTAATCCAGGATCTCCGACAGACAGAAGATTTCAACCCACGTTTTCGCTGGGAATCCTGTATATAGGCGATTCTATAAAGGGTGAGATACTGTACTTCGACCCGCCTAAATAAATGAATATACCTTGCAGCCCTCTAATATATATAATATAGAACTTTTAGGGGGTGAAAAGGTTGAAAAGAAAACTATTGGTGGTAGTAGTTGTACTATTATGCATAACTCTTACTGGGTGCACCAATCCACTAGCCTCTCTCAGGGAATTTTTCAACAAGAAAACTGCAGTAGAAATGGAACCTGCAGAAGAGGAAGAAAAGGAAACAGAAGACCTGAGTGAAGTTTCAGCAGAGCAGCCTGATGATACAAGGGCAACAGTGTTATATTATAAGGACTATGATAATCTATTGGTACCCGTAATGAGATACATACCCAAGGGCGATTTAGGATTGGCTAAGGCTGCAATAAAAGCCATAACTTACAGTCCAGAACTTATGGAGGACCTGAAGCCTACAGGGCTATTGCCAACGTTACCTCAGGGAACTAAGATAAACGGGGCTGTAATAAAAGATGATGGATTGGCTATTATTGATTTCTCTCAGGAATTTTTGAATTTTGACAGTGCAGAAGGAGAAGCTTTGGGTGTTAAGGCACTGGTATACACCTTGACAGAATTCCCTAATATAAAATCTGTGCAAATTAGGGTTGACGGAAAAACTATTGATGAAATGCCCTATGGTACAAAAATCGGTCAAGCTTTAAAAAGAACAGAAATCAACCTGGTAAAACCAGAAAAATTAAGTGATAAATTATCAAAGGTTATGGTATACTATCAGAAGAAGGGAAAAGGAAATTATTCGTATTTTGTTCCGTTGACAAAGCTTGTTTCAGGATACACAAACAGCGCACAGGCAGCATTGGATGCTTTGCTTGAGGGGCCAAATCCAGATACAGGGCTTGTGAATCCTTTCCCTGCAGGTACTAAACTTCTGGATGTGGAAGTCAATGATGGTGTCGCATATGTAAACTTATCAGAGGAAGTGCTCAATGTAAAATCTGCCGCAGAAGAAAGAGCCATAATTAAATCCGTGACATTGACTTTAAAGGAGTTTTCAGCTATAGATAAGGTTAGGCTTTTTGTAGACGGACAGACCATTGATGGCACTGACGGCATAGGTTCAAATGAATATCTGGATGTACCCGTATTTGTGAATTTTTATGAATAGTAACTGATATCCACTTGGGTTAACTCAAGTGGGTTTTATTTAAAGCACATAAGGTAATTGCTGTATGAAAGGATGAATATAATGGAGAGAATAGATGGAAGAGAATTAGATCAACTAAGGCCAGTAAAGATAACTAGAAATTATTTGAAGCATGCTGAAGGCTCCGTGCTGATAGAAATGGGAGATACAAAGGTTATTTGCACAGCAAGTGTTGAAGAGAAAGTACCGCCTTTTTTGAAAGGACAGGGAAGAGGCTGGGTCACAGGAGAATATGGTATGCTTCCCCGTTCAACAGAAGTCAGGAAGCCTAGAGATTCAACCAGAGGGAAAGTTGATGGGAGAACCATGGAAATACAAAGGCTTATTGGAAGAGCGTTGAGATCTGTAGTGGATTTGGACGCATTAGGAGAAATAACTGTATTTATAGATTGCGATGTAATACAAGCAGACGGGGGCACAAGGACTGCTTCCATTACAGGTGCCTTTGTAGCTTTGGCAGATGCATTTGGCAAGCTTTTAGAACAGGGGAAAATATCAAAGATGCCTTTGAACAGCTTTGTTGCGGCTGTAAGCGTTGGAATAAAGGATAGCACAGTAATGCTGGATTTGAATTATGCAGAAGACTCTACATGCCAGGTGGACATGAACATCGTCATGACAGATAAAGGACAACTTGTAGAAATACAAGGAACAGGCGAAGAAAAACCTTTTACAAGACAAGAGATGGAACAAATGCTTGCTTACGGAGAAAAGGGTATAATGGAACTCATTGAGTTACAGAAGCAAAGCCTTGGAGAACTGGCTGATATGATAGGAGTTGAAAATATTGAAAGTGGTAGCAGCGACCAACAATAAGCACAAGCTGGAAGAAATAAGAGACATACTAAAGGACATTGGATATGAGGTGCTTTCTCTCAATGATGTAGGAATAAAAATCGATATTGAGGAAAATGGAACTACTTTCAGAGAGAATGCGCTGATAAAAGCCAGAGAGATATGGAAACTGACAGGAAAGGCCAGCATCGCAGATGATTCAGGCCTTGAAGTCTTTGCTCTGAGCGGAGCGCCAGGAGTATACTCAGCAAGATACGCAGGAGTAGAAGGCGAAGAAAAGGATAAGGCCAACAATAAGAAGCTTTTGGAGAAAATGAAGGAAATTCCGGAGCACAAAAGACAAGCCAGATTTGTCAGCTCCATAGCATTTATATTCCCTGATGGCAAAGAAATAGTGACTGAAGGTTATATTTATGGAACCATTGGTTATAATGAAAAAGGGGAAAATGGATTTGGATATGATCCCATTTTTATAATCGATGGATTGGACAAGACCATGGCTGAATTGACATCAGAAGAAAAAAACAAAATAAGTCACAGAGCCAATGCATTGGAGGAATTAAAAAAGGAATTAATAAGATTAAAATCATAAAATATGAATAAACAAAGAGACAATGCAGAAATTAATAGATAAAGCAATACAATATTTTTAAATTGCGCTTATTTGGTTATTGACTGAAAGAAAAAATTCTTATATACTAAAAAAGGTCTCTGATTTAACCACATAAATTTAATACAAAAAAAGCTATGACCCTTTGGTAATGTTGAAAAAATTGTTATTGACAGACTAAAAAACAGATGATATAATCTATAAATGTCGGTAACAATTAAATAAACAAGCGGGTGTAGTTCAATGGTAGAACGTCAGCCTTCCAAGCTGAACGCGAGGGTTCGATTCCCTTCACCCGCTCCATAAATGCGCCTGTAGCTCAGTTGGATAGAGCAACGGACTTCTAATCCGTGTGCCAGGGGTTCGACTCCCTTCAGGCGCACCATTTATAATTACGGTGGGTATAGCTCAGTTGGTTAGAGCGCCAGATTGTGGCTCTGGAGGCCGTCGGTTCGACTCCGACTATCCACCCCATAAATGTCACTCTGGGGTGTAGCCAAGGGGTAAGGCACCAGACTTTGACTCTGGCATTCCGTTGGTTCGAATCCAGCCACCCCAGCCAATTTTCTTGACTGGTTGGCTGTTATATATGGCAACCATGTGACACACAACAGAATATACATGCGGGATTGGCGGAATTGGCAGACGCGCTAGACTTAGGATCTAGTGTCAACGACGTGGGGGTTCAAGTCCCTTATCCCGCACCAAT
>Ga0134092_1003069_pt1 | contig 11758 bp, 11 predicted proteins | sample 3_6taG_FD_94454 | JGI IMG/M metagenome (GOLD analysis project Ga0134092, IMG submission 94454) | Switchgrass degrading microbial communities from high solid loading bioreactors in New Hampshire, USA - 3_6_20_6_A3 metaG | ecosystem: Engineered > Bioreactor > Semi-continuous > Anaerobic >...
ATTATCGTATGGGGGAGGCTCATTGTCAATCGGGTTTCTTAAAATTTTTTCTCCTATAAAAGTGACATTTTCAAGCGATAATTAACTCTATTTTAGGGTGACATTTTCAAAAGTTATTGACACCATTTTTTAACCTACAAGTATGTATGATTCAAAAAAAGAGACCTCATACTACCTCGTAAAGCAATGAGGTCTCTCTCAAATCTCTTTCTCCAACGGACTCTGACAATTACTGTATGGAAGTAATATTAGCATTATTTTGTATAGGTTTTACACCATTAGCTGCCAGCAAACCTACATCCGGTATAGCAGTAAAAGGTTTAATCCTTTTCCTGCCATTTTTAATGGCTATTTCTATAACTTCCCTTATATCTTCTACAGCTATTATCTCTACTCCTATGTTATTCAGGATATGCTGATAATTCTCCTTGGGAATAATGACTTTCTTCGCACCGGCAGCCTTTGCTGCTTCGACTTTTGCCACGATGCCTCCTACCGGCATTACCTTTCCTCTTATTGATAATTCACCGGTCATAGCTATACTATTGTCCACAGGTGTATCAGTTATAGCTGAATATACTGCCACTGCAACAGCTATGCCGGCTGAAGGTCCATCTACCGGTACTCCCCCAGGAAAATTCAGGTGGATATCAAAATCCCATGGATTTACATCCAGGTGCTTTTTCATCACAGTCAGTACATTTTCCACTGAGGATTTTGCCATGCTCTTTCTCTTTATCTTTTTACCGTCATTGGAGCCTATTTCCTCTTCATCAACTATACCTGTAACTGTAAGCTTGCCTCTGCCTTTATCTGCAGGAGAAACTGATGCCTCTATCTCCAATATGGTTCCCATGTTTGGACCATATACAGCCAATCCATTGACATATCCTACCTGAGGTTCTTCTCATATTTTTTTCTCCGGTCTTGGGCTATATTGGCCACTGTTTATAACCCATTCTATATCTGATACACGGATCTTGTTTCGTCCCTCATTTATGTTAATACCCACTGCTGTTTGTATTATATTCACAGCCTCTCTGCCATTTGTTGCGTATTTTGCTATGACATCAAGGACACCGTCTTCCATATCAAAGGATATTTTCTTCATGGCATTTTCGCATACCTTTTTTATTTCATCCGGACTTAATGCCTTAAAGTATATCTCAAGACATCTTGATCTGAGTGCAGGAGGTATTGATTCAGGACCTCTGGTCGTAGCTCCTATGAGCCTGAAATCTGCAGGCAGTCCATTTTGAAATATATCATGTATATGAAATGGTATATTGGGGTCTTCGGAGTTATAATATGCACTTTCCAGATATACTTTCCTGTCCTCTAAAACCTTCAGCAGTTTATTCATCTGAATAGGATGGAGCTCTCCTATTTCATCTATAAAGAGCACTCCACCATGGGCCTTTGTTACAGCCCCAGGTTTTGGTTGAGGTATGCCTGCCTGCCCCATGGCTCCTGCCCCTTGATAAATAGGATCGTGGACAGAACCAATAAGAGGGTCTGCAATACCTCTCTCATCAAACCTTACAGTTGTGGCATCTATTTCTACAAACTTTGCATCCATCCTGAAGGGACTGCCTTTAGTCCTTTTGGCTTCTTCCAATACAAGTCTTGCTGCTGCAGTTTTACCTACACCAGGAGGCCCATATATTATCACATGCTGCGGATTGGGACTACACAAAGCAGCTTTTAAAGACTTAATACCGTTCTCCTGACCAACTATATCTTCAAAGCTTGAGGGTCTTGTAAGCTCAGATAGGGGTTTTGTAAGCTTAATCTCCCTCATCTTTTGAAGCTTTTCCATCTCTTTTTTTGATTCTCTTTCTATTACAACTTTGCTTCCCTGCTGTCCTTTAAGCGCATTGAAAAAATATAGACCCATTACCAGCAGAAAGAAAAGCTGTACAAAAAATAAGACTTGAGACATGTTTGCTGCCTCCCTCACAATTGATTAGCTGTCATTAATATTATTGGATTCTGTGGTTTTTTTTATCCTGTCGATTTGGCACTGCTAAAAATTTCATTTTTATTTATTTGAAATAACTAAAAACACTAAAGTACACGGCTTTTTTAAAAGTGTTTTGATACTGTAGTAAACTAGAAAAAGAAAAGCCACCGAAATGCTGAGATTTCGATGGTTTTTGCATCATAAATTATTTATGAAGCTGTTTCTCTTTTGGGTTTACCGCTTCTCTTATTTTGCTTTTTTGGAGTCTTTTTGGCGCCAGGTTCCAGATATATTATTTCAGGCTGTTTATGTTGTAAAACGGTTTCTTTGGATATTATGCATTTATCCACATCTTCTCTTGAAGGTATTTCATACATAACATCCCGCATAATATCCTCCAATATAGCCCTGAGTCCTCTGGCTCCTGTCTTTCGCTCCAGTGCAAGCTTTGCTATTTCCTCTAAAGCTTCATCCTGAAACTCCAGATCCACATTATCCATTTCAAATAGCTTCTTGTACTGTTTAACCAGCGCATTCTTAGGTTCTTTCAATATTTGAATCAGAGCTTCCTTATCAAGGGAGTTCAATGTAACTATTATTGGAAGTCTGCCTACGAATTCCGGTATAAGACCAAATTTCAGCAAATCTTCCGGAAGAACATTCTTGAGTATCTCTCCCACATCCTTATTTTCTTTGGCTTGTATATCAGCCACGAAGCCCATGGATTTCTTTCCTGTTCTGTTCATAATTATCTTGTCTAATCCATCGAAGGCTCCGCCACAAATAAACAAAATGTTTGTGGTGTCAATCTGAATAAATTCCTGGTGAGGATGCTTTCTTCCACCTTGAGGCGGTACGCTTGCGATAGTACCCTCCAATATCTTTAAAAGGGCCTGTTGTACGCCTTCACCTGATACATCCCTTGTGATGGAAGGATTCTCAGACTTTCTGGCTATCTTATCTATTTCATCAATATACACTATACCCTTTTCGGCTCTTTCAATATCGTAATCCGCATTCTGAATGAGCTTAAGCAATATGTTTTCTACGTCTTCGCCTACATATCCAGCTTCAGTAAGAGAAGTGGCATCAGCAATGGCAAAAGGCACATTAAGCATTTTGGCCAAAGTCTGAGCTAATAGAGTCTTGCCGGAACCTGTGGGCCCAATCAGTACAATATTGCTTTTTTGAAGTTCTACATCATCGTATTTATCATCGGAGTTTATCCTTTTGTAGTGATTATACACTGCTACAGCCAATGATTTTTTAGCGTCATCCTGTCCAACTACATATTTGTCCAGGAAATCCTTAATGTCCGCAGGTTTCGGTACATCTCTTACATCTATTTCCAATTCTTCTTCAAATTCTTCATCAATAATTTCCTGGCAAAGCTCTATACATTCATCACAAATATAAACTCCTGGTCCTGCAATAAGTCTTCTTACCTGATCCTGATTCTTACCGCAAAAGGAGCATTTGAGTTGCTTCTTATCCTCAAATTTGGCCATAAATACACCTCTTTTACTTTCTCTTTGTTAGAACCTCGTCAATTATACCGTAGGCCTTAGCCTCCTCTGCTGACATAAAATAATCTCTTTCTACATCTCTCTCAATTTTTTCCAAGGGCTGGCCAGTCTTTTCACTTAAAATTCTGTTTAATGTTTTCTTAGTTCTTATAAGTCTTTCAGCATGTATAATTACATCTGTTGCCTGACCTCTGGCACCGCCTAAAGGTTGATGTATCATTATCTCACTGTTTGGCAATGCAAATCTCTTGCCCTTGGTACCTGCAGCCAGCAGGAATGCTCCCATGCTTGCAGCCATACCGATACATATAGTTGAAACATCAGGCTTTATATACTGCATAGTATCATAGATTGCCATACCTGCAGTAATTGATCCGCCTGGGCTGTTAATATAAAGATTAATATCCTTTTCAGGATCCTCTGCTTCCAAAAACAATAATTGTGCCACGACCAAAGAAGCGGTTACATCATTTACTTCATCACCTAGAAAAACTATCCTATCTTTTAACAGCCTTGAATAAATATCATAGGAACGTTCTCCTCTATTAGTCTGTTCTACTACTATAGGAACCAAACTCATATAAACCCCTCCTTAATCAAAGCTTGTCGCTATTTTGCAACGCTGTTGCTCACTAAGAAGTCGATGGTTTTCTGTACTTCCAATCCTTCTTTAATATATTCAATATCCCTTTCTCTTAAGGATTTTTTAAACTTTTCAACATCCTGATTATACTGCTTCGCAGTCTTTTCAATCTCTTCCTGCAGTTCTTCTTCTGTAACTTCAATGTTTTCCGCTTTAGTAATAGCTTCTAGCACGAGCTGAGTCTTAACTCTATCCTTTGCTGTCTCTCTATATGATTCTTTAATTTGCTCATAGCTTATATTCATATATTTCATGTATGATTCTAAATCCAAACCCTGATACCTGAGCTGATAATCAAAATCATTTATCATTGATTCAACCTGATTATCGATCATAACTTCAGGAATATCTACCTGAGCATTTTCAACAACCTTTTTGATTACATTGTTTTCATACTCATGCTTAGCCATTCTTTCTGCTTCTTCAGTCTTTCTCTTCTTTATATCCTCTTTCAGCTCATCTAATGTTTCAAATTCACTAACATCTTTAGCAAACTCATCATCTAAAGGCAATAATTCCTTTTCTTTAATTTCTTTTACAGTAACCTTAAATAGAGCCGGTTTTCCTGCTAATTCCTCAGCTCTGTAATCTTCAGGGAATGTAACATTTACATCAACTTCATTGCCTATAGTTGCTCCAACCAATTGTTCTTCAAATCCTGGTATGAACTGTCCTGAACCTATCTCCAGCTTATAGTTCTCAGCTGTACCGCCTTCAAACTGTTCCCCATTTACAAAGCCTTTGAAATCTATGGTTGTTATATCTCCCATCTTAACAGGTCTGTCAGTGACATCAATTATTCTTGCATTCTTATTTCTTAGAATTTCCAGTTCTCTGGCTACATCCTCATCTGTAACATTATACTCTTTTTTCTCAACTTCTATTCCTTTGTATTCTCCCAATTGGACTTCAGGCTTTACAGTAACTTCTGCTTTGAATACTATGCCTTTTCCGCTTTCAATATCAATTATTTCTATTGATGGTCTATCAACCGGGTGAAGATCGTGCTCCTTTATTGCTTCATTATAAGCTTCAGGACACACTTCGTTTATGGCATCTTCGTAAAATACTCCTTCACCATAATATTTTTCAATAAGCTTTCTTGGTGCTTTTCCCTTTCTAAATCCAGGGATATTAAATTTTTTAACATTTTTTATATATGCTTTTGCTATTCCTTCCTCCAACTTCTCAGCTGAAACTGTAATTTCTAGCGTTGCAACATTCTTTTCTAATTTTTCTAATTTAGAGCTCATTAGTATCCTCCTTATATATCAAGTAATATTTATAGCATAATAATCCTACTTTAACCACTTTATTATAACACAATGAATGTCCATATCAAGCATTTTTGCTATTTTTCTGCTTTGTTTCTTCTATTGTCCCTTATTTTATACAATTTATTATTGCCTATTTATTCTTAGCAGCATACTCAAAACTTTATTTTGCTGTCATATCAATTTACTTAATGTATATATTACTATAACAATATAATAATTTCCACCATCTATAAGGTTGCAGAATAATCATATACTTCACCACTATTTGCAGAATTTCTATTGATTATTGTTAATCCATGATATAAAGTAAAACATAATAAAAGCATTGGAGGAATTTTTTATGGAAGATATGGAAAATAGATATGAAGATTCAAATGAAAATGCAGAAGAAAATTCAAATGAGATAATATATGTAAAGCCTCCAAAAGCAATCTTTACTATTTTGCTAGTTATCATTAACGCATCTATATATATAATAGTAGCTTCTTATTCAGCTTTGAAAGGCATGGATTTTAATGAAGGTCTATATATTTTTGGAGCTAAATTAAATCTTGATATAATGTCAGGTCAATATTGGCGATTTGTCACTCCTATATTCCTGCATGCAAGCATCATGCACCTGCTGGTCAACTGCTATTCATTGTACTGGATAGGAAGCCTTACAGAAAGATTGTATGGCCATTTTAAATTTCTGGTTATATATTTATTGGCAGGAGTATTTGGTAATATAATAAGCTTCATGTTTTCTCCCAATCCTGGTGTAGGTGCTTCCGGCTCCATATTTGGTCTCCTTGGTGCTCTTTTATACTTTGGCGTTGAAAACCCAAGGCTTTTCAGAGGTTATTTTGGCCATAATATAATAATTACAATACTTATAAATATTATTTATGGCTTTACTCAGCCAGGCATAGACAATTTTGCTCATCTGGGTGGATTATTGGGAGGTTTCCTTTCTGCGGGAATTGTAAAACTGAGGGGTACATCTTCAAAGTGGTTGAAAAGGCCTGTTTTCATTATTCTAACATTTATTATTCTTGCCTCTTCCATTGTTTATGGGTTTAATAATTCTCAAAACCTGTCCATAATAAAGGTTGAACAATTAGATAAGCTTATGGCTGAAGGTTCTTATAGGGAAGCTGGTGAATTAGGCAAAGAAATTCTTAGTCTCAAGCCCAAGGATGATTATATCAGGCTGAGAACACTTTGGTCCTTGGTAATAGCCACCGCCTCTCAAGGCAAATATGAAGAAGCCTTTAGTTATAATGAGGAGATAATAAAAATTGATGAACCCAGGGGTCATTACTTAAAAGGTTTATTGCTTATAGATACAGGCAAAATAAGTGAAGGAAAAGAAGAACTGATAAAATCAAAAAGCCTTGACCCTGATTTGGTGGAAGCTGTAGATCGGATACTTGATCAATTATAGATAGATTCCAGCAAAAAAGCAGTGGGACGATTATTTTGCTTCCCACTGCTATATATTATTCAACTGCTGCCTCAGTAATAGCAAATCGCAGGTTTTCACAATCTATATAAGCTTCAACACCTATAGGTATGGTTATGTTCGGTGAGCAATGACCAATCTTATAACCTGACAATATAGGCTTACCGCATGGAACAACTACATCTTCGATGATTTCATCAATTGTCAGGCTTTCCTTTCCTTCCTCCGGTTCACAATCTGTCCAATCCCCAATCACTATACCTGCAGCATCCTCAAATTTGCCTCCAAGCTTAAGCTGCGTAAGCATTCTATCAAGGTTATAGGGTCTTTCACCTACTTCTTCTATGAATAGTATTTTATCCTTTGTGTCAATTTCGTAGGGTGTGCCCATTGTATCTGCCAGAAGAGATAGATTCCCTCCAACTATTTTCCCCCTGGCAGTTCCTCCATTGTATGCTCTTACAGGAATATCAGGAGGATTGATTATATCACCTAAAGGCTGCGGATTCATCAATGCTCTGAACATATAATCCTCGCTATGCTTATCCAATCCCTTCTTAGCAAAACTTGCTACCATAGGCCCATGAAATGTTATCAAGCCGGTTTTCTGAAAAAATGTTGTATGTAAAGCTGTTATATCACTATAACCAACAAATATCTTAGGATTATTTCTGATCAAATCGTAATCTATCATTTCAAGTAGCCTCATAGTACCATACCCGCCTCTGATGCAGAATATAGCATCTACTTCTTCATCTTGAAACATCATATTTATATCATGGGCTCTAAGTTCATCATTGCCTGACAGGTATCCTCTCGATCCAAATATAGATTCTCCCCACTTTACATTATACCCGGCAGATTTCACCCACTCCATGCAAGCCTTGGCTTTACTTTCCGGAACTGGGCTAGCTGGGGATATTAAACCTATGGTATCCCCATTCCTCAATGCCTTTGGCTTCATGATTTATCACTCCCCACACACGCTTTTCATTATATCAATGCAATTACATGTTGGATGCTCTGCTTTCTCCAATGCCATAGACAGAGGACATGGACCTGAAATATGTTTTATATTCTTGCATATTTTAGCAAGTGTATCAAAAGCATGGTCCAATTCTTCCTTGTCCATTTCCAGTAGCGCATTGAATGCATCAGAATACTTATAATATAATTTCTTTGTATTGTCAAGCACATCAATACCCTGCTGTGTAATATTAACTCTCACAACACGCTTATCGATATGGTCTATTTGCTTTTTTACGTAACCTTCCTTTTCCATTCTGTTTACCAATTCAGTTACAGTTGACATATGCCAAAGGCCCTTTTCAGCAATCATTGACATTGTACATTCTCCGTTTTCCCTTAATATTATCAGCAGTTTTGCCTGTGGATATGTAAGCCCCCCTAATTGCACTATCTTCTCCCAATCGTCTATTAAGCATTTATTCATAGCGAGATACACATAGTTCAGCTTATGAATGCTTTTTACCGCTTCCTCCCTATCCATTTTTAACCCCTCCAAATAAATACTTTGTATACTTATATCATACATCAATTGTTTGTTAATTATCAAGCTTATTATTTATTATAACGTATATTATTTGTGGTAAAAATATTTGCGAAAAAAAATGACCTGGACAAACAACATCCTAGGCCTTAGTTTCTCTAATATACTTAGTTTATGTTATTCATTTTTTACTTTGTTTCTCAGGTGTTACTCTTTTAACAATGTTATCAAGCTCTTCCTTGAAACTTTCAACAGATCTTCCATTTCTTATGTCATTTGATATTCTTGTTATCTTTTCCATAAAATCTACATCAGCGCTTACATATATGGTTTCTATATCCGAATCCACATTTCTTGCTGTATCAGCTATCTGTTGCTTAATGCGCTGGATCTCTGATGTATTGTCTATTCCGCTGTTTGTGTCAAGATTAACTCCTATATACGCTATATCGCCATTAATAACCGCACTCACAGTCTTTACGCCGGGGATTTTTTGTACTGCCTGGGCTATATTATCTGCTTCTGTTGCCGGTGTTCCAAGCTCAGGACTATAACTTCCTCTATTGTTATTGTCATAGTCATTATCCGGTACTCTTCTGATTATGCATCCAAAAAGTATTGCTGCTATTCCAATTATGATGAACATAAGAATAAGCTTATTCTTAAAAAATTTCATATATTCACCCCTCGTCACATTGAATATATAATATTTTTTGTCAAGGAGTAAAATATATGAATGTAATATTTTGATTAATCGTTAATACTATTTTGTTATTCTCAACACAAGCTTGTCTCCAACAATTATATAAAATTTATCAAAAAATATGGTGCTTATATCTGCATTACTGTTCAAGACATATGTCAGGCAGCCTCCATCACAGCTTAAAGCCCTGGCTCCCCCTGTCCTTACTATGTCTTCCGCTTCCGGTAAAGTAAAATCTGTTGATGCAGCGATAAACTCTCCTATTGTCATCTTGCTTCCATGTATCATTCTGATTTCTTTAGTAGGTGAATTCTTTACAATATCCTTTATATATTCAATATAAGCCAGCTTGCTTTTTTCTTCACCATAGATTTTGCTTACTATTACTCTGGCAAGCACTTCTTTGACTGTCTGCATATTTATATAGCTGTTATATATAGCTTTTTCCAGTTCCATAGCAGTTGAAGGAGTAATTTCAGTCAGAAGCTTGTACCAAAGCAAAACATATTTATCCTCAAGTTGTCCAATTTTATGATAAATATTTACCGGTTCCTCATCTATTGAGAAAATATTGCCTTGTGGCAGTGCGTGTGTAGTCATAATAACCTCAGGCTTAATTCCCTTTGCTTCCATCATCCTTCTGCACATGTGGAGGTTATCCCATTGATCTTCTCTTCCAAGTTCCAGATCAGGTTTAATATGCAATGTATCAAACCCCATTATCAGGGAATACATCAGCTCAGCATAGGATATTCCTTCATCATTGCTCAGTTTTTTTCTGAAATCTTCCCGATTCAGTGTAGATGAAACATCCAGTTCCATCATTGTTTCCACAAGATCAGGAAGTTTTAACTCATTAAGCCATGAGCTGTTAAAAGGCATATCGATTTTGGAAACTTCAATAAACTGAGATAAATCCTTCTTCAGATTTTTTACATTGGTTTCTATCTTCTTCTTATTAAGTTTTTTCTGCTTAATACTTGAGTCTGATGGGTCTCCTATTAAGGCAGTAAAATCTCCTATCAAAAATACAATTTTATGCCCCATCCTTTGCAGCTTGCTGAGAAGAACTATTGGCACCATGTGATCTATCATTATGTCAGTATCCATCGGATCCATACCGAACTTTACCACCAAACTCCTATTGTCTATTTTAGATTGCTGTATTCCCTTAATCAAATCATCCTGTTGATAAATATGGGAACAGGCCATCTTTATCATATCTATCTGTTCTTCTGCATCAATGTGGCTTAGATTTCTTTTAAAATCAGAGCATTCCTTTTCCAGTTCTGAGATAAAACTCATAACATCAAACATTTTTTAACCTCCGTTTTCCGGCATACTTGATATTCAACTATATGTGTTAATCGTTGATTGGGTAGTCTGGATATTCTCCATTAAGATTTATGCTGTCCAATATTTCCTTTGCTTGCGCATAGTCTTCGGGCTTTACGTATATATCCACTCCTAATGATGTCCCCATTATCACCTTCATATAGCCCTTAGCTCCTTTGTATTTTCTTATGGAAGCGATACCGCATTCTTTCAGAAATCCCTCTACTATATCCGCTTCTACATCATTGTATACCTGTAAGAGGTGAACAAGATTCATGAAATAACCCTCCCTAAATCTTTTTTTATTATACATGAAAGCAACTATCGCCGATGAATTCTCTAAGTATAGAGTTATTAGGTACAAATTTCGGGTCTGCATCCATCAGGTAATCCAGGAATTTAATGAGCCGTTTTGCCTCCACATATTCCACCACGGTCTTGTCAATTTTCTGCAGCAGAGGCATGGCTATGTTCTTAAGTATGCTCAGTTCGTATATCAAAGAGGAGTTAAACATTATATCAGCCGCTTCCTGATATGGATAAATATATTTGTCTTCTCCACTTCTTACAGAATCCCATCTCCTAATGGTTGTCAGCGCATCTGTTGAACGGAACTGATAATCTCTTACCATTCTTCTTATAAGCCTCAGATCAGAAGTAGGTATTCTGTTATGGTTATCCACATTCAGATGAGTAAGAGGACTGATATATATCTTGTATTTCTTTTTATCATCAATGTGCTGAGTCAGTCTCTCGTTTAATCCATGTATGCCTTCCACAAGAAGCACATGCTCTTCGGATATTTTAAGTCTTCTCCCTCTCCATTCTCGTTGGCCGGTGTGAAAGTTAAAATATGGGAGTTCAACTTCTTCACCTGCTATGAGCTTGTTTATAAGTTCGTTGAACAAATCAATGTCTATTGCTTCAATGGTTTCAAAATCATATTCTCCTTCAGGAGTCTTTGGCGTATCTTCTCGGTTTTTAAAGAAGTCATCTATAGATATGGCTACTGTTTTGAGACCGTTTACCCTAAGCTGTATAGACAGCCTCTGTGTAAATGTTGTCTTCCCGGAAGAAGAAGGTCCTGATATAAGTATCAGCTTTTTCTTATCATTAGAAGAACATATACTGTCTGCAATCTGTGCCAGCTTCTTTTCATGAAGTGCTTCTGCTATCAGAATAAGATCTTTTATCTTGTCCTGCAATATATAATCATTCAACTGACTTATATTTTCTATCTCCATAATCTTGCCCCACTCTTCAAACTCTCGGTATATGCTGAAGAGCTTCGGCTGATCAAAAAATTCAGGTATTTCATCCGGGTTATCCCTGGTTGGGAAACGCAATACCACACCTG
>Ga0134092_1003072_pt1 | contig 11748 bp, 10 predicted proteins | sample 3_6taG_FD_94454 | JGI IMG/M metagenome (GOLD analysis project Ga0134092, IMG submission 94454) | Switchgrass degrading microbial communities from high solid loading bioreactors in New Hampshire, USA - 3_6_20_6_A3 metaG | ecosystem: Engineered > Bioreactor > Semi-continuous > Anaerobic >...
ATAAAGGCCGACAGGATATCGTCCATAATTCTTTACGGGCCTCCCGGCACAGGCAAGACATCCCTTGCAAGGATAATCGCTGCAACAACCAAATCCAATTTTGAAAAACTAAACGCAGTAACAGCAGGCGTTGCTGATATTAAAAGAATAGTTTCTGATGCACAGAATCCCATGTTCAATCAAAGCGGCAGAACAGTCCTGTTCATCGATGAGATCCACAGGTTCAACAAGGCTCAGCAGGATGCGCTGCTCCCTTATGTGGAGAACGGGACAGTCGTTCTTATTGGCGCAACAACAGAAAACCCCTATTTCGAGGTCAATAAGGCTCTGATATCACGTTCATCGGTTTTTATGCTCAAGCCGCTTGAAAGCAAAGATATCGAAAAAATACTTAGGAATGCCCTTGCAGATAAGGAAAGAGGCCTGGGTAACTATGACCTCGATGTGGACGACGATGCAGTCAAGTATCTGGCAGAAGTATCAAACGGTGATGCCAGGGTCGCATTGAATGCCCTGGAGCTGGCTGCCGTCACATCAGAACTGGAAAGCGACGGCCGGATACATATAACGGTGGAGACTATAGAAGAGTGTGTCCAGAAAAAGGCCATTACATTTGACAAATCCGGCGAGGCTCATTATGACAATATAAGCGCATTCATAAAATCAATGCGAGGAAGTAATCCGGATGCCGCACTGTTCTACCTTGCAAGAGCACTGTACGCAGGCGAGGATCCTGAGTTCCTGATAAGAAGGATCATAATCTGCGCCTCCGAGGATGTGGGCATGGCCAATCCCACTGCTCTTCAGGTGGCAGTTGCAGCGGCGCAGGGCATCCATATGATAGGGATGCCTGAAGCAAGACTGCTGCTTGCTCATGCAGCAGTGATGGTGGCAACGAGCCCGAAATCGAACTCATGCTATAAGGCTATTAATAAAGCGATGAGCGATGTCGAGAGCAGGCCGACAGGTGAAGTGCCCATGCACCTCAGGAACGCCCCGGTCAAGGGAATGGCTGAACTGGGATATGGCAAGGGCTACAAATATGCCCACGATTACCCGGGTAATATAGTTAAGCAGGAATACTTCCCGAAGGGCATGGAGGGCACTGTTTACTATGAACCTACAGCAAACGGTTACGAGGCAAGGATAAAGGAATGGCTGGAAAGGTTCAGGAACAGTTGACTTTTAAGACTTCATAGAATTGATGGTTTATGAAACAGTTGATTTGAAATACATGATAGCATGGCACGTACGGAGGACAATATGAAGAGAAGGATTTTTGCATGGGTTCTTTTGGCAGGTTTTTTGCTGCTGTTTTTAAATGTTTTCATCTTTAAGTTCTACTGGCAGCTGAGCATGACCATATATCTGATAGTGGCGTTCGCATTTCTTATGTATAACGGCAGGGCTCAGCGAATGCAGGAGGCTGAAAAGATTTTCGGGAAAGGAGAAAAGAAACCCGGGGATCCGGACAGCAGTACTGAGAGCAATTCAGAAGGCAGTTCAGAGAACAGCTCAAATAACAGGTAATAAAAAGACTGAAACGATAATGAATGTATTTGGAGGTTGGCAATATGCATTTCAGATATGGATATGGAAAAGGTGTAAAAGAATTTGATATCAAAGATGAGAATATACTGGCTGAGCTGAAACAGAACAAGGTTGATTACAGCCTTACAGGCATTGATGAAGTCAGGAGAGCTTTGTCGGAGCCCATAGGAACTCCCAAATTATCTGAAATCGTAAAAAAAGGTGAAAGGATAGCTGTCATCACCAGTGATATCACAAGGCCCATGCCAACCAAAACAGTACTTCCTGCTGTAATGGAAGAGCTTTTGAAAGCCGGTGCGGACTACAGTGATATTACTGTCGTGTTCGCGCTGGGCAGCCACCGCAGGCATACCGAGGAGGAGAAAAGGTATCTTGTGGGAGATGAAATATATGAAAAGGTCAGATGCATCGACAGTGACCCGCAGCGCTGCAAATTCCTTGGAACGACATCACGGGGGACGCCGGTGGAAATATTCGAGGAAGTCGTCGATGCAGACCGAATAATTTGTCTTGGCAATATCGAGTATCATTATTTTGCAGGCTACAGCGGCGGTGCCAAAGCCATAATGCCCGGAGTTTCCACACGGGCTGCCATACAGGCCAATCACAGCGCAATGGTGCTGGACAGTGCAAGAGCAGGAGCTATGGATGACAATCCTGTCAGGCAGGATATCGATGAAGTCGTAAGGTTTGTCCCCATTGATTTTATTGTAAATGTAGTGCTGGATGAAAGCAAAAAGATTATAAAAGCCGTTGCAGGACACTATATCCATGCCCACAGGGAAGGCTGCCGTTTCCTTGATACTCTTTATAAAGTAACGATCCCGTGCAGGGCAGACATCGTCATAACGACACCCGGCGGCTATCCAAAGGATATAAACCTTTATCAGGCGCAAAAGGCGCTTGATAATGCAAAGCATGCCGTCAGGGACGGAGGCATCATCATACTGCTGGCCGCCTGCACCGAAGGGTATGGCGAAGAAGTGTTCGAAAGATGGATAAGAGAATCCGATTCTCCGGACAGTCTGGTCACAAGAATCAAAACGAACTTTGAGCTTGGAGGCCATAAAGCAGCTGCAGTGGCTCTCGTTGAGAAAAAAGCAAGAGTCTTCATCGTTTCTGATCTTGAACGAAGCATGGCTGAAAAGCTGTACATGGAACCCTTCGAAAGCATGGATAAGGCATTGGATAAAGCCTTTAGGGATCTGGGGGCAGATGCGCGTGTACTGCTTATGCCGCACGGAGGGTCCACACTTCCTGTAGTTGGCTGAATCATTTCCAAAAAGACGCTTTTTCAAATTGAAAAATAATATTCAATATTTTTATTGACAAAACAGAGACATAGTGGTAATCTTTAATTTGATAACCGAGTAATTTACTCGGAATTAAAACTACAAAGCTGAACAAACTAAAATTATTACAGAAAGCATTTACGGAGGCAGGACAATGAAGCTTTCAACCAAAGGCAGATACGGCCTGAAAGCAATCGTTGATTTGGCAGTGCACAGCCGCGACGGACAGGTTTCACTCAACAGTATAGCTGAACGTCAGGGACTGTCGGAAAACTACCTTGAGCAATTGTTTGCCGCTTTAAAAAGAGCAAAATTAGTTAAAAGCGTACGGGGGGCACAGGGAGGATATTTACTGGGAAACAGCCCGCAGAATATATCCGTCGGAGATGTACTGAGAGCTCTTGAGGGCTCCATGGCCCCGACAGAATGTGTCTCGGAGGATCCTTCGTCACCTGCCTGCTGCAATACATATAATTGTGTTACAAGAAGTGTTTGGGAGAAAATACGTGACGGTATAAATAATGTAATAGATAATATAACATTGCAGGAACTGGTCGATGACTATATCAGGAGCAACAATGAAAGAATAAATAAACAGGAACTTGTTGAATGATATAAACAGGAATCACAGACTTAAAAGCCACATTTTATTTATAAAGGAGCAATAATTATGAGCGACAGAAACATATATCTTGACCATGCTGCTACAACACCGGTCAAAAAAGAAGTAGTTGAAGCGATGCTTCCTTACTTCACCGAAAAGTTCGGCAATCCTTCATCGATATATTCTGTGGGAAGGACAAGCAAGAAGGCAATAGAAGAAGCCCGCGAAAAGGTGGCAAAGGCTATCGGAGCGGAACCAAGGGAGATATTTTTTACCGGTTCGGGCACAGAAGCCGATAACTGGGCTATTAAGGGCGCCGCATATGCCAACAGGCAAAAGGGTAAACACATAATAACCACTGCAATTGAGCATCATGCAGTGCTCCATACATGCCAGTACCTTGAAAGCGAGGGCTTTGAGGTTACATACCTGCCGGTGGATTCCGACGGGTTGGTCACTGCTGAACAGGTCAGAAATGCCATCAGGCCTGACACGATACTTATAACAGTCATGTTTGCAAACAATGAAATCGGGACGATCCAGCCGATAGCCGAAATAGGCAAAGTAGCAAAGGAAAAGGGCATACTTTTCCATACTGATGCCGTTCAGGCAATAGGCAATGTCCATATCGATGTTTCGGAAATGAACATAGATATGCTTTCAATGTCGTCTCATAAATTCTATGGCCCTAAAGGCATAGGCGCCCTTTATGTGAGGAAAGGCGTCAAGCTGACATCTTTCATGCACGGAGGTGCACAGGAAAGAGGCAGAAGGGCGAGTACGGAGAACGTTCCCGCTATCGTCGGCATGGGAAGGGCAATCGAACTGGCTACGGAAAACATGGACGAATATAACAGGAAGCTTACCGCTTTGCGTGACAGGACTATTGAAGAAATTCAGAAAAAGATACCTTTTGTAAAGCTGAACGGGCACAGAGAAAAGAGGCTGCCGGGAAATGTGAACTTCTCCTTTGAATTCATCGAAGGTGAATCCCTGCTTCTGATGCTTGATATGAAAGGTATTGCAGCATCAAGCGGTTCAGCCTGCACATCCGGTTCACTGGATCCGTCTCATGTTCTGCTAGCCATCGGTCTTCCTCATGAGATTGCTCATGGTTCGTTAAGGATCACGTTCGGAGAAGAAAATACCGATGCAGATGTCGATTATCTGATGGAAGTTCTTCCGGAAATAGTGCAGAGATTAAGGGAAATGTCTCCTCTCTATGAGAGGATATGCAAAAATAAATAACCGGACCTGAGCCTGTAATGAGGCATGAGCCGGATATATGGCAATGCGATTGCTCTGGTAAATTGTCAATACAATAAATTACGCAGACGTAATGACAATATACCGGAAAAACAACACATACCAGGTGAGATACACCTTAGAAAAGAGGGAATGATATGTATAGCGAAAAGGTTATGGATCATTTTATGAATCCGAGAAATGTCGGAGAAATAGCAGATGCAGATGGTGTAGGTGAGGTCGGAAATCCTAAATGCGGCGATATAATGAAAATGTATCTCAAAATAGAGAACAATGTGATCGTCGATGCCAAATTCAAGACCTTCGGATGCGGTGCTGCCGTAGCGACAAGCAGCATGGCAACAGAGCTTGTAAAGGGCAAAACTGTGGAAGAAGCACTTAAGATAACCAACAAGGCAGTAGCTGAAGCTCTTGATGGTCTGCCGCCGGTAAAGATGCACTGCTCAAACCTGGCGGAAGAGGCAATAAGAGCAGCTATAGAAGATTATCAGTTCAAGAACGGCCTCATCAAGGAAAAAACATTCTCCAACTCATGCTGTATGCATGAAGATGAACACCATACTTTGGATGATGAATAGGAAGAATAAGGTGCAAAATGGCAGCAAAGGGTAAAGTAATGCTTGGGATGAGCGGCGGAGTAGACAGTTCGGTTGCCGCTGCAGTATTAAAGGAACAGGGCTATGAAGTAATAGGCGTCACTATGCAGATATGGCCGGATATGGATGAGGAAAGGAAGCAGACCGAAGGAGGGTGCTGCTCTCTTTCTGCTGTTGATGATGCCCGCAGAGTGGCTGACAGACTGGGAATAAGCTACTATGTTCTGAACTTCAAGGAGATATTCCAGCAGAAGGTGATCGATTACTTCACTAACGAATATCTGCATGGAAGGACTCCGAATCCATGTATAGCCTGCAATCGCTTCGTCAAGTTTGAGGCTTTGCTGACGAAGGCTGTCTCCATGGGTATGGACTTCGTAGCCACCGGTCACTATGCACGAATTTCACATGATGAGACAAGCGGCAGATATCTGCTTAAGAAGTCAGCGACGGCCGAGAAGGATCAGACATATGCTCTTTATACGATGACGCAGGAGCAGCTTAAGAGAACGCTCTTCCCTATAGGTGATTTCAGGAAGGACCAGGTGAGGGCCCTCGCAAAGGAATTGAAGCTTCCTGTTGCAACAAAGCCTGACAGTCAGGAAATATGCTTCGTAGAAGACAATGACTATGGAAGGTATATCGAAGAGAACACAGATGCGGAAATCAAGCCGGGTTATTTTGTCGATACTCAGGGCAACAGGCTTGGAATGCATAAAGGAATAATCCATTATACGGTAGGACAGAGGAAGGGTCTCGGCATTTCTCTCGGTAAGCCGATGTATGTCGTTGAGATCAGGCCCGAGGATAATACTGTAGTTCTTGGAGATGCAGATGATGTATTCTCATCCGAATTGACTGCCTATGATCTGAACTTTATATCAATAGACAGATTAAAGGATGAGATGAGAGTAACTGCAAAAATAAGGTATAACGCAAAAGAAGCTGCAGCTCTGATCAGACCGCTTAATGACGACAGAGTACAGGTTCTGTTCGATGAACCTCAGAGGGCTATAACACCCGGTCAGTCTGTGGTGTTCTATGACGGAGACATCGTAGTTGGCGGAGGTATCATTGTATAATATTGAATAAAGCTGTTGTCACAATATTCAATATTTATGAGGCTCAGCGGTTATACACGATATTTATGGTCATAACATATCATAGGCATCCAAACAGTTTTAATAAAAAGGTTTGGATGCCTTATTCATTCATAAATCAGCGATCTATTTTCATAGCCTGTAAAATACTGGCTTTCTCTTCTCAAAATGAACAGTGTATTTAAACCCTGCATCCCGCAGTACCTGGGAAAAATATTCGAACCTAGCAGCTATTCTGGCGGTACGGTGTGCATCAGAGCCGAGGCATATCAATTCCCCGCCCAGCTGACGGTAACGTCTGAGTATATCAACGTCAAACACAGCGTCAGTCCTCCCGCCGGCAAATGTTCCTGTGTTCAGTTCAAAGCCACGGCCGCATTCAATAAGCTTTCTGAATATCATGTCGAACAGGTCGGAATGGTCAGCATATCTTAACGACCTTTCATCATAACCGGCATATCTTATGATATATTCAAAGTGACCGACCATATCAAATGACTGCAGATTACTTACCATGAAGTAAATCTCTTCAAGATAGCGCGCATAAGCCTCTTTTTTTGATTTCTCCCTGTAATACTCTCCTATATAAGGGTTCAGTCTGTCGATTATATGAACGGAGGCCAGGACATAATCAAATGGATAGCTGTTTATCGTCTGCAGCGTGTCCTCGAGTACATGGGGCTGTATTCCTGCTTCGACGCCTGCCAGTACCTTTAATCTGCCGGAGAATTTATCACGAACAGCGTCCAGTGCTTCAAAATACTTGTCAAAATCAATAAGGAAGGTTTCTTCTCCGGGAAAATCATAATCAAGGTGGTCTGTTACAGCTATCCCTTCCAGTCCAAGTTCAATTGCTGATTCACAGGCCTGATCGGCACTCATTTCTCCGTCGGTGGAGAATGTGGTATGCATATGACAGTCGAACATAGGTTAACCTCCGTATTACTGCTGGAAATGGCAAACTGCCGATGACATATTATCACTGGAAGAGCAGAAAATCAACCCTGACAAAATATGCATATGTCATATTTCATACTGTTCACTGCTGATAATTAGCGATAAGGATTTGAATCAGGATTTCAGAAGAAAATTATGGTTTATAAAAAGGAAATGAAGGTATATAATATTAAAGACCAATGATAATACGGAAAATATACTATGAGCAGGAGGATATGACATGAGCGATACAAAAACCGAAGGCCAGAAGCTTGAAGAAAAGCTTTCATACAAGCGTAAAAACATATGGGAAAAAGTCGATGAAGCCTATGTAAAAAGGGCCTTTGACTTTTGTGAGGAGTATAAAAGCTTTCTCAACAGTTCCAAAACCGAACGTGAATTCACAGCAAATGCTGAAAAGCTTGCTGCCGCAGCCGGATTCAGGCGCCTTGATGATCTCATCGAAGCTAATGTACGGTTAAAACCCGGTGACAAGGTATATTACATCAACAGAAAGAAATCTGCTGTCTTTGCTGTTATAGGCAACAGACCTGTTTCCGGAGGAGTCAACATACTTGGATCACATATCGACTCACCCCGTATAGACCTGAAGCAGAATCCACTTTATGAAGACACCGGAATGGCATTTTTCAAAACCCATTATTATGGCGGGCTGAAGAAATATCAGTGGCTCACAATACCACTGGCTATACACGGCGTTGTTGTAAAGGGCGACGGAACTGTCGTTGACATAGTCGTAGGCGAGGACGACGATGATCCGGTGTTCAATATAACAGACCTGCTGCCTCATCTGGCCCGTGAGCAGATGCAGAAAAAGATGAGCGAGGCAGTGACCGGCGAAGGGTTGAACCTGCTGCTTGGTTCCATGCCCTACAAGGATGAAAAGGTAAAGGATAAGGTTAAACTGAACATCCTTGACATATTGAACAAGAGGTACGGTATCGTTGAGGAGGACTTCCAGTCCGCTGAACTTGAAATAGTACCTGCCCAGAAGGCAAGAGACGTCGGATTTGACAAAAGCATGATCGGCGGATACGGTCAGGACGACAGAGTATGTGCTTATCCGGCTTTGAAGGCTGTTATCGATATAGATACTCCTGAGCGTACCTGTGTCTGCCTTCTCACAGATAAAGAGGAGATCGGCAGCATGGGCAACACCGGTGCTCAATCCAGCCTGCTGGAGGATTTCCTTGCCAACATAATAGCGTTGACAGATGACAATTACAGCGATCTCAAGCTGCGTTCCTGCCTCTCGAAGTCCAAGATGCTCTCGGCGGATGTGAATGCGGCTGTAGATCCTAACTATGACAATGTATATGAAAAAAGGAACGCCACATATCTTGGAAGTGGAATCGTTCTTCAGAAATATACAGGCTCCAGAGGAAAATATGATGCAAGTGATGCCAGTGCAGAGTTTGTCGGCGAAGTCAGAAAGTTGTTCAATGACAATGACATCATATGGCAGTCAGGCGAGCTTGGAAAGGTTGACGAGGGAGGAGGAGGCACGATCGCACAGTATGCCGCCAACCTCGGGATCGATGTTCTGGACTGCGGTATAGCAGTGCTGTCGATGCATTCACCGTTCGAGATCACAAGCAAAATGGATATCTATATGACATACAATGCATATAAGGTTTTCTGCAGCCTGAAATAAAATTGATCTGAAACAGAATTTAAGTGAAAATAATAAAAAGGAAGGGATACTTTATATCTCTTCCTTTTGTCATATTATACAGATAATCTGCAGACGCACATTAGTCAAATAATCAGATAACTACAGTCTTCTGAGTGTCATGGATCCTGAGCCGACCCGGTTATTGATGTATCCTCGTTGGAAGGATTATTTTTTGTCATATCGGTTTCCTTGGTTTCTTTTTTCGGCGGAGTATATTTCGCTTTGCTGGTCAGATAGAAATCCTTGGCCTCATTGTCGACGGATACGAAGGAATCATCGCATTTGAAGCTTTCCGCCATGATTTTTCTTGCTTCCGGAACATCACATATATAATAATAGGGTGATGCATCGTATGTCGTTCCCGGCATCTGTATGAAGGTTACGTTTTCTATCTTGAATTTGCTTATATATCCAGTCATCTTCACAACTTCATTTAATGTAAGGTTTGTTTTTACATGCTCAAATACTGTGTTTATAACACTGGTAAGCTTGGGAAGATACTGCAGCGTCAGTTTCTGTCTCATCAGTTCCTTTATAAACTGCTGCTGAGCTTCATTCCTTTTAAGATCGCTTCCGTCATAATACTTTTTGAGCTCTTTGGTCCATTTGTTAGGCTTGCGGAACCTGACATACTGTTCAGCCTGAGCTCCGTTAAGCCTCTGCTGTCCTTTCTTCAGATGTATGTGAAGATTCTGCATCGGATCGTCATAATCCATATCGACAGGCACATAATAATCAACACCGTCCAGCAGATCAATAATCTTTCTGAAAGCAGACGTGTCTACAAAAGCGTAATATTTAATATTGACATCCAGGAGCTCTGATACGGTTTTAACGGCAAGTTCCTCACCGCCGTTGGGATAGGCATAGTTAATCTTGCGTTCCTTATTATTTATAAAGACCCTTGTATCTCTGGGGATTGACATAATATTAACCTTTGTGGTCACAGGATCAAAATTGGCGAGCATTATCGTATCAGCCAGATTATTGACCTTGTCGCCTCCAAGAAGGAGTATATTAAAGGGTTCTTTGCTCGTCACAAGGGGCTGTATTATCTTATTGATTGCTTCATCGCCTGAAGACGCAAAAACATTGCTGCTGCCAGTATCATAATGGCTGTTTATATAAAGCAGCATGCCCGAGCCAAAAACAAAAAGAATTGCTGATACAAATATGGATATTATAAAATAAAATTTTCTCAGATTCATTTAAATAACCTCTTAGCTGTATCATCTGTATTTTTGACTTATACTCAATACAGGTGGTTCCATACCTTTAATAATGATAAAACCGATTATGACAACTATATAATTATAATGCTCTTGTTTTTATAAGTAAATATTATTTGCTGCCATCTTTACTGAAACCGGCCAGAGGATTCCTTTCGACTGCAGTTCTCAGCTGGTTGCTGTCCAGATGAGTATATATCTGTGTCGTCGATATGCTTTCATGACCAAGAAGCTCCTGAAGAGATCTTATATCCACCTGGCCGTATTTGTACATCAGTGTAGCAGCCGTATGTCGCAGCTTATGAGTAGAGTAACGTTCCGGGTCAAGGCCGGCTGCCCTGATATATTTCTTAACAATTTTCTGTACGGATTCCTTACTGATACGCTGTTTTCTTGAGCTCAGGAACAGTGCGTTTTTATCCTTTACGCCATTTACCGGCCGAACCCGCATATAGTCCTCCAGAGCCCTGATACAGGCTTGATTGAGCGGAATACTCCGTTCTTTATTACCTTTACCAATTACTGTCAAAACAGAGCCTTTTATATTATTGATATTGATCCCGACAAGCTCTGACAAACGCAGTCCGCAGTTCAAAAATATTGTAATGATCGCATAATCGCGTTCAGAAAATTTGCCTTCTATGGAATTCAAAAGCTGTTTGCTTTCTTCGACATTAAGATATCTGGGCAGACGCTTCATGATCTTTGGAGATTCCAGTTCAGCCGCAGGATTATCATCGATAAGTTTGGCCTTATAGGTTATATACTTGAAAAAAGACTTTAAACTGGCAACTTTGCGGGCTCTGGCATATGGAGAGTTGTCACGGCTGTTGCTGACAAATGCCATATAGGAATAAAGGTCACTTAATGTGATGGTCCTGATAAAGTCGACATCGATACCGGAGATATCGATGCTATCAAAATCCGTTTTTTTGTCAGCAACGTTTTTATGGATCAACATAAAGCGGAAGAAAACCCGCAGATCATAAAAATATACTTTAACTGTATTAGAAGATTTTCCTTTGATAGTTTGCATGTAATTCAAAAAATCACGCAGAACGGGAAACATTTCGAAATCATTTATATTTTTCATTTGTAAAGACCTCACAAAGCTTTATATATCAATATTATAACATCGTGGCAAATTATTCAATAACCTCCTCCCAATTACGCGAAATTTTTATTTCGCGTAATTATTAGTATAAAAAATCAGGAGTCCCCTTCGCAAATTCTCAACATAAATACGCAGAGGGATCTTTATTTCATTTTCAATATAGTTCATCATAATAAGCTCCGGATATCATTATTTGTTCTGTTAACTTAATTAATAAAATGAGACCTGAAACGCTTCTGGTTAATGGAGTTGCCAAGATAACCATTACCTCCCAGAAAGGAGCGTTTAGGTCTCATGACTATTATACCATCAAGCGTAGTATGTCCAAGGTGTTTTTCTAAAGTTCTTCACCGTTATGGTAAGG
>Ga0134092_1003075_pt1 | contig 11741 bp, 8 predicted proteins | sample 3_6taG_FD_94454 | JGI IMG/M metagenome (GOLD analysis project Ga0134092, IMG submission 94454) | Switchgrass degrading microbial communities from high solid loading bioreactors in New Hampshire, USA - 3_6_20_6_A3 metaG | ecosystem: Engineered > Bioreactor > Semi-continuous > Anaerobic > Digestate...
CTCTAAAGCTTCCTCAAGACCTTGCATATATAAACGGCCCAAATCATGTTCTACCAACATTCCGAACCTGACCAATTTTTCTGCAGCACCGCCTAATTCTATCATTCTGTTGAAAAGGAATTTCTCTTCTTTTCCGTGATGATGGTTATCGGCATAGTTTCTTACAAAATCAATCATATTTTCAAAATCTTTATAGTCAATTTCTTTTCCATGCATTATTCCTATACACGCTTTTCTTATTACCGATAGCATCCTTTTTATATTTTTATGTTCCTCAACCATCAAAGCTATTGCATCCAATTAAATCACATCCTTCTATTGTATTATAAGCAACTTGCAGCCTATTATACAAATATTTGCTTTGAGGTTTCATTTTATATGCAAGTTCTCTTATATCTGAAGGATGTATAATAAAAGCTAAATAAAGTATTCAATAATTATCTCCCGATTGACAAGTATATTGCAAATTTCATCCACTGCTTTATTGATTTCAACACTAGCATCGGGTATAAATTTGCTAAAAGGTGTTTCACCAATGTTAACAACCAGAATATCATTTGGTGCATTTAGTTCTTTTAAGATTAATGCTTCGTAATCTTCTAAATTATAGACCGATGTTATAAATATCTGTCCTGAGTCGGTAAATATTCTTGCCAATTCACCAATTCTATATATTTGCTCAATTCTGTCCTCGCTTTCGGTTATCACATTCGAACCAAGCCCCCCAAGGAAACTGGATACTCCAAGAAAGTAGGCTTTATGCTTCGTATCAAAAAGCCTCTTTTCCAATTGCCTTCCTATATCCTGAATGTTTTTCTCAAATTCTTCACTTCCCGTAGTAATAACAATAAACTTCGATTTATGCCCATAACTTTCTCTTCTCTGATTTTCTGTTATAAGACTCTTTTCCCACAAATATTCTCTCTTTTTAATATGATCCTTCAAACTGTTTTCTTGATCATCCACGCTTTCAAGAATTATTCCGCCCCCTGCAATATCATAGTTGTCAACAATTACAAAGCGGCCTGTCTGCTCAAAATTGGAAATGATGTCAAAAGCAATGGGCTTTTGGGTTTCAAATATACACTCTGCCACATCATGCCTTTCCACCTGATCCTTAAAGGTATCAATATTTATCTGTGCAGCATCAATTATACTTATAATTTCCACCAGTTTTACACTGCTTCTCATTGTTCCGATTTTTAGCTTATATTTTTTATCTTTTACAAGGGGAGATTTACCCACCCAGAAAATGTTGGCTCTAAACTTCTGACTTACAAAGGGATGCTGCTCATTAACTTTAACCATGATTTCTCCAGGCTTTATATAAACTTGAGTTTTAAGAGTAACTCCTATTGCTTCATCAACCTTTGCCGTCTTTCTAGGTTTTACGTTAAATCCCTCAATACTTGCAATTTCTGACTTTTTGTAGGAAGGTAGGAATAAAACTTCATCCCCTTCACTTATTGCACCACTGGTTATCGTTCCGGCCACAATTCTTCTATCGTCGCCTTTTTCCGTGAATTTATAAATGTCCTGAACAGGCATACGAAATGCTTTGTCTTCATCTTTCTTTTTATTGGTAAAAGCGTCCAACTGTTCCAATACCGTTGGTCCTTCATACCAAGCTGTATTATCGGATTTTGATGCAATATTGTCCCCATGAAAAGCACTTATGGGTATAAACTCTATGGGCTTGACTTTTACTCCTTCGAGAAATTCTGTAAACTGTGCCTTTATTGTATTAAAAATTTCTTTGTCGAAACCGACCAGGTCCATTTTGTTTACCAACACAACAACTTGCTTAATACCGAGCATTGAAACAATATGTCCATGCCTTTTGGAATTCTCCTGTATTCCCTCTTTTGCATCAATAACCAGCAATGCTGCTTCTGCCCTCGATGCCCCGGTAACCATGTTTTTAAGAAACTCAATATGTCCCGGTGCATCGATAATTATGTAGTCCCTTTTTTTAGTCTTAAAAAAGCATCGGGCCGCATCTATGGTTATTCCTTGTGCTTGTTCATCCTTTAAGGCATCCAGCAGGAAGGCATATTCAAAGGGCTTGGAATTTTTCCGGCAATATTCCTTAACCCATTCAAGCTTACCGTCAGGCAAAGAACCGGTATCGGCAAGCAGTCGGCCTATTACTGTGCTTTTTCCATGGTCTACATGGCCGACTATAACAATATTCATTTGTTCTCTCTCTTCCATATTAAATATACCCCCCTTTACGAAGCGTTTCAAGGCCTCCGCCGTCGTCCTGGTCCTGCGCTCTTCCTGCCCTTTCAGCTATTTTTGAAAACTTTCCGCTTTTCAGTTCCTCTATTATCTCTCTCACATTTTTGGCTGTGGATTCAACTGGAGAAGTGCAAGGATAGCAACCTAAAGACCTGTATCGTTTTCCATCTCCCTGGTCAAAATACAATGAGGTAATGGGAATATTCTCCCTCTCTATGTATTCCCAAATGTTAAGTTCGGTCCAGTCAAGAAGGGGATGAATTCTTACATGGGTGCCGGGAGCAAAATCGGTCTTAAACTGGTTCCAGAATTCCGGAGGCTGATCGCCCACATCCCAGTCATTTTCCCTATCCCTGGGTGAAAAATATCTTTCCTTTGAACGGCTTCCTTCTTCATCAGCTCTAACACCGACAATTACGCCGGTAAATCTTTCTTTATTGGTATCCTTAACATATTTTCCGGTTTTATGGTCCAAAATATATCTTGGCCACTCCCCGGAAAGGGTGTGTTTCAATGCTTCCGTTTTAAGAGCCTGACAGCAGGACAAGCGGTCTGTTTTCCCGTCGGGAAAAGTGTTCTTTTCACTTAAAGCTTTTGAGTTTTCTCCATATATCATGGTAAGCCCCCACTTTAACGCCAACTCATCCCTGTAAGCAATCATTTCGGGTATTTTATAATGGGTATCTATATGTACTAATGGAATAGGCACATGCCCAAAGAAGGCTTTCCTTGCAAGCCATAGAAGTACAGTGCTGTCCTTTCCTATTGACCACAGCATGCATAAATTTTTAAATTCTCTGTACGCCTCTCTAAGTATATAGATGCTCTGTGCCTCCAATTTATCCAAATGATTCATTTTTACACCTCCTTAATGACGTTTGCAACATGCAGTCCACATTCCTTCTTATCCGGGTCTTCCCACCACCATCGACCGCTTCTTACATCCTCACCTTTTTTTACTGCCCGGGTGCAGGGTTGACATCCAATACTTCTGAAATCTTTATTATATAAACTGTTGTAAGGTATATTTTTACTGCGTATGTACTCCCAAACCTGTTCTTCACTCCAATATGCCAAGGGATTTATTTTAAGTTTTTGGTGAGCATAATCCCATTCAAATACTTCAATATCTTTTCTTGTGAAAGACTGCTCCCTTCGTAACCCGCATACCCATACATCCACCGTTGCAAGTACTCTTTTTAGAGGTTCCACCTTTCTTACTTCACAGCATTTCTTTCTCAAATCAACACTTTCATAAAACATATTAGGGCCATATTCCGAAACAATTTTCTCCAATTGCTCATTTGACGGAGCATAAACTTCATATTTGAAACCGTACCGAGAAGAGGTCTCCTCCATTAGATCATATGTACTTTGAAAGTGCCTTCCGGTATCTATGAAAAATATTCTGGGACTTGTACTGTTTTTAGCAAAGATTTCGGTCAGCACTTGGTCTTCAATGGAAAGACTTGATGCCAAAATTGTTCTGGATTCCCCAAATCTCTCTAAAGCATAGCAGATTATATCCCTGGGTGATTTGTTGCTAAACTCATAATTTAATTTTTCAATATCCTGTCTGTTCATGAACTACCTCCTTATTGCTTTAAACATCAATAGCAAGTAAAACTTTGCCGCAAGAAATTTCAACAAGGCACAACTTCTGCTTTTTCCCTATTTAAAGTTACTGAATATAGTTGCTGCCGTCGAACAAATATTACTTTTCCTATATGTTTTATAAGTTTTAATTTGCTATATGTCCCTTTTACATTTCAAATTTGCATAAAGGGACAATGGAAATAAATTTGCTAGATCAATAATCTGAAGCTTTGGTGTAATTTTACCTCATCTTTGTTTTTTAATTACGGATTTATCACTATTATTCCTATAAGTTTTGTTAGGATTATATTACCATGTCATTAATTACATTGTCAACACTTATTTCCGATATTGCTTATAGGATTAGTCGGCTTAATTTAAAATTTTTAGAGAAAGCTAAATTGAAACTTTCTCTTTTAGGACTAATAAAGTAAGGCTATTTAAAACTATTCATTTATATTTATTTAAATAATTAGTTTTTACACCATATTTACATCATTGCCTGTTCCAAATCCTTTATTAAATCATTTACGTCTTCAATTCCCACAGATATTCTAAGAAGCTTTTCATTAACCCCTAGCCTTTCCCTTAAATGAGCAGGTATTGCCTTGTGCGTCTGCGCTATGGGATAGGTTATCAAACTCTCAACTCCCCCCAGACTTTCAGCGAAAATAAAAACTTTTACCCTCTCAAGTATTGATTCTACCAGCTTTTCATCCTTTACATGAAAGGAAATCATAGCTCCAAAGCCCGATGCTTGTTTGCATAAAACCTCATAACCCGGATTGTCCGGAAGCCCTGCATAAAATACCTTTTCAACCTTACTATGGGTTTTAAGCCAATTGGCAATTTTCTGTGCATTATACTGTTGCCTATCAAGACGTACTCCAAGAGTTTTTATTCCTCTTAAAATCAGCCAGCTGTCAAAAGGTGCCAGTACTGCTCCTTCGGATTTTTGTATCAATCTAAGCTTTTCTGCAATTTCATCATCAGATACCACAATAAATCCTGCCAATGTATCATTATGTCCACCAAGATATTTGGTGCCACTATGAATCACAATGTCTATGCCAAACTCAAGAGGTCTTTGATAATAGGGCGTAAGAAAAGTATTGTCAACAATAGTTAAAATACCTTTTGATTTTGCAAGTTCTGAAACAGCTTGCAAATCAGTTATCTTCATCATGGGGTTTGAGGGAGTTTCCACAAATATAGCAGCAGTATTAGGTTTTATACTCTCTTCAATATTTTTTATACACCCGGTATCTACAAAGCTAAACTCCAAACCGTACTTTTTATATATTTCTTCAAAAATACGATATGTACCTCCATATAAATCATCAGAAACAATTATATGATCATTGGGAGAAAAAAGTTTTAATATTGCAGATACCGCAGCCATACCACTGGAAAATGCCAAGCCATGCTTTCCGTTTTCTAACATAGCGACTGTGTTTTCCAATTCTTCCCTAGTAGGATTCTGAAGCCTTGAATAATCATACCCGGTAGTCTGATTCAAGCTGGGATGCCTGAAAGTTGCACTTTGATATATAGGAAAACTTACCGCTCCTGTTTGCGGATCATATCCTTTACAACCATGTACCAGTTTGGTATTAATGTTAATTCCCATTTCCGATCCCCTCCCATTCATAATTATTCCTATCATCTTAATTGTCATTTCTATAAAAAAATATAGGTTTATTTCCCATTTTCCTACAATGGATTTTTTATCCTTACTTCTCCGATATGTTATATAGTATTACAATGTATATATTTTGTCAATCATATTAAAATTTGTCTGTTATTATTGAATAAATAACGGTAAATTTATCTCTTGTTTAAAGTTATAAATCAGCGTCCTTAACCACATAAATTTACCGTTTGCACAGCAAAATCCGATTATATATTATATATTAAAATTATATAATACTTATGATGAAAAAATAGAAAACAGAGATGATAAAAGTGAAGTTTTATGATGTGTTATTTTAAAATTTTTCAATTGTGCCAAAATTGCCTAACTGTTTCTCAAAACCTTCTCCAATTCTTCTGCAGGCATTGGTTTATAAAAATAGAAACCTTGAATTTCATCACACTGATTCTCTTTTAGAAATCTCAACTGCTGTTCATTTTCAACGCCTTCTGCTAACACTTTCAGTCCAAAGGTTTTTCCTAATTGCAGCATTACCTTTACAATACTCTCATCTTTGGTTCCTCTAAATATACCCTGTGTAAATCTCATGTCAATTTTTATCTTGTCAACAGGCATAATCCTCAATCGGCTTAAAGATGAATACTCTGTACCAAAGTCATCGATAGAAATGGTCACTCCCAAAGCTTTAAGCCTGTTCAGTGTGCTAATTATATAATCGGGGTCATAGGTTGCAATACTTTCAGTAACTTCCAGTTCAAGATAAATTGGATCCAGTTGGGTTCTTTTAAGTGTATTTTCTACAATTTCAACCAGATTAGGATTCAAAAATTGACCTAAAGACAAGTTTACAGCCATTTTTATCGGTTTAAATCCCATTTTCTGCCACTTATTATTCTGTTCACATGCCTCTTGAAGCACCCATTGACCTATATGATTAATCAGTCCATTTTTTTCAGCCAAAGGAATAAATACCCCTGGTGATATTAATCCCTTTTGCGGATGATTCCATCTGATAAGAGCCTCTACTCCCACTACTTCACCCGTTAGTGCATTAACTTGAGGTTGGTAATTTAAAATAAATTCTTTTCTTTGTATAGCAAGATGTAAACTATTTGTAAGACTTGCATTAATTTCAATTTGCTTTTGCAAAAAGGAAGAACACAGGGTATATTTGTTCTTTCCGTTCTCTTTTGAAATATTCATTGCAGCAGCAGCATTTTTAACAAGGCCTTCTACCTCATTTCCGTCTATAGGATACACAGCAATCCCCATGCTGACAGTAACAAAAAACTCTTGGTTTCCCACTTTTAATGGCTGTTTGAAACTACCGGTAATTTTCTCTGCCACTGCACATATGTCTTCAACATTGGAAATTTGGGGAATCATTATTACGAATTCGTCCCCTCCAAAACGCGCTACAACATCATATAAACGCAAGCACCCCGATATTCTTTCCCCTATCTTTACCAACAAGGAATCCCCACCATCATGACCTAAAGTATCATTAACATACTTAAAGCAATCTATATCTACAAAAGCAATTCCTACAAGTTTTTCTGATCGTTCCGCCATCTTTATGGCACTTCTTGCTTGGTTCATAAACATAGCTCTATTGGGAAGCCCTGTCAAAGAGTCGTAATTAGCCCTATAATTGATTTCCTTCTCGGCATCTACTTTTAGCATTATGTCTGAAATCATATGGGATAAGACTTTAAAAGTTTCCTTATGATATTCCTTAAACTTTAACTTATGGTTGCTGCTTTCAAAACCCAACAACCCTATTACGCTGTCTTTATTCCTTAAAAGATTTATAATAGTAGATATTGTTTCTTTATCACTGATATATTCTTTTTCCATATATTCTTCCGAGGCAGCAGCTAAATAGGGTATACTTTCGCATCCCTGCTGCCAAAACGGCTTTATGTCCAACAATTCAAAAACTCTTTTAGCCTTTCTTTCTTTAGTAGCATAATTCATAGGTATTTCGCCGTCGGTACACCATTCGTAATATTTCATTACCTTTTGCCCATTAGGAAAAAGCAACACATAAGCGCGATCTATCTTATAGTTTTTACCGCACAGTCTCAGCACCTCATATATCCTATCTTCAAGATTACTTTCATTGGTATTCATAAATATGGAAGATACGCGGGAAAGCAACTTTTGGGCACTTAATTTTTCTTCGTTTTCAACAAGTCTCATGCTATATACACGATTGATATAGTAGGCAACTGAAAATATTGCCATCAATAAAATTATTCTAACAGCGTGGTCTACGTCTGTAAATACAAAAACCGTTGTAGAAGGCGACTTAACCCAAATCCAGACAAGTGTAAATAACGAAGAAATTCCATTTAATACGAGTATATGCTTCTGGCTGAATGCTATTGATGTAACAATAAATAATACAGGAATTATACCGGCATAAATAGGACTATATTTAAAATATCTCAGTGTAATAATCGGAATTGAAATTGATAAAACGACATTGGACAGCAAATCTTTGTAACTCAATTTGATATTTAGCTGCTGAATAACCTGTAGCCCAATCCCTATTAATATCATAAACCCACTAAAAATCAAAACCGATTTTAGAGGCTCCCTTTTAGTAAAATACATACTCCCAATATTGACAAAAGCCCCCAATAAAAAGGCAATGCTAAAATTGAGATATAGTCTCTCCCGACTGTCTTCGCTAAGAATAGAAAAATCATAGTAGTCATTATTGTTCTTTCTAAGCATAAATCCATATCTTTTAATACAATAGAGTAATTCTGTGATGGGAATAATGAAAAATAACGGAACTATTTGCGGTATTTTAATCGAAAACACAGAATTTATAATAACTTCGGACATGGTTCCCATCAAGACGCTGCAAAGGAACAAAAAACATATGATATGACCTTGCCTTTTTTTATCCTTTTCCTTTAATCCGGTTGTCCAGTGAAAAAGCATTGCAAATCCAATCAGGAAAAAGCTTAAGTTATATATATAAAACAACCAATTCCAGAAGGTATTGCAAGTGATATTCACCCACCCGGAACTTGTCTTTAAAAGATTATATTGATTCACAGCTATTTTACTGTATAATCCAAAAATAAAAACATTTAAGACTGCAGGAAGATATATAAGTATGTATATCCATTTTTTCTTCAATATATCTGCTTTGTCTGTCAGAATAATAATAAAGTGCAGTAAAAAACTAAAAATAGTTCCCCAACCTAAGGATCCTACTCTCCTCCACAATAAACATGTTTCGTAATCATGTGCAGTATTTGAAATAGATAAAGAAAAAGACCATACCGATAAACATAAGCAAATGATAAAAAATAATATATGAAGTGTTGATTTTATATTTTGAGACAGAACAAACAATCCGTAAAACAATAGAACTACAGTTGTAATAAGAAACAGTAGTGAAAATATATATGGTAAAGGCATAAATATATAAGCCTCCTTCTACCCTTTTGCAAAAATTCAAAATAAAGTTAATTGCAACTTATCTATATTCGACAATTTATTCACAATTCCTCTAGACAAAAGGGATTATTTATATAAACTTTTCCACACTTTTATCTCTTTTCCAGGCAATTCTATTACAATTTAACGACCAGCATTACCATGATTAGCAGTTTCTTGATGTGTAGGTTATTGATTACAATATAACGGACAACACTACTGCTTCTATTATACGAATTTTGCCTAATAAAGTCAACATGTGCAAATTTAAACACATTGGATTTTCAACTTACAAAAATATATACATAATATAAACAAATTGTAAACTAATTTCTGACTTTCCCAAATCAATCTGCTTTTTCATCTTTCCTATAAACTTTATCTTTCTAATCTGAACTTACTTTTATACACTTATTTATAATCTTTTGTTGGTATACCAAACATCCATTTCCTGTTTTAAAGGCTCTTCAAATATTGATTCCATTTTCTTCAAAAGTCCTTCATCAACAAAGAAACTCTGAGACAATCCTTTACTTACCAAACTATTTCTTTCATTGATGTTCCTCTTCCAATCCTCATCGGAAATATCAATATAGTGCCATTCAAAAGCAATACCTCTTTCAGAATAGTATTTTGATACTTCCTCCCGCTCTTTTTTGCTCCAAAACCCAAAATCCAAAATAACGTCGGTTCCGGCTTCAATTATTTCCCGTGACTTTTTATGTAAATATTTTTTTATTTTAGCCACCAATTCATCGTGCTTGTCGCCGATATCATCCAAAGATAAATCAAATACCATTTCATCACAGGACAAAATAACAGCATTAGTTTTTTGCTTTAACCTTTTAGCATAATAACTTTTTCCGCTGCAAATTTTACCGCACATCAGGATTACTTTTGGCATAGTTTCACCTTCCGGTTGTTTTTTAAATACATCCTAAATTTTATAAAGTGGTTAACATTATTATACCATTATGTGAACCTTCTGAATATTTTATGAATATAATGCCATAAAGAATAAAATGAGGTGTTGATAATAATATGTATAATAGTTTCTACACTTATCCATACAATCCTTATATCAGACAACCTATAATACCTTCATACATCCGGCTTCTACATGCTGCACCAAATGCCCCGGCCGTCGATATATATGCAAACGGAAGTCCCATTGCAAGAAATCTTAGCTATAGAAGGTTTACCGAATATTTGGCTGTTCCCGGAGGAAACTATAATATATCTGTTTTTCCTGCCGGCCGAACTACCAACCCCATTCTAAGTACAACTATTAGCATACCCGGAGGGTCAATATTTACCATTGCTGCCATAGGTATACCTTCAAGCATTACCTTGCTTCCGATAGAAGAGCCTCGCATGAATATCCCTAGCGGTAGTCTCATGCTGAGATTTGTAAATCTTTCACCCAATGCACCTGCTGTAGATGTAGAGATACAAAGCGGAAATGTTATATTTAACAATGTGACCTATACAGGAATATCTCAATATATACCTTTAAATCCCGGAACATATATTTTTAGCCTTAAAGTTTCAGGTACAGGGCAAAGACTTCTATATGTTCCAAACATTCGATTGGAGGCCGGAAGATTTTACAGCATTTACGCAATAGGTGTTGTTTCAGGAACTCCTCCTTTGCAAGTGCTTATACCTTTAGACGGCAACACTTATATCCGTTAGGATATGATTCCTTTTGCACAAGAACTGCTATAATTGAAATGCTTCTAGTGCTTTAAACAGGATTTTAAATTTATAAAAGCACTAGAAGCTGTTATTATCAACTTGACATTCATTTATATATTTCCTCTAGATTCCTTGCAAGGTAATTTTAAAGCCTATATGAATCAAAACAGAGAAATCTGTTCATTTATATACGGATCCTTGTATCCTTTAATTATGTCATCCATTTTATAAAGAATGCCGTATTCATTACATCTATGCTTAAACAAACTCCACAGTTCCTTTTCCTTAGGCGAACGGCACTCATAGGAATTTCCATAGCTTTTTATATATTTTTCTTTTACTGACGGAAAAAGTTCATCCAGTTTATTATAATACCATTCCCTTTGATTCAGCCTTAAAGTTACACCAAAGTCAGGATAGATAAATTTTGCCCCACTTTGATGAGCCAGCTCAATAATCCTTTCTATATTGTCTTCGGTGTCCTCGATAAAAGGAAGTACAGGCATCAATAAGATACCTGTAAATATCCCTTCCTCCGACAACTTTTTTATTGCTCTAAATCTATCGGATGAACTCGATGCCCTCGGTTCAATTTTGCTGCACAACAGGTCATCGGCAGTTGTAATTGTTAATTTAACCAATACCGGAGAATACTTCGATATCTCCTTTAAAATATCAATATCCCGCAGTATCAAATCACTTTTTGTAGTGATTGAAGCACCAAATCCTAACCGATATATTAGCTCCAATGCTCCTCTAGTAAGCCTGTACTCTTCTTCGAAGGGATTATAAGGATCGCTCATGGCACCGCTTCCGACAACACCCTTCTTGCGTTTTGATTTAAGCTCTCGCTCAATTATGGCAAAAGCGTTTTTCTTGGCTCTCACCCTATCAAAATCCTCCACTCCATAGCACTCACTCCTGCTGTCACAGTAAATACAGCCGTGGCAGCAGCCTTTATATATGTTCATATTATAGTTGATCCCAAACCAAGAGCTGCTTTCCGAGTACCCGGATACTATTGTTTTTGCATCAATGAATTCCATTTATACTCCCTTTCCCTCAAATAGCTAATTTATCAAAGGCCTTATAA
>Ga0134092_1003079_pt1 | contig 11735 bp, 9 predicted proteins | sample 3_6taG_FD_94454 | JGI IMG/M metagenome (GOLD analysis project Ga0134092, IMG submission 94454) | Switchgrass degrading microbial communities from high solid loading bioreactors in New Hampshire, USA - 3_6_20_6_A3 metaG | ecosystem: Engineered > Bioreactor > Semi-continuous > Anaerobic > Digestate...
ATTGACACAGAGAATAGTTGATATATTTCATCCACTTGGGATTAAGGTTTTGGATCACATTATTGTTGCCGGTACAAGCTATACTTCCATGGCAGAGAAAGGCTTACTTCCTAATCAGTGTAAAGATGCAGCAAATTATGATGCTATTATATTGGATGGGGCAACTATAAAGGAAAAGAAGAAAACATTTGAGTGTATAAGATAGTTTTTAGTAGGGGTTTTCGGAGATTGCTTCAAAGTAATGTGTGAATTTAGAAAAGATCGAAAGCCCCTGTTTTTTTCAGATACTTTGAGAATCCAAATTAGATGAGAGCTGTGACTATTTTTCTTAGTATTCTAGGAAGCCTATAAGTTTAATTCACGATGCACTGGTTACGTAGATTTTGTGTGTACGTTTTTGCCAGTTTTGGTCACATTTTCTTGATTTATGTAATAGCAGAATATATAATAACCGTTAGGAGTGAGTATCTTGATACTTGAGTGTTTTCGTTTATTTATGGCTTATTTAACTAACGTGATTTTATTTATTTATGGTATATTATATAATAAAATTTGTTGACATGTTTTTGGCATAATAATAAAAAACTTGTAAACACTTATAGAAAGAGGGAATTATATGGATAGGCGAGGGAATATCGTGCAATCGGGACCAACTAAGGATTTTTTTATTTCCATGATTACAAGAGATATTAGTTTAACAGATGCAATTATCGAGTTAATAGATAACTGCATAGATGGTGTTAAACGTCAAGGAAAAGAGGACTTTGATAACTATACTATTGATATTGAATTAAACAGTAATTTTTTTAGCATAAAAGACAATTGCGGTGGTATTGACATAAATATTGCACGTGAGTATGCATTTAAATTTGGTAGGCCAAAAGAAGCAAATAAAGATGAAAATCGAGCCGAAACAACTGGTACTTTCGGCATCGGTATGAAACGTGCTTTATTTAAAATGGGATCACATTTCTTTATTGAATCAACCGCACTTAACTCTTGGTTTAAATTAGAAATAGATGTTCCTGTTTGGGCAAGTGATGACGATAATTGGGATTTTGAATTTACTGATTATAAAGAGGGAATAGAAAATAAGGAACCAGATTGCGGTACTTATATTAAAGTTACAAATTTGTATCCTAGTATCTCAAATAGTTTTAGTTATAATCCATATATAAACGAAGTGATCAATAAAGTCAAAGGACGAGCTAGTTATGTAATCAATAATGGGATGACTATTAAAATTAACAATGTAAAAGTTGAAAGTAATTTTTTAAAATTAGTAAATGACGGTTTTATAAAACCGTATAAATATACATTTACCAATGATAATGTTGCTGTAATAATTGTGGCAGGGTTAGCACCTGATACAGACCCGGCGCAAGCTGGATGGTATATCTATTGTAATAATAGAGAAATAGTGGCAGCAGACAAAACATCTTTGACTACTTGGAAGGATCGTGATGATGATGAAAGTATTAAATATCATAACGATTATGCAGCATTTAGAGGTTTTGTTTTTTTCAATAGTAAGTTCCCCGAATTGCTGCCTTGGAACACATCTAAAAATGGAATAGATAGCTCTGCATATATTTACCAAACAACAAAGCAACATATGATTGATGCCTTTAAGACTGTTACTGGTGAGATAAAAAAACTTTATTCAAAAGATGACGAACTTCGCTCAGAAATTCTAAGTACTCTCAAAAAATCAAATAATATCGAGTTAAATTATTATACTGCCTATAGCTTGCCAGAAAATACTGTAGTAAAATTCGTAGATGATTATACTACTGATATTCAAAAAGATCCAGAAGTTAGAATTATTTATTCAAAACCGAAATCTGAAGTAGAAGCTATAAAACAAAAATTAAACGTTAAATCAAATAAAGAAGTAGGTATACTAACATTTGAATATTATGTAGAAATGGAGGGTTTAGAGTAATGCCTAATACGGATATTAAAATTAATTATTATCTACGCCCTCAGAAGTCTATAGAGAGAAAAATGTTTTGCCATTTATTTCGTGAGTTAAATTCAATTTTTAATCTTAAAGGCTACAGATATATTGGTATGGGTGCTAAATATTTCGTTGATTTTATGGTTTTTCATAGGGAATTTGGATTTAATAAAATGATTAGTATCGAAGCCGATAAAGAAAATAAAGAGAAATATGAGTTCAATAAACCTCTTAATTGCATCGAGATGGAATATAGTTATTCATCTGAAGCTTTGAGCCAAATAGACTGGGTTGGGTATAAAAATAACATTATTTGGATGGATTATGATGAACCATTAAAGGAGTTTATGTTGGAAGAAATAAGAACTATTATATCTAAATCAAAATCTGGAAGTATGTTCTTTTTTTCATATAATAATTTGTTGCCTAAGCACGTTAAAGATAGGCTAAAAGCATTCAAAGATAATTTAGGGGGATACTGCCCTCCAAATGTTAATAATCAGGATCTTACGGATAAAAATAAAGATAAATATATTAAACAAATTATTGATAATGTTATTGATAATTGCATCAATATTATCAACAATTCTTCAAATGAAAATGATAAACTCTTTTATGAGCAATTAGTATATTTTTTATATAGAGATGGTGCTGAAATGATAACTATTGGAGGAATACTATTAAACAAACAGGATAAAGAAAAATTTGATATGTTAAATTTATCTTCTTCTCTTGATTTTGTCGTCTTAAATAGGACAGCTCCACCATATAGCTTGGTTATTCCTCCTCTTACATATAAGGAAATTAATGCATTGCTTCAGCAATTACCATGTACTGATATTACTAAAATAAAATTGCCAGGTCTTCAAGAGGAACAATTACGACAAATAGCTAAACTATATAGATATTATCCGTTTTATATGGAAGCAGCATCATTTAATTAACTATAACTAACTATATCGTAAAACAATTACTATTTTTGTTTAAATAGCTTTATGGTTTTTGCAATCCTACCGTATTTGCTTTGCTAGCGAGCTAATATTCCGAGTACCTGAGAATTCGGTTTTCCTAGAAAAATGAAGGGTCTAATATCCGTTTATCTTAATAAATTGATATTAGACCCTTTGGTTTGTCGAATTACTGCATTTTTTTAACACAATCAATTACACTACTAATATCAATGTCCGTATCATGCCCCCAAGAAAAACGAATAGCACTTTCTATTCGATCCATAGGTAATCCCATTGCTAATAGAACATGACTAGGTTTATAATCGTGGGAAGTGCAAGCTGATCCATTGGATACTGAGCAAGTACTTTTTGTACAAAGCATCAAAGCTTCTGAATCAATACCAGTAAAGCTAATATTAATAGTATTTGAGATACAAATATTCTGATCTCCATTTATCTGATATTTTACTCCTGATTTATCAAGCTGTTGAATTAATTGCTTTTTCTTTTCCAAACATGCTTTGTACCAATCTTTATGCTCTATATATGCAATCTCAGCAATTTTCCCGAGAGCGCCTATAAGTGCAACCGGAACTGTTCCTGGCCTTATTCCAAATTCTTGCCCTCCACCAAACATTATCTGTTTAATTGGAGGGCGTTTATATTTTTTAAACCTTAATATTAATGCACCAATCCCTTGCGGAGCATACAGTTTATGGCCGCTTATCGAAAGCATATCATACTTGCAATTTTGCAGTTCAGTAACAAGCTTTCCAAATGATTGCGCAGCATCTATATGAAACAATACCTCTTTTTTTGATAGTTCCTCTCCAATTTGTATTACTGGCTGAATTATACCAGTCTCATTATTTGCATGCATAACGCTAACTAGAAGTGTGTCACTTCTGACACGCGACAAAACATTCTCTACTGAAACAGCACCATTTATATCAGGTTTAACAAAATCAACCTCAAAACCTTTCTTCATCATGAAATTTACTGTTTCCAGAACTGCTTTATGTTCAATAGCAGTTGTAACTATATGTTTTTTATTACTTTTCACTGCATACTCATATAATCCCTGTATTGCGATGTTATCACTTTCAGTAGCGCCACTTGTAAACAATACTTCTTTCGGTTCCACCTTTAATAGATTAGCTATTTTTTCTCTAGCATTATCAACTATGCCCTTTGCTAATTGTCCTTGGGAATGAGTTCGACTATCGGCATTACCAAAATTATGCAGATATATTTGTGTCATGTATTCAAGTACACGTTTATCAATTGGAGTTGAAGCATTATAATCTAGATAAACACTCATTGTTTCACCCTCATTTCACTGCAAGCTCAAGTAAATCAGTCAGGCTTTTTATTACATTTGTCCCTGATAAATGATTTATACCCCTGTTTAGATGTAATCGAAAATACTTCTTCAATGTCTCAGGCTCTGTACCAAGTTTATCCTTAATACAACGCTCCCTTATGAGTGCTTCATATAATTCGCTAAACTCTCCACCAAAAACATGCCAAGTCATTTCGACATTACTATCTGCAATATACTCTACATCGGTTGGAATAGTTGGTTCGCTTAATGAATAGCACAAAGCCCACCTACATAATGTATTCCAATTCTGAATACCTGTTTTGCCCTTTAACCTTGAAAGCCTATCTTTTGATTGGTTTGAAAGCCTAATCTCATTTACTATCATAAATTCACTTCCTTAAAATAACCTTTTTCTATTTTAGTACTTTGAGTATCTTCGTCAAAAAATAATAAATATTTCTGACTAACATATTTTGATATTTCATAGTAATATTCATTAACTATTTCACTATCAGTTGAAAAAACTATTGTCTGATCACTTGCCATAGGCAAATAGTTTTTAATCATTTTAAATCTATGTTTTGTGTCAAGCCTAGCAAGCGGAGTATCAATAATTACTGGAAATTGCTTGTTTGCACAAATACTGAGGGCCCAAAGTATAGATATATAATATATCTGCAATTCACCTGCAGAAACTTTAGACTTAGATACAACTTCATTATCATTATTAATCATTATTACATTTAATGTTTTAGGTTCAATCTCTATTCGTTCAACTAATGATTTTTTTCCAATTATTGCGTGAAAGCAATCGGTAATAGTATTTGAAATTGTGTCAATTTTAAGCATCTTTAAGCGTTCTCTATATTCCTTCATAACATCAATAGATAGATTGGCATATTTTACGACTCTTATAGCGTCATCTTGTTCCTCTATTTTTCCTAATGCAAGCTCTGTTAGTTTAAGTAGCTCATGCTCGGCAATAGCCAACTCTCTAGAAAGTCTTTCGTTTTCTTGATTATATTTTTCTATGCCTTCCTCACATATAGTAATATCTTTTGTCAATGTTTTAATTATTTCCAAAAGTTTATCAGCAGTAATTGTATCCATTTCCATAGAAAGCAGTAAGTCTAGTTCAGAAATCTCTGATTCAATTTTTTTATACTGCTCTAGCATTGCCTTTACAGAATTTGCTTTGTTTACAAGGCCTTCCTTGCATAAAAATGATAATTGTTCAAACGCAGTACTGCTTAAATTAAATACCGGCTCAAAATCTTCTACTTGGTTAGAAATACTTTCAAAATAGTTGTTAAGCTTTTCAGTAACTGCTTTATCTCCTGTGAAAAGCTTTTTAAGATCATCTCTTAAGTCCATTATTTTTTGCATAGCAATAGCGCTAACTCTATTTTCATTTTCTTTCTTTACACTTGTATATATATCTCTTAAAAGAGGTAAGGTAAGCACTAAAGGTAATTCACCAGCAGCTATTTCAAGTAATTGTTCAAATAATTCATTTTTTTCTTTAATGAGGGTTTCCCTCCTATGAGCAATTTGATTACGTTCATCCGTAATGACACCACCACTTTTATAGAAGCTTTCTTCTGCTTTTCTTAATTTTTCTTTATTTTGCATTATTAGCGAAGTCAAGTGAGCAATTTCTTGAGTATTACTCTGAATTTCATTATTGATTATGTCTATCTTTTCTTTAAGATTAACCATCTCCTGACTTTCTTCAAAGTATTTTTTGTCCTTGATGTGGTGTTGCTTAACTATACGTTTTAAGTCGTCAATAATTCTATCTATGACATCAAGTCCTAAAAAAGTCTTAATTGCTAATTTTACTTGCTCTTCTGAATTATCCGAAAAATATTGTGTGATTTTCTCACCATCAAATATAGAGAACCTTGCTACGCTAGAAGGCATAATATCCTCAACAAAAGTTCTCCAGTATTTTGTAAGCGAAGTATTAGCTATACCATCTTTAAAAATAATAATATTGTCATTGATATTTTTAGTTTTCAAGTTCCATTGCCTGCGGATTATATAATTTGTAGAGATATCATTTTGAAATATGTCAAATGATATCTCTACAAATGTTTCTAATGAGCCATCATTTTTATTGACATATTTAGCAAGATAATTCTGATAACTCAAACCACTCTCGATAAAGTTAAAAGAATTATTACCATATAAGGCTAATGTAATAGCCTCAAGTAATGTAGTTTTACCTCTACCGTTAAGACCTCCTATAAGAATGATCGGTTTTTCTTTTTCAGTAATGCTTAAATCAACTGTGTGCGTTCCTGAATAGACACCAAAATTATGTACCTTTATATATTTTATTAGCATAATTCTTCGTCCTCCACTTCTTCAGGGATGTCTTCTTCTTCAGGAATGTCTTCTTCTTCAGGAATGTCTGCTTCAGAATCGTAATTACCACCAAATTCCTGCTTCCTATGAAGCTTCGCCAGCGCAAATTTTTGAGCATCCTCTTCATTTTTATAAAAACTTTTTCTTATTTCTAATTCTATATTTTTTAAAATGCCACCTCTATAACGCATATTTGAACTTGCACTTTCAATATCAATCAGGGCAGCTTGTAGCTGAGGTAAAAGTTCCTCTTCTGGATATTTTTCTTTACAAACTTGTTGTAGCAAATCCCATTCCTTTTTATGAAATATACTACTATTAGGTTTCATTGTATCGATGAATTCATTTCCTGTTATTTCTTTATAGATATCGGGTAGCGCATCTTCAAATTCATGCTTCTCATCTACCCAAATGCGTCTAATTACACTTAATTCCTCATCAGTTATAAGCTTGAAATTCTTAAACTCTTTAGGACCAGTACGATTAATCTCAAGTTGTATAGATAAAAGCCGTTTAAGCCACTCTTGCCGTACTTCCTTTTTGTATGGACCGTGAACAAGCCTTCCTTTATATAGATGTAAATTACCTTTCATTCTCCGGAAGTCTCTTCGGCTTCGGTCAAGCTCAGGATTGCCAATTTCATTTCTGAAATCCAGAAGTGGTGTCATCCAAACCTTTTCCTCATCATTTTGAATCATAGCTTCCATAGATTTATCTTTTTCAACTAGTGTACATACCCAGCATCCAAAGCGACTTTTCCCGCAACTTGGCGTATTTGTATTGCGCACCAATGGACATTCTCCATCAGCTGTAGCACCACGATACATTGATAGTAAATCTTTATTGGAATATCCCCATGGATTCGGGTATTGCATTAAAAACATCCAGACATCATCATTACTCCAGTCCTCAAGCGGTGAAAATATGAGCTCATTTAGGATGGTTGAATTAGGACTTAAAAAGTCACGTACCCTTAGTTGCTCATACTTAGTCATAGTACGCATACGGTTATTGCTTTCTGCTTTTCTAGTACCAAGTACCATAATTACTTCGCCATGTTTTGATACCATTTCTTGAACAAATTTATTAGATGGTCGGATTTTAAGCCTTTCTGTGCACCATCTGAAATTTATGCGGGGATAGGGATATCCACGGCCTATAAGGTTTACCCAATATGTGTCCTCAATCTCAGGAGTTAGCCTATGAGTTTTTATTCGAAGTTTTTGCTCCTTTGCCGCTCTTTCCATATTTTCAAGGGAAGCAATCACCCAATTGGCTACGACTGGAGATTCCACAAGAGTATCTGTGCAAATAACATGGATGTCCTTATGTAGCTTTTCCCCACCAAGCTCTGCAAGTGCAAGCCATACAAGCTGTAGGGTAGCAGTACTGTCTTTACCCCCGGAATAACCAACAACCCAGGGTATATCATCCTCTAAATATATTTTTTGTATTATTGCTTTTAAATTTTCAATCTTTTGTTATCCATTTTCATCCTCTTACTTTTATTTAATAATCTTTATACTAAGCTATATTTCTAGAATATCCTCTAGATATTTAACAAGTGCTGCAAGGCTATTTCGGGAGCCATTGATTTTACCATTAATTATAACCATGCCATTGTAGACTTCATTATCTTTACGCCAGTCAATATTGTCAAGTTTTGAAAGTTGCTTTTCCCAAGTATTGAGGTATTTGCGTAGTAGTTTGTTTCCGACAATACCAAGCGCACGAAGAAATATTGTATGGGCACAGATATACTCTTTCCGGAATTGCTCTGCGGAAATGTACTTTTCCTTTGCAAGTTGCCATATCTGCATATGTCTAGAGAGTTCATTCCAGAAATTTGTTATGGTTTCTTCTTTGCTAAAATTGGTACAATCTTCAATATCCTTAACCAAATCCATACTAGCATTATATATACCACTTAATGTAAATAAAGCAGGAGATCGATTAGAAATTGTTGTTTTTTCTGTTTCAACACTACCTGAAAAAATAGGAATATTACTTATTGATTTTTTAATTATATTTGAAAATTCTTCTCTAGTGTTATATAAAATATTTAATGATTTTGTTGGCCTTATAGCATACCGATTTAAATCACTAAAAATTTGCTGTGACCTTTTCAGACCATAATCATAATATAAAACAATTGCAATATGTTCAAATCGCAAAGCAGGATTTTTCTTTAAGGCAGCCTCTATGGCTGCTCTTCTATGTTGACCGTCATTAATAATTATTCTCGCGCCACCTTCGATAGTTAATATACCGACATTATTGTTAATAGAATTTTTATCGCTCAAAAAACACATCTCACCGTCAACTGACGCAGTTAGGGCAGAGAAAACATAACTATCGGGATTGTTTAATATATAATCACGAATTTCAGGAATACGTTGTTTGTTCAATACTCGTTGTGCTCTAACTTCTGGGCTTAAAGTAGGGTCAGTATACTGAAATAATCCAGCCACATAATGAAGCGGACACATAACAACGAAATATTCTTTTTTTGCCTGTATGCCCCGGATTGCAGGCAGCGTAATACAGGAGTCTTTTATTCCTTTGTTATTCACAAATTCACCTACTTTGGAAGTCTAAAAATTAATATAGGAAATTTAAAATTCTTTATATGGAAGTATTATATTATAACTTCCACTATTTTTCAATATTATTGGGCGGATTTTATGTTTTTTTGCCAAAATAATAACGAAATGTGGTAAAATATAGTATGTATTTGAACATTTAAAATCTGTTCATAGATTAACTTAGGAGTTGATTGGTATGCTTCCTGACATTCCTATAAGCTTAAACACCTCAGATAATGATTTGGTCAAAGAGTTATACGAACCGTGTTTAAAATGGGCTATCACGTATGATCGTGGTGTCGGGTATTTTAGTTCTGGTTGGATAATGATAAATGCAAAAGGCATGGCTGATTTTGCTTCAAGGGGTGGTAAAGCTAGGTGGATTACCAGTCCTATACTATCTGAAACTGATTACACTACAATCAGAACAGGTCTTAGTAGCACAGATATCGCAGACTTTTTCAGGGATATTATTAATAGAAATGTTGATGAACTCGAAAAACAGCTTGAAGAGAATACTTTAAATGCATTGGCCTGGATGGTATATGACGGGATTATCGAATTTAGGTTTGCTGTTCCTCAAAATGAACTTCTTGATGGAGATTTTCATGACAAATTTGGTATCTTTTCCGATGGCAAAAATAGCTTATCGTTTTCAGGATCTGTAAATGATAGCATAAAAGGTACTGTAAATTATGAAAGTATTAAGGTATTTAAGTCTTGGGTCGGAATGTCTGAATATGTTGATTTAGATAAAAAAAGATTCGAAAAGCTTTGGAATAACAAGGATAAGAATTTAAAAATATTCACATTGCCAGAGGGAATAAAAGAGAAAATATTCAAGTTGAGAAAATCACCTAGGCCTTATTCATATGAAAAGAAAGAAGAAGTCCCTAATAAATGGATTCACCAGGAAAAAGCACTTGAGATTTTCTTAAAAGAAAAACATGGTATTTTAGAAATGGCTACTGGTACAGGTAAAACCAGAACTGCAATAAGAATAATAAATAGGCTGCTAGATATAGGAGAGATTAAAAGAGTAGTTATTACTATGCATGGTAATGATTTATTAGAACAATGGTGTAAAGAAATCTATAAAGGTATAGAGCAAGTACGAGTGTATAAGCATTTTGGAAACCATAAAGAATTTACACGATTTTTATTAAATCCAGACAAAGCTGTATTAGTAGTTTCAAGAGATGCAGAATACCTAAATGATATAATAATAAAAACAAATAAAGTTATCAAAGACAATCAAAAAGAAACAATGTTTGTATTTGATGAAGTTCATGGATTTGGCTCCCTTTCAATGCGCAATACACTTTCTGGTAAGGTTCAACCCTTTAAGTATCGACTTGGCTTAAGTGCAACACCTGAAAGGGAGTTCGATGAGGATGGAAATGTATTTATTCAGAATGAGGTAGGAAGTGTAATCTTCAGATTTACTTTAAAAGATGCAATTGAAAAAGGCATACTCTGTGAGTTTGACTATATTCCCCTTGAATATCAACTTACTGATGAAGAAAAAAAGAAAAAACGTGATATTATTGCACGATATTCTGCAAAAAGGAAAAATAATGAATTCTTTTCCGATGATGAAATGTATCGTGAGCTTGCTTTAGTAAATAAGACCTCTATATCAAAGCTGCCTTTGTTTGAAAAACTTATTCGAGAAAAGCCTGCTTTACTTGAGCGATCCATTATATTTGTACAGACACGAGAATACGGGGTAGAAGTCCAGAATATTTTAATAAAGTACTGCCATGAATACCACACATATTATAGCAGTGATGATGCAAGCAACCTCTTAAAATTTAGCCGCGGCGAACTGGATTGCCTGTTAACATGTCAAAAAATATCTGAAGGTATTGACATTCAATCCGTAAAAAACATAATAATTTTTGCTTCTGATAAATCAAAACTTGTAACTACTCAAAGGATAGGTAGAAGTCTGAGAATTGATCCTAAAGATCCTGAAAAAAGAGCTTGCGTTGTAGACTTTATTTGCGTTAATAACGATTCTGACGCTGACCCCGATGAAACTGAAATATCAGCAGATGAAGAAAGACGCGAATGGCTTACAAGCTTATCAAAAATAAGGAGGATTGACAATGGAACTATATAATGAGTTAAAAGAGGCAATCAATGAATGTATGGATGCATCTGTCGAAAGCCCGGAATTTAAAAGGCGTTTTTCTAAACTTATTGAGAACTTCTTTGATAAACCCACAAACGATAATGATATCAAAGAAGTAGTAAATCTTGTTCAAATTTCGGAGGATAGATGAAATGAAGATACGAATTTTAGGATGGGAATACATTAATATAAGACGTATTAACAATCTCACTGTTGATTTAACTAAGGGTAACTCTATCCCACATCAAATATCATTAATTATGATGCCAAACGGTACAGGTAAAACTACTACTATAAATTTGATGCGTGCTGTATTAGATGGTAGTGCTTTAGATTGGGATGAGGATAAAGTGCGCGAGTTTAAGCCTCAATATGGTAATGTTAGTAAAGGAGAATTTCGACTAAAAAC
>Ga0134092_1003081_pt1 | contig 11731 bp, 16 predicted proteins | sample 3_6taG_FD_94454 | JGI IMG/M metagenome (GOLD analysis project Ga0134092, IMG submission 94454) | Switchgrass degrading microbial communities from high solid loading bioreactors in New Hampshire, USA - 3_6_20_6_A3 metaG | ecosystem: Engineered > Bioreactor > Semi-continuous > Anaerobic >...
AAGGCATAGTATATGCCTTATTTTTTTGTATTAAAAATTAATAATAGCTAATAATAAATATAGATTGGAGTGATTGGATGAATTACATACTGAAGATATCTAAAAATAAGAAAGCTATTTTCATCATTTTAATTGTATTACTGGTAGTAATAAGCTGTTTCATATGGTATAAGGAATTGAGAACTAATAAAGAAGTTCCCAAAAAAGCCACATATGTATTCAATATTATGAAAAGGGAGTGAAAAACCATATCTAAGGAGCAAGTATATATTTATCTCAATAAAAAGTATGCTTTGGATTTAAATACTAATGTTTATGTTGAAGATATAGCAAAAGTCTATTGTAAAGATCAATCAATAAAGAAAAAGGTAGAGAAGGTTAGAATATATAACGGTAAAAATAGCGAACAATATGACTATATAACTGCAAATGATATTACTACTAAAGTTTTAGATAGTGTTGATAATATAGATATCACCATAATTGGTGGCCCTGACGTACTATTAGAAATTAAAGATAGAGAAATTCCTAAAACCATTCTTGATATTATTAAAACCTTTTTTGTTTGTATAATATTGTTTTTTGGTTCCGGTCTTGCTATAATAAACTTTTTTGAAGATGTTGCTATGGATGAAACAATCAAAAAAATATATTTCGTCATAACAGGAATACAAAAGGAGAGCAGTCCATTAATTGCTACAATTCCTTTTTCTATTGGAATTGGATTGGGAGTATTTGCTTTTTTTAATAGAGCATTTAGCTTTAGCAAAAGAAGAAAACAAGAGCCAGGGCCCTTGGAGATTGAGCTATATGTTTATGACAAGGATATGGAGGAGGCATTACTTCAAGAATTAAAAAATAAAGATTAATCTTGATGTGGTGGTGATAATATGAAAACCATTTTATTTGGTTTAATTAATTTTTCTGCCGGAATAACCATAGGTAGTGCATTTTCCGCTTTTATTTCACTTCTTAACTTTATACCTAGAATGATCCAGATAACCAATACTAAAAAACATATTGTTTTATATCAAAACTGCGTTGCTTTAGGAGCAACAATTAGCAGTTTATTATATTTTTTTAATATCATCATTAAGTTGAATAAGATCATAAGTGCCATAATCTCATTAGCAATGGGAATTTTTGTTGGATTATTTTCTTCTGCTTTAGCAGAAGTATTAAACGTTATTCCTGTACTATCTAAAAAGTTAAAGACAAAGCATAAATTAAAATACATTACAACTTCATTGCTGTTTTGGAAAACATTCGGTTCCTTATGCTATTGCTTAGTATTATTGAGAAGATAGAGGTGAACTTAATGGACAATATGACTAATAAGGAATATCAAGAATACGTAAAAAAGAAAATACCTAAACCACCATACGTGAAGAATGCTTTAAGGGCTTTTTTTACAGGAGGCCTTATCTGTCTAATCGGACAAATAATCAGAAATTTACTGTTTGGTTTTGGCTTTAATGAAAATCAAGTTGCCTCTGGTACTGCCATAGTATTAGTTTTCATTGGATCTTTGCTTACTGGTATTGGAATTTACGATAAAATAGGTAAGTTTGGCGGAGCAGGGGCAGCAATACCTATAACAGGCTTTGCAAATTCAATTGTTGCTACAGCAATGGAACATAAAAGAGAAGGATATATTTTTGGTGTTGCAGCTAAAATGTTTACAATTGCTGGACCTGTTCTCGTATATGGAATTGGCAGTTCAGTAATTGTAGGACTATTATATATAATCTTTTCATCGGGAAGGTGATAGAATGGCAACAAAGCGTATTGGATCCCAAACTATTAAATTTGAAAATCCACCTTCGATAATTGGAACTTCAACCATTGTAGGGCCTAAAGAAGGAGAAGGGCCTTTGGGAAGTTATTTTGATTTGATCTTAGACGATGATACTTGGGGGCAAAAGTCCTTTGAAAAAGCTGAAGCAAAAATGCAAGAAGAAGCTATAAAGTTAGCTATTTCAAATGCTAATTTATCAGTTAATGATATACACTTTTTAGTATCTGGAGATTTGCTAAATCAGATTACATCTTCTTCATATACAGCTAGGCAAATAGGAATACCTTATTTTGGACTATATGGAGCATGCTCAACTATGAGTGAATCCCTATGTATAGGTGCCATGTTGATTGATGGAGGCTTTGCAGATAAAGTAGTATGTGCTACATCTAGCCATTTCAGTTCTGCAGAAAGACAATTTAGATTCCCACTTGAATATGGTGCACAAAGAAAATATACTTCCCAGTGGACTGTAACAGGAGCCGGAGCAACTGTACTATCTTCCGAGGGAAACGGTCCATATATCACATATATAACTCCAGGGAAGATTAAAGATTATGGAATAAAGGATGCAAACAACATGGGTGCCGCCATGGCACCAGCTGCATTCGATACTATTATTCAGCATTTTAAGGATACAGGATATACTCCTGATGATTATGACCTGATAATAACTGGTGATTTAGGGCTTATAGGTAGAAGAATTGTTATGGATTTAATGGAGAAGGAAGGATACGATTTATCAAAAAATTATTCAGACTGCGGAATAAAAATATTTGATGGAGTTGAACAAGATACTCATGCTGGGGGAAGTGGATGCGCTTGTTCAGCAGTAGTATTTAACGGATATATATACAAAGAGATGATAAAGGGAAATTTAAACAGAGTGTTGTTGATTTCTACAGGAGCATTGCATTCACCTATTTCTACTTTACAAGGAGAATCAGTACCTGGAATTGCGCATGCTGTAACTATAGATAATCTAAGGAGTTAGGGAGGAAAGCTGGATGGATTATATAAATGCATTTATAGTTGGAGGATTAATTTGCGTTATCGGTCAAATAATACTAGATACGACCAAATTGACTCCTGCTCATATTATAGTGATGTTTTTAATAATAGGAGTTATACTAGGTGCTATTGGAGTGTATGAACCTGTAGTAAAATTTGGAGAAGCAGGTGCTACTGTTCCAATACTCGGTTTTGGCTATTCATTGAGTAAAGGAGCTATAGAAGGGGCTAAGACAAAGGGCCTATTAGGTGCTTTTGCAGGAGGATTGGAAAAAACAGCTGGAGCAATAGCTGCAGCAATTCTATTTGGTTATATAATGTCGGTTGTTTCATATCCAAGGTCAAAAAAATAATAGGAGCCAAATTTGGCTCCTATTTTTTTAATCATTGTCATTATTTTTCTTGTCTTTTTTGTTTCTGTGATCACCATTTCCATTACCGTTATTATCTCCATTATTGCTATTGCCATTTCCATTGTTGTTTCCATTGTTATCTAGATTATCATCTTCATCATTGTCATTATCTTCTCCATTATTTGGTCCATTTATCAAATCATCTAACCAATCTTTTATTAAACTATCCTGATTGTGCACATCACATACTTCAGTTGGTAAAGTATACATGTAATCGCTAGGTACAATTCCGTTGTTTTCAGCAGGATTGTATGGAATAGGTCTCTTAACAAAGACTCTTTTCTGTACATTTTCTTTAGGACAGTATTCATTAGCTAATTTATTAGTAGTAATGTCAACATCTGCTTCCACATGAGCATCACAGAATTCCGTTGGTTGAGTTCCTTTAACGAATATTTCGCTTTTCACAGTACTACCTCTTGGATCCCTACTGCATAATTCAGTAGCTAATTTACCAGATTGAGTACAAATGCTAACTGAAATGATGTTATCGGGACGATCAAAGTTTCTTGGCTCTAGTCCTTTGTGTACTTCTGTCATTATAATTTTCCATAACTGTGCAGCTATAGTACTACTTTTGCTTAATTTTATTTGAGGAGAATCATTTCCTATCCACACTCCAGCCACATAGTAAGGTGTAAATCCTACAAACCATGCATCAGCTTGATCTTGAGTAGTTCCTGTTTTTCCAGCTGTAGGCATGTTTGGTATTTGAGCTCTACTAGCAATACCATTGCTTACTGTTGTTCTCAATATATCAGCCATTATATAAGCAACTTGTGAAGACACTACATTATTCTCCTCGGGAGTATTATCTAGAAGAACCTGTCCGTCTTTATCTAAAATTTTAGTAAAAGATATAGGTTCAACATATGTTCCTCCATTTGCTATAGCTCCGTAAGCTGCAGTCATTTCCAATGGTGTCAATCCTTTGGTCATACCACCTAAACCCAATGCAGATAGATTTTCATCATTACTAGATCTGTTTTCAGCACTTGTTACAAAATTATCCGCACTAGAATTTTCCTTATTGATTATTCCCATTCTACTTAAATATTCCATGGACGTCTTCAATCCTATGGATTGAAGAGTTTTAACTGAAATTACGTTTACAGATTGTTCAACTGCTTTTCTAATAGTATGAATTCCCCTATAACCGGTGTACCAGTTATTAGGCCAACGCTGACCATTAACATAGAAAGGAACATCATCTTCAACAGTTGCAGCAGTGTATCCATTGTCTAGTGCTGGTAAATAAACTGCTAAAGGTTTAATAGTAGAACCAGGCTGTCTTGGTGATGATGTAGCCCTATTTAGTATGCGAGAACCTTCTACATCTCTACCACCAACTAATGCTTTTATATGTCCAGTTCTATAATCCATTATAACTGTTGCAGATTGTGGTTGCACTATTCCATCTTTTTGTATATAGAAGTACTTACTGTTAATAATTAGATTTCCATTTTCATCAATGGAATAGAAATCCTTATTTTGGTTTAAAAAGTTGCTGTTAATAGTTAATGTTTTGTTTTCTCCTATTGTAAAGCTATCTTCTGGTATTGATATGTTTCCTACTCTATGGGTTACCAAATTTTTGTTTTCGTCAATTACGTAGTAATCATCAATATCAATTGTATTACCATAAATGGCCAGTTTTTTATTATTAATTGTTAAATTATTATCTGTAAGTTCATAAGTTCCTTTTTCAATTATCAAGTTAGATTCGCTGTTTAATAGGTTATTTTTACTGTAGAATATGATGTTATTATTTTCATCCAATATATTTCCAGCTTTATCCCTTTTCCAACTAATTAAAGCTGGAGCACCTATATTTTTTGGATTTCCTAGCAACATTTCAGTAAAGTTATCATATATATTCTCTACTTTTCTTTGAAGTTCTAAATCCATAGTTGTATATATTTTCAATCCACCAGTGTATAATTCGCTTTCTGCTTGTTCTCTCGTATATCCTAAATCATTCATCAATGCTTCAATTACTTGTGATTTAACAAAATCACTGAAATATGATGAAATGCCTTCTACTTTTTTCTGACCAGGTTTAATTTTAGATTTTATGTCCTCGTTTATAGCAGTATTGTACTCTTCTTGAGTTATTTTGCCTAGCTCTAACATTTTAGACAATACTACTTTTTGACGATCTACAGCTCTTTGATTGTAAATTGCTATATATTTTTCTCCTAGAATTTCAAGTTCTCCTACTGGAGTGTGTTTTTCACTATCAAAATCTTCAGGTCTTATAGTTTGATATAGAGCATATCTAGTAGGGCTTTGAACTATTCCAGCTAATACGGCTGCTTCGGCTAAAGTCAAGTCTTGTACATCTTTTGAAAAATATGTTTGAGCTGCTTCTTGTACCCCATAAGCACCTTGACCTAAAAAGATTCTGTTCAAGTATGCTTCCAATATTTGGTCCTTTGTTAGTTCCTTTTCTATTTGTAATGCTAGGTATGCTTCTTGAATCTTTCTTGTCCAATTTTGATCTAGTGTAAGATATAAGTTTCTTGCTAATTGCTGAGTGATTGTGCTTCAACCTCTTACAATTTCTCCAGCTTTTAAGTTATCAAGAGCAGACTTAATTATTCCAATTACATCTACACCTATATGCTTTTCAAAACGTTCATCTTCAATTGATATGAAAGCATCTTTAAGATGTTTAGGTATCTTATCTATACTAACTACAGTTCTATATTCTTCTGTTTGTATCTTCTCAATTAAATTTCCATTTTGGTCAAGTATAACAGAAGTTTGTGTAAGCAATGAGTTAATATTTGATGGATTGATTTCTGGGGCATCTTTAGCTATGGATAATGCAAAACCTCCTACTGCACCTAAACCAATGACACCTATTAAAAACATTATCATCAATACAGTTTTAAGTCTTTTTCTTCTATTGGATTTCGTTTTTTTCTTGTTGTTTTCTGTCATAAAAAAACCTCCTTAATTTAGGAAAGGGTAATAATTAAATTAATTATAACATACAAATAGGTCAATGTTAACTTTTAAATAAACCTTTTGTAGACATACCTTTAATCCTAATCATAAACATATTATATATTTAGGAGGGATTATAGTGAGGTATTATTGGAATATTATAAAAAGAAAGCGATTTATACTATGGATTATGGCCTTGTTGATATTAAGTATATACATATATAAATATATTGATAAAAATATAAGACCAAGTATTATTGCTATTTCTGAAGTAAAAGCAAAACAGGTCACAACACAAGCGATTAACAATACAATAAAAAACAAAATAAAAAATGATATTGATTATAATGATTTGATATTTGTACAGTATGATAAGGAAGGTAAAGTTACTTTGATGCAGGCCAATACCGTGCTAATGAATAGTGTGGCTAGTGAGGTAGCATTAGAGGTTCAAGAAGAGTTAGAAAAAATATCTAAGTCTACAATAGAAGTACCTTTAAAGAATGCTTTTAATACAGATTTAATAGCTTTACCTAGTATCAATGTTCAAATAATACCACAGGGGTCTGTAGTTGTAGATTTTGCTACTGAATTTGAATCTACAGGAATTAATCAAACTAGGCATAGAATATATATTATTGTAACAACTAATATTAAACTTATAGTGCCTCTTGTATCTGAGGAGGTTAGGGTTACAACTAATATTCCTATAGCAGAGACCATTATAGTAGGGGACGTACCAGAACAATTTGTAAACGTTCCAGAAGATGAAATACTTAATTTAGTTAATTAAATATATATTTGATGATATAATATAACTATTAATAAATGTAGCAAGGAGGAAAAATTTGAAAAGGGAGACATTAAATAAAGAAAGAACATTAATTGTTGGAATAGAACTAGATGAGGATGAGTTGGATATAGAGGATTCCATGGATGAGCTAGAAAAACTAGTTAGTGCAGCAGGTGGTATTGTAGTTTCTAGCGTTATACAAAGAAGGCACTCAATAGATCCAGCATTTTTTATAGGAAAAGGAAAAGCACAGGAGATAAGGAATTACTGCGATGAATTAGAAGTAGATACAGTGGTTTTTAATGACGAATTAACAGGAGCTCAAATTAGAAATTTGGAAGATATAATAGATAGAAAAATAGTAGATAGAACAAATTTGATATTGGATATTTTTGCTTCTAGAGCAAACTCTAAAGAAGGAAAATTACAGGTGAAATTAGCACAATTAAAATATAGATTGCCTCGATTAGTAGGATTTGGAAAATATCTTTCAAGAACGGGAGGAGGCATAGGTACTAGGGGCCCTGGAGAACAAAAGCTTGAAACGGATAGACGTCATATACTTAGAGAAATCAATAATATTGAGAAGGCCTTAAAAGAAATAGAAAGGACAAGAGAAGTAAATAGAAAACAGAGGATTAACTCATCAATACCGATTGTAGCGCTGGTAGGGTATACCAATGTTGGCAAATCCACATTACTTAACAGGATAATAGAGATTTCGGAAGAAAGCACTGAAAAAAATGAAACAAAAATGGTATATGTTTGTGATAAGCTGTTTGCAACTTTGAGCACATCTCTTAGGCGTGCAAAACTTCCTAACGGTCAGCCTTTTTTGATAACTGATACTGTAGGATTTGTTAGCAAACTTCCAGTTCATCTTGTAGAAGCTTTTAAAAGCACACTAGAAGAGGTAAAATATGCAGATTTGCTGCTTCATGTTGTTGATGCATCTAGTAAGAATTTAAATATGCAAATAAAAACTACTTTTGACATTTTGAAAGATTTGAAGGTATTAGATAAACCCATAATTACAGTATTTAATAAAATGGATAAAGCTAATTTTGATAATTTAATATACGATTCCAGTTATGTGGATAAAAAAATATTTATTTCAGCCCAAAATTCAATTAATTTGAATGAGTTGCTCCATATGATACAGGATAATATTCCAGTTAAGTATAGGAAAGTCAGTATGGTTTTACCATACACTTGTCAATCTATTTTAAGCTATCTTTTAGATAAGTATAGCATTGATTATATGGAACATAAGGAAGATGGTGTCCATATAAGATTAGATATAACAATGGATGATTATGAGCGGTATAAAACATATATAGTGTAACATTAATAAAAAAATTTAGAAATATAAAAATTATTGAATTTTTATTTATTTTTGGGTAAGATAATATTAATACTTAAAAGGAGGCTGATTCTTATGATTGTGAGAAATTGTGCCGGCGGGGTTGTTTTCTATAAAGATAAGGTTTTATTGTTGAAAAATGATAAAAATGAGTGGGTCTTGCCAAAAGGAAAAATTCGTAACGGGTTTCTTCCAACAGAAACTGCTATTAGCCGTATTAAACATGAAGCAGGTGTAGATGCCAATATTGTTTCTACTGCTGGAGAAACTAGTTACGAATTTTATTCTTTATCGAGAAAACAATTTGTTTGTAATATAATAATATGGTATGTTATGGAGTCATTAAATGATAGTTATAAAATTAATTTCGATGAAGGATTTAAAGATGGAGGTTTTTATCCAATAAACCAAGCTCTTGAAATGATCACTCACAGCCAAGAGAGATCTTTAGTAAGTCTATCATATAAAAAATATTTAGAATTTAAGGAATTTGATATTAATCAGATATACGCATAAAGGGTATCAATTAAGGCAGGCTTTTATTAAAGTCTGCCTTAATCATTATTTAACTGATATATGAAAAATGATATAATACAATATTATACTGCAATAATTGAAATTTTATACTTTTAATGGGTCATTTCAATAGGAGGAGATTTGGTTGGATAAAATATATAAAACTGTACACAAATTTGGTCAAGATAGTATTATAATAAATAAATCTAAATTTATTGGATATTCTACTCCAATTGAATCGGAAAAAGATGCGTTAGAATTTATAGATAGAATAAGATCTGAGCATAGAGATGCTACTCATAACGTATATGCATATGTACTAGGTGAAAACAACAATGTTCAAAAGTTTAGTGACGATGGAGAGCCTTCTGGTACAGCAGGTATACCTGTGTTAGAAGTAATTAAGAAAGAAGATTTGCGAAATGTTGCAGTTGTTGTTACCAGATATTTTGGAGGAATTAAATTAGGCGCTGGAGGATTGATAAGGGCATATACAAAAGGGGCAAAGATTGGCCTGGACGCAGGGATAATTGTTGAGAAGATTTTACATCATAAAATGAAAATCAGAATAAATTATTCACTATATGGTATGATTGAAAACTTTTTAAATACAGAAGGATATATAGTTGACAATATACAGTATGATGAAGCTGTAAATATATATGTATATGTGAAATTTTCTAATAAAGAAAGGTTTGTCAATTTGATTAAGGATATGACTAGTGGTAATTTAAGTATAGAAGATGTAGGTGTAGAATATTTATCCATGAAGGATGGAAAGAGGATTAAATAGGTTAATATAGTTATCTATGGGTATAAGAATTATGGGGTGAGATTATGTTGAGAGAAGAAATGTTAAATAAGAAAGTTTGGGCCGTAGTGGGTGTTACTGAAAATAAGGAAAAATTTGGGTATAAGATATTCAAAAAACTTATTGAACACGGATACGAGACCTATGGAGTAAATCCAAAATATAGCTTAATAGATGGAGAAAAGATATATCCTGATCTTAAAAGTTTGCCAAAAAAAGTGGAAGCAGTAGACGTTGTAGTTCCTCCTAAAGTTACCATGGGATTATTAGATGAAATACATGAGATGGGCATTGAATATGTATGGTTTCAACCAGGAACCTATGATGATAGAGTCATTGAGAAAGCACAAAATCTAGGACTTAGTATTGTATATGACGACTGTGTATATGCTAGATTGATAGAAAAAGGAAAAGATAGGTCTTAAGTGGACCTATCTTTTTTAAAGAATTCTAAGATCCCAATAAAAAGAAGAAAAACTCCGAAATACTTTCTCAGATTATCAGGATTGGTTTTAAGAGCTACGATGGAACCTAATATAGCTCCTATAATTCCTGTTGGTATAATCCATTTAGCGGATGTTAAATCTATGTTTTTTTCCTTAAAGTGGACTATCAAAGCCACTATTGATACTGGGATGAAAACAATTAAATTTATCCCTTGAGCTTCTTGCTGTTTAATATTTGTAAGTAAAACTAATGATGGGATTAGGATTGAACCTCCGCCAATTCCCATACCACTAATGATTCCAGACAAGAGGCTTATTATAAATAATTTCATAACAACATCATCCTAATTGCTGTATACATGATTAATGCTCCAAATATTTTTCTCAGCCATGGAACTGGAACTTTTTTTAGGATTTTTGCTCCTATGAAGCTTCCTATTACTGCTCCTATGCCAACTATTATAGCTATGTTGAATTTTATTATATTATTTTTCAAATAGATAATTGTACTAATTGCAGTTAATGGTAATATTATAGATATGGCAGTAGCATGAGCTTTGTAATCCTCTAAGTTAATCAAAAAAGTAAGTGCAGGAACTATTAGGATTCCACCGCCTGAACCAAATATACCGTTAATAAATCCTGTGATAAACCCAATAATAATCAACTTAAAATGTCTAGTGTACATATCTTTCTCCTTTGTGTTATAATAGATATTATTAAATGATGCTACTATTTATAATTTGACCAATATAGAATTACTTATACTCAAAAAAGAATACAGGGAGGAATATAATGGATAAGTTGTGTAGGGACATTGTAAATTGGCTTAAGGAAAAGGTTTCAGAAGCCAATGCTAAAGGACTAGTTTTCGGAGTAAGTGGTGGCATTGATTCAGCGGTAGTAGCAGCTTTGGCGAAAAGAGCATTTCCTGAGGATTCCTTAGGAGTTATTATGCCCTGTCATAGCAATCCCGTTGATGAGCAGCACGGGCTTTTAGTAGCAAATAGCTTTGATATAAAGATTGAAAAGGTGGATTTAACTAAAACCTATGATCAACTAGTTCAATCTTTAAATTTAAAAAATGCAAATAAGATGGCTCTTGCTAATATAAAACCAAGACTGAGGATGACAACCCTATATTTTTATGCCCAAAATTATAACTATTTAGTTGTTGGATCTAGCAACAAGAGTGAAATTACTGTTGGTTATTTTACAAAACATGGTGACAGCGGTGTGGACTTGATGCCTTTAGCTTCTTTGACTAAAACTCAAATCAGGCAACTAGCTGAATATTTAAATGTACCTAAGATTATTATTGAAAAAGCTCCTACAGCAGGACTTTGGGAAAATCAAACTGATGAACAAGAAATGGGATTTAGCTATGATGTTTTAGACAATTATATAATGAACAAAACAGGGCCTGAGGATATAGTGGAAAAAATAGAAATTATGAACAAGAGAAGTGAACATAAAAGAAATTTTCCACCCATATTTATTCCTGATTCCAAGAATTAATTCTATACTAAAATTAATATTTATTATTATGTATTTGAAATATTTAGGGAGGTTAGATTTTAATGGCAGGTCATTCAAAATGGAATAATATAAAGAACAAAAAAGGTAAA
>Ga0134092_1003083_pt1 | contig 11726 bp, 9 predicted proteins | sample 3_6taG_FD_94454 | JGI IMG/M metagenome (GOLD analysis project Ga0134092, IMG submission 94454) | Switchgrass degrading microbial communities from high solid loading bioreactors in New Hampshire, USA - 3_6_20_6_A3 metaG | ecosystem: Engineered > Bioreactor > Semi-continuous > Anaerobic > Digestate...
ATAAAACGAATGAGAATTGTTGCATTTAGGGCACTTTAATGATACAATTTTCTGCATGAGGACTTGCTCCTTTCTGGGAGATAATTTGTTTTTAGCAGAAACATTGTACCAGAAAGTGTGGCAGGTCCTCAATTTTCATTTAACTTTACAAAACGAATATTATGTAAAGGAGAGAATTGAATGAAAAAGCTATTGTGTTTTATGCTCAGCGTGATAATGGTACTGACATTTTCTATTCAGGCATTTGCCGAGGCAGACAGCTTAAGTGCAGTTGAAAAGAATATGATCAATGTCATGGAAAAAATCAAAAGTGAATCCTTTGAACTAAGCAAGCAGATTTGGGAGCTCAAAGAGTTGGGCATGGAAGAATTCAAATCTTCTGCTTTGCTGGTAGAAGCATTCAAGAAGCATGGTTTTACAGTACAATATGGTGTAACGGCTAAAGATCCATTAACCGGATTGGATATGGAACTGCCTACAGCATTCATAGCAACATATGAAGGCAAAGAAGGCGGTCCTACAATTGGAATAACAGTTGAATATGATGCACTTCCAAATGGTCATGCCTGTGGCCATAATCTTATTTCTTTATCAGGTCTTGTGGCAGCAATAGGCATCAAAGAAGCATTGCAAACCACCCCTGGAAAGGTAGTCGTATTTGGTACGCCTGCTGAGGAAACTGTAGGCGGAAAGATACCTATGCTTGCTGCTGGATTGATGAAAGATGTAGATGTATCATTTTCAACCCATGGTTCTGGAGGACACCAATGGTCAACTGAATTAAATGCAAAGGCAATGACTTGAGCAAAATATGAAACTGGCGCGCTGACCTTTAAAGGAAAATCATCTCATGCCTCTGCTTCTCCTGAAAAAGGAAGAAGCGCCCTTGATGCAGCGATGCTGATGGGTATCGGTTTAGAGTTTCTGAGAGAACATATGATAGAGACAGACAGAATACACTACATATTTATGGATGGTGGAAAGGCTGCAAACGTTGTTCCGGATTCTGTAACAGTAGATATCTATGTAAGAGCAGATACTACTTCAGAATTAGAAGAGCTCAGAAAGCGTGTTGATAATATAATTAAAGGTGCGGCCTTGATGACTGATACAATTGCAGAATACACATGGGATGCCCCATTCCTGAACGCAGTTCCTGTTCCAAGATTATGGAACTTTGTAGCAGATACAGCAGGACTTGTTGGCGTCAGCAAAGATAAATTTCTATTTAATACAAAAGCTGGCGGTTCTACTGATCTAGGCAATGTGGGCTATGAAATGCCTACAGCTAATATTAATTTCCCCATTGCAGAAGTTGAGCCGGGCAAAGAAATTGCAGGACATTCTGATGAATTCCGTGATGCAGCAATAAAGGAATATGCAATGGGAAACAGCTTTATTGCCGGTAAAATAATAGCTCTCTCAGCATATAGATTACTAACAAATCCAACAGAACTGCAAGCAATAAAAGATGAGTTTGTTAAGAATAAGCAGTAATGTTTCAATAAAGACAGAAAGAGGCTGGTAAATGGGCTATAGGCATATTCGTAATTTTTATTGCCTTGGCAGCAATTACAGGTGCCGTGCCACTCTATAGATAATATAAAAGTAATTGAAACAAAGTGTCAGTTTAGTATAACTGGCACCTTGTTTTTTTATCACTGCTGCCTTGTTTCATAATGAAGTTATGAGACAGACTTTTGGCTTTCAGAAAAATAGGGTATATTAAAAGAGATTGACATTAGCTATTTTTCAGGAGGATGAATTATGTTAAATATAGGTTGTCATTTATCTGTGTCCAAGGGTTATGCCCATATTGGAAAAGAAGCTCTTTCCATCGGGGCAAACACCTTTCAATTTTTTACCCGTAACCCACGAGGCGGAAAGGCAAAGAAATTAGATGAAGAAGATATATCGGCCCTGCAAAGAATTAGAGAGGAACATAACTTTGCCCCCTTGATTGCCCATGCACCCTATACCCTCAATCCCGCTTCAGCAGATTCAAAGGTGAGAAATTTTGCTTATATGGCAATGGAAGAGGATTTAGCTGCTCTGGAGTATTTGCCTGGAACGCTGTATAATTTTCATCCAGGAAGCCATGTGGGACAAGGAGTCGAGAAAGGTATAGAGTTAATTTCCGAATTGCTCAATGATCTGCTGAAACCCCATCAAAAAACAAAGGTATTATTAGAAACCATGGCAGGAAAGGGAAGTGAAATTGGCGGCTGTTTTGAGGAACTAAAAGCTGTACTGGATAGAGTGCAGTTGACTGAGCATATTGGTGTTTGTCTGGACACTTGCCATGTGTATGATGGAGGATATGATATTGTAAATAATCTGGAGGGTGTGCTGGAGGAGTTTGATAATATCATAGGACTCGATCGCCTCTATGCCATCCATATTAACGATAGTCTCAATCCTTTAGGGAGCCGTAAGGACCGCCATGCACGCATAGGTGAAGGAAGTATTGGACTTGAAGCAATGGAGAGAATCATAAATCATCCAAAGCTAAGGTATCTTCCATTTATATTGGAAACTCCTAATGAACTGCCGGGGTATCAGGAAGAGATCAGATTATTGCGCAGTTTATATCGATGATGTTGATGTACTTTTCTGGCATTATAGAAAATTCGAGAATATTGGAGCTATGATTACTGTTAGCAATCCAGCTACAACAATAGAAAGGCTGCTCATGGCTCCTTCTATTTCTCCCAATTCCATAGCTTTTGATGTACCAATAGCATGAGAAGCTGTTCCAAGGGAAAGTCCTTTTGAAATTGGTTCCACAATATGAAATATTTTAAACAGAATATTTGCAAACATATTGCCTATTATTCCGGTAATAATGATGGTGGCAACTGTAATGCTTATGATTCCTCCCAATTCTTCTGATATACCCATCCCTATAGCTGTTGTCACTGATTTAGGAAGCAATGTAACATATTCAATGTGGGTAAATCCGAATAATTTTGAGAATCCCCAAACACTTATGAGACTTGACAGCACACCAGATAGAATGCTTATTATAATAGCCTTGAAATTTTTCTTAAGCAAGCTGATCTGACGATATAGGGGAATGGCAAGGCTTACTGTTGCTGGGGTGAGGAAAAAGCTTATATATTGTGCGCTGTTATTGTAGTTTTCATATTCAACATTAAATACCGATAAAAATCCAATGATGACTACAACGGCAATAAGTATTGGGTTGAATATTGGGTAGTTCAATTTCTTTTTCAAGTATACACCTATACCATATGCGATTAGAGTAAGTACAAAGCCTAAAGTTGAATTAGCGAATATCTGATTCATTGGATTTCCTCCCATGATTCAAAATTAGTTCTGCAGTTTTTCCTGTTACAAACATTACAATAAATGTGGTAGCAAAAGTGGTAATTGATATTGGAAGCCAGATGTTTTTTAATTGCTCCCATAAGGTAATAAGCTTTACTGCTCCAGGAATAAACATCAATGGCATTATATTGATTAGAAAGCTTCCTGCATCTTGTATTTCATCAACTTTAATAATCTTAGTAATCAGTAGTATTAATAAGATTACAAGACCATAAATACTTGCAGGAACAGGGAGAGGGATAAAATATTTTAATATTTCTCCTATGCAAGTAATTGTCAGAATGATTCCAAATTGCTTCAAATATTTCATTGTTGATATCCTTTCCATATTTAATACCCCGATGGCGGCTTTACAGCACATCGGGGTGTAAATTCCTTATGAAGATCTTCCCATTAGGGTTTATTGGGTGATTCAACAATATTATAAGCCTTATCTCAAAGACTTTCAATTGCTGCATGTTGAATTCCCACACCAACAAGGCACTGATTCCCCAAGTGAAAGGCTAATTTTAATAATAAAATCCCGTTCATTAAGTAACTTCATGGCAGACGGGGTTTTGCTTTATGCTTAGCCAGAGTGTAACTGGCTCATTTGCCTTGTAATGCTAATAAAATAATAATAAAATAGAATTGGTATGTATAGACAAGGCCATATATAGTAATGGGGGGTATTAATATTTTTATACTAAAAAACTTAATAATTATCACACTTATTATTGTGATTTTAACTGCAACAATAATACACAGCGATGAAATAAGGTTTTATCCAGATAAACTATTCTGTAGTAAAGATTTCGTAAATGATGTAAACAAACTTCTTTATTATTATGGGGAAAAGTATCCTTCCTTTGTCACCGTTGAAAAAGCAAGGGATTCCTATATGGGGAATGAGATACTATACCTGAAGATTGGTAAAGGTCACAAAAGTGTCTTTATAAATGCTTCACATCATGGAAAAGAGCACATGACAACGTTGCTTGTTATGAATCAAATTGATTATTTGGTTAATAAATATCAATATGATAAAGAATTACAAGAATTGCTCAATGATGTGTCCATAATATTTCTTCCTATAGTCAATCCTGACGGAATAAACATCGCAAGAGGATTTGCAGAAGTCCCTCCAAATACAGAGATTTTAGGAAAACCTTTATCAGCAGCGAATAAATATATGGGTTAGAAAGCTAATGGTAGAGGGGTCGATCCCAATAGAAATTATCCTATGAGATGGGATGATATATTAAATGATCCGGGCAAACCTGCCAGCATGAACTACAGAGGAGAAGCGCCTTTCAGTGAAGTTGAAACTGATATAGTTAAAGATTTGTGTCAGAAGTATGATTTTGAAATTTCTATTGCATATCACTCAGCCGGGGAAGTTATATTCTGGTACGCTTATCAGGATGAAGAGCAAGAAAAAAGAGATATGGCAATAGCTAAAGAAATAAGCTATATAACAGGATACAGAATAGATATGACTCGAAAAACATCCGGTGGAATGAAGGATTGGTTTGTTCAGGAATATGGAAAACCAGGCTTCACAATTGAGATAGGAAGCCCTAAATATATAGGAGACTTTATACAGCTGCCATATAGCGAATACGAAAAAATATGGTTCAGCAATAGAGATATACCTGAATATTTATTGAAATTAGAAGCATCTGAATTAGATGATGCCAATGAACAAGGAGAGGAAAGCAAACATGATGTCGAAACAGAACAAATACAAAATGGTTGTAATGGACATGGATTACACACTTCTGAACAAAAATAAGGAGGTTTCCCCGGGAAATAAAGAGGCTCTCGCTGAGGCTGCCAAAAAAGGTGTCCATCTTGTAGTTGCAACAGGAAGGATATATTCTTCAGCAAGGTTTTACACAAGGCTTCTGGGGCTAAATACTCCTATAATAGCCAGCAACGGAGCTATAATAAAGGAGGATGCAACAAATAAAATAATGTTTCAAAGCATACTCCTGGATGAGGTGGCCTTAGAGATGATAAGGCTATGCAAGGAGCAGGGTTTATACTGCCATTTGTATTCTCAGGATACTGTTTATACTGAGAAGATAATAAACATTTCCCAAAGATACTCAGAATGGAACCAGAAGCTTAAAAAAGAAGACAGAATCAATATCAAGGTAGTTGATTCCATTGAAAAGATTGTAGAGGAAGAGAGAGGAAAGATTCTAAAAGCTGTTGTTGTTGATGATGATAAAGAAAAACTTGCATACATAAGAGAAAATATTATTAAGACCGGCAAAGTATCTGTTAGTCAATCCCTCAAAGACAATCTTGAAGTGATGAACAAGGGTATAAATAAAGGAAATGCCATAAAAATATTGGCAGAAATATATGGTATCAAACGGGATGAGATAATAGCCATAGGAGATAATGAGAACGATATAAGCATGGTAGAATATGCCGGACTTGGAGTAGCCATGGGGAATGGGGTAGATGCTTTAAAGGAGAGAGCTGATTATATCACTGGAAGCTATGATGAAGATGGTGTTGCTCAGGTCATACGAGAATTTGTGTTATAAGGAGTGCAGAACAGATTGAAACAGGTTGGAATAGCAAGATGCAGCAATTATGATTATGAAAATGTGGAGAAGGCCCTATTCCAGTGCTTGGACTCTCTAAAGGGATTGAAAGAAAAAGTAAAGCCGGGAAGCAAGGTTTTGGTTAAGGTCAATCTTCTCAAAAAGAATAATCCTGAGGATGCGGTGACAACACATCCAGCAGTGGTTGAGGCCATAGTAAGGTATTTGCAGTCTTTGGACTGTGAAGTAACATTGGGTGACAGCCCAGGAGGGCCGTATACTGAGTGGATGCTGAGAGGTATATATAAGGCTACAGGTATGACTCAGGTAGCTGAGAGGACGAAATGCAATTTAAACTATGATGTTTCTGTGTCAGAGGTATATAATGAGCAGGGTAAAATGCTTAAGAGGATGCAAGTGATTAAGGTTGCAGAGGATGCAGATTTCATAGTATCAGCTGCAAAACTTAAGACCCATGCCATGATGACTTATACCGGAGCAGTCAAAAACCTATTCGGCATAATTCCAGGCATAATTAAAGCGGATTACCACTTAAAGATGAATGATGTCTCCAACTTTGCCGCTCATTTAGTAGATATATGCGAATATGCAAAACCGGTGTTTTCTGTTATAGACGGCATCGATGGAATGGAAGGGGATGGACCTTCTGCAGGGGATAAGAGGCATGTAGGAATAATCATGGCTTCAGAAAGCCCCTATGCTTTGGATTTCAGCGCATTAAGAGTTATAGGAATAAATCCCTCTATAGTACCTACTGTGAGAGAAGCAAAGGACAGGGGGTTATTCTCCTGTGATGATAATGATATTGAATATACAATATTGAAACCTGAAGATATAAACATAAAGCCATTTAAATTACCAAAATCACTAAATGTTAATTTTATCGGAGGAAGAGTGCCTGGTATCATTGAGAAATGGGTAATGAATAATTTAAGACCTAAGCCGATGTTTGATTATGATACCTGCATATCCTGCAGGATCTGTGAAAAAAGCTGTCCTCCAAAAGTAATCAGCATGGAAACAGGCAAGCCGGTGGTAGATTTGGACAAGTGCATAAGATGTTTCTGCTGCCATGAATTGTGCCCTCAAAAAGCAGTCCATATTAAAAAGCATGGAATATATGACAGGTTATTCAGATAACCTGTCTTTTTTTGTCTTTTAAATCTTTTTGATATATTATGGATAATGAGTTAAAATTATACATAGTATGTACAATATATATACATAAAAAGTGTATGGGGGTATTGAGATGAGAAAGGGATTAAAGTATGTAAGCATATTGCTTACACTCCTCATGGTATTTTCCATGCTGTTGCCAATTAATGCTGTATTAGCCGAAGACAATAATGCAAAAACCATCACTATATTGGCAACAAGCGATTTGCATGGAAGGCTGTATCCATGGGAGTATGCTGCCGGCAAAGCCGATGAAAAATCAGGACTTGCTAAGATTCAGACTTTGGTTAAGGCAGAGAAAAGTAAAAATCCTAATACCATTCTTGTAGATTGTGGTGATTTGGTTCAGGGGAATTTAGCTGATTTGTTCAATGATCAGCCTGTGCATCCTATGGTGGAAGCAATTAACCATATGGAATATGATGCATGGGTTTTAGGTAATCATGAGTTTAACTTCAGTTTGGACTTCTTATATAGAAATGTTGCCGCATTCAAAGGCAGTGTACTGATTGCAAATATTTATAAGGAAGATGGGAACCGCGCCTTTGAACCCTATAAAATATTTGAAAAAGACGGAGTAAGGGTAGCTGTGGTAGGCATAATAACACCTCATATTCCGATATGGGAATCAAGCAATCCTGACCGTTTCAAGGGATTGACCTTTACTGATCCACTTGAGGAAGCCAAAAAGGTTGTCAAGGAACTGGAAGGAAAATATGATGTTCTGGTAGGAGCATTCCATCTGGGAGATACTGCGGAAAAGGATGCTACAGACGGTGCATTGCCCATAGCAGAAGCACTGCCACAATTCAATGTAATATTCTGCGGTCATAAACATGCAAAATTTGATAATATTGAATCAAGTACCGGTGTAAAGCTCATTGAGCCGGGAACCAACGGTGTTGCACTGGCTAAAGCTGATATCAATGTGGTTAAAGAAGGAGACCAATGGGTTGTAAAAGAGGTAGCAACTAAAAACATAGATGTAACTGATGAAACAGAAGCTGATAAAGATATGCTGGAGAAATTTGCTTATGTTGATGAGAAATCAAAACAAGAGGCTGCAAGAGAGGTAGGTATAGTTACTGAGGATTTTGTCAAGGGTGTAGATTACTTTACTGGCGAAGATGTAGTTACAACAATGCCAAGAGCACAGTTGGAAGACAACGCTATAACCGACTTGATAAATGAAGTGCAGATGTACTATTCAAAAGCAGATATATCAGGGGCTGCATTGTTCGATATAGATGCTAATGTAAAGAAAGGCCCATTCAGGCTTCAAGATGCAGCTAAGATATATAAATATGATAATAATACTCTGGTAGGTATTAATATTACAGGAAAGAATCTGAAGGCTTATATGGAATGGTCAGCAAGCTATTATAACCAGTATAAGGATGGAGATCTGACCATCAGCTTCGATCCTGACATCAGAGCATATAATTATGATATGTTTGCCGGAGTTAACTATGATATAGATATATCTAAGCCTGCAGGAAGCCGAATAGTCAATCTTACATATAAAGGCGAGCCAATAAATGATGACGCTGTATATAAACTGGCAATAAATGACTACCGATTTGGTACATTGAAGACTTTGGGACTTGCAACGGATGAAGATAAATTCTATCCTTCAAAGGAAGAAGAAGGCGCACAGGAATCGCTGAGAACTTTGGTTCTGAAATATGTGCAGGAGGTTAAAAAAGGCGTTGTCACTCCTACTGTTGATAACAACTGGAAGATTATTGGTACCAACTTTGATTACGAGAAGTATAAAGAATATTATGATCAAATAAAATCCGGAGAAATCCAGATACCTAAATCCTTTGACGGAAGAACTCCTAATGTAAAATCAGTAAATATAGATGATCTTGCTAAGCTGGGTAAGGTTAAAGGCACTACGGTTATCAGCCTGTTGTCTGTAAATGACTTCCACGGCAATATCGTTGAAAGCGGCAAGAATCCGGGAGCAGCAAGATTAGCAGGATATTTCAAGGCTGAGAAGGAAGCTAATCCCGAAGGGACAATAATACTAAGCGCAGGAGACATGTACCAGGGAACTGCGGACTCAAACCTTATGTACGGAGAACCAGTTCAGCAAATGATGAACATGATAGGGTTTGAGGCTATGACTATAGGTAACCATGAATTTGACTGGGGCCTTGAAGCTATAGAAAAGTGGATATCTCAGAGCAAGTTCCCGTTCTTAGGAGCAAACATAATTGAAAAGAAGACAGGACAGGTTGCAGACTTTGTAAAGTCATATACAATAGTGGAGAGAATGGGCATTAAGGTTGGAATAATAGGAATTGCAACTCCGGAGACGCTGACAAAGACAAAAGCCGAGATGATAGAACCCTATGACTTCAGAGATCCTGCTGAGACAGTCAATGCTTTGGTACCTGAGGTTAAGAAAGCCGGCGCTGACATAATTGTTGTGCTTAGTCATTTGGGTGCAATGCAGGATGCGAATACAAAAGAAATTGCAGGTGAAGCGGCAGACTTTGCAAAAGCCGTTAAAGGTGTAGATGCCATAATAACTGGTCACTCTCACCAGACGATAGATGGAGAGGTTAATGGAATTCCTGTTGTACAGGCATACTATAACGGCAGATCAGTGGCCCATATTGACATATTCCTGGATGATAATAAGAACATTACCAAGATAAAAACCTATGTCGACGGCAATGTTATTAAAGCAGCAGAAGATGCTGAAATGAAAGGCTATATTGAAACCATAATAGAGAAATTGGGTCCTATTAAGAATGAAGTAATAGGCAAGGCTGCAGCTGCATTTAACCATGATACGGAAGTAACCCAGGTTTCTCCTATAGGCAATTTTGTAACGGATATAATGAGAAAAGCCGTCAATGCAGACATAGCTATTCAAAACGGTGGCGGCCTGAGAAGGGATATACCTGAAGGGGATATTACCATGGGGTTGATGTATGAATTATTGCCCTTTGATAACACCCTGTTTACTATTGAATTGACAGGGAAACAGGTAAAAGAGGCTATAGAGCATGGTATCATACTGAATAATGAAAAAACATTCAGACCTGGCCAATTCTCAGGTTTAAAGGTTAAATATGATTCATCAAAGCCAAGGGGACAAAGAATAGTAGAAATCACATTGCTGGATGGGACTCCAATTGAGGATGAAAAGATTTATAAGGTAGTGACAAACGATTTCCAGGCTACAGGCGGAGATGAGTACATCATGTTTACACAGGGCAAAAACACATTTGATACAAACATACCTGTCAGAGATGTTATTATTGATGAGATAAAAGAATTAAAGGTAATAAGCCCTGTAGTAGATGACAGATTGATTGATGTGTCTGGCCAAACCGGCAGCTTTGTTCCATTTGAGTTTGATTTGGCAGCATAGTATATTAATACTGAATTACAATATCTTTAATACTAAAATACTAAAAGAAGATGCAGAGGCACCTTGTTTCTATAACCATAGGAAAGTGTAGTTCTGGATTAATATAAATTTGACCTAATGGGTTTCATAAACAATTCTTAATGAAGAGAAGCAAAGCGCTCTCTCAATTATAGAATTGTTAATCAGTTTCGTACTGAATCTTAACTCCTTTGGGGTATAGATTCAGTACGAATGGGAACGAAAGGCTTCCTTGTTATTAAATTTTTCTAATGGAAGCCTTTTCTATCGTGCAAATCTCAATGATTTTGCATTATATATAATTATATATAATTAAAGAGGAGGTGTTAAAGTTGTTAATAAACGTTGCACTTGTAGAGCCGGAAATACTGCAAAATGCTGGTACATAGCAAGAACTTGCGCTGCAACGGGTTGCAAGCTCCATTTGGTGAAAACCTTAGGCTTCTCCGTAGAGGATAAATATCTTAAACGAGCAGGTTTGGATTATTAGAACCTGGTTGAAATAACCTACTATGACAATCTATATGAATTTTTATGAAATTCACAAATATGGAAAATCATTCTGTTAAACAACTAAAGGAAAACATAGACATTCTGATATGAAGTATGAGGATAATTGCTATATACTCTTTGGCAAGGAACAGCCTTAGTATTAAAAAAAGTTACTAAGCAATTTTTTCTATGGGACAAGTTGTTTATTGACCATAACTATATTGACAGATACTATGTGCGATGTGCCTCAGGAGTATGTTAATCGATAATGATGCAGTAAAAGTAAGTCTATAATAAAACTTAGAAAGGGAAATATATGAATCTAAAAGCAATTTTTCGTGATAATAAAAAAAGGCTAATTTTCCAAAGTATATACTCGAGCTTTACAGGTCTATATTATTTGCTTTGGAATGTTATATTTTTGAGATATTTGCTTAATTCATTTGAAAGGGGCTTATCCTTTAATAAAGTTTCTGGCTTTATTTTTATTATGATTTCCATATCTTTCATTTATTTTTCATATAAAAATTACTTTCAAAATATTTATGAACCTAAAGATAATATTGCTATTTATGAAAATATTAATACTTTAATTTTCAAAAAAGCAGCAATGATAAAATTTGATGAATTTGAAAATGCACAGTTTTATGACCTATACACAAGAATAAAAGATTCAAGTGAAACTGTTATAAATATAATAAAAAATACTGCTGGTATAATAGGAAATCTGATAGTAG
>Ga0134092_1003084_pt1 | contig 11713 bp, 8 predicted proteins | sample 3_6taG_FD_94454 | JGI IMG/M metagenome (GOLD analysis project Ga0134092, IMG submission 94454) | Switchgrass degrading microbial communities from high solid loading bioreactors in New Hampshire, USA - 3_6_20_6_A3 metaG | ecosystem: Engineered > Bioreactor > Semi-continuous > Anaerobic > Digestate...
TAACCATTTCAAATGCTCTATATACAGATGTCTTTTCATAATTGGTAAGGTTCATTGATACCTGAACGATATTCCTTTCTTCCAGTTTTACCCCCATAGCTTTGACAAATCTCAATCCGCCTCCTATGTGTCTTACTGTTTTGGCAATTTTATCAGCTATTTCAAAATTGCTTGTTCCTAGGTTTACATTAAATGCTACCAATGGAGCTCTTGCTCCTACTGCTGTTGCACCGGATTTTGCATTCATTTCACATGGCCCAAAGTCAGGCTTCCAATTCTCATCTTTTATCTTTTCAAAAAATCCTTCATATTGTCCTTTTCTTATATCTGCCAGATTGACTCTTTCTGGCCTTGTTGCAGCATTTTCATATAAATATACTGGAATATTGAGTTCCTCACCTATTTTTTTACCTACTTCTCTGGCCATATCAACACATTCATCCATCGTAACATCTAATACAGGTATAAAAGGAACTACATCAGTAGCACCCATTCTCGGATGTCCTCCCTTGTGCACTGTCATATCAATTAGCTCTGAGGCTTTCTTGGCGAGATTAAATGCAGCAATTTTCACTGCCTCAGGAGTTCCTATAAATGTTACCACGGTTCTGTTATGATCTGCGTCCGGTGAGCAGTCAAGCAGTTTTACATCATCTACCCTTCTCACCTCATCGACGATTTTTTCAATTACTTCTTTGTTAATGCCTTCACTGAAATTAGGTACACATTCTACGAGTTTTGCCATTCTCATCCCTCCATAAGTTATGGCAGCGCTTCTGTTGTCTATTGTTAATCACCAATAAAGCGTGCCATGTTTTATTCCAGTTTATTTAAAAAAGTTTATAAACCATATAATATTAGGAATGTGTATAAGATCTACCAGGAATGCACCAACGAGAGGTACTATGAGCATAGCCCTAGGTGCAGGACCAAACTTTTCTGTTACTGCGCCCATATTAGCCATTGCATTAGGCGTAGCTCCAAGGCCATGGCCTGCCATCCCTGCGCACATGGCTGCTGCATCGAAATCTTTGCCCAGAAGCCTGTAGCAAATAAATATTGTATATAGAGCAATAAATATTACCTGGCAGATTAATATAATGAGAAGCGGTATTGCAAGGCCCGCTAATTCCCAAATCTTTAGCGTCATCAAAGCCATTGAAAGGAATACTCCTAAGGATACGTCTCCTATCAAGTCCACAATATGATAATTAAATTTGTATAATTTAATGTTATCATTAATATTTCTAAATATAACTGCTATAAACATAGCACTTACATATCCAGGAAGCGCAAAGTCAGTAAGTTTTGTAAACCATGTTCCTATTATTGTGCCTAGTGTCATACATACAGTTATAACTGCAAGATGGCTTAAGAAAGATTTTGCTGTAATTTCAGAAACAGTATCTCTTTCTGCTGCTTCTTCAAAGGTTTGCACCTGGAATTTCCCTGTAACTGGTTTTAAATTGTTCTTTTCAATCAGGTATTTGGCAATAGGACCTCCTATCAGTCCTCCTGAGATGAGTCCAAATGTTGCAGCGGCTACTGCTACAGCTGTAGCACCTGTAACTCCCAGCTGTTCTGCTGTAGGTCCAAAAGATGCAGCTGCACCGTGGCCTCCTACGAGGGATACCGCTCCAGCCATAACACCTAAAACCGGATGTATACCAGTGACCTTTGCCAGTATTACTCCCAGAATATTCTGAGAGATGGATAATATCGCACTGAGAGCCCAATATATTACAAGTAATACTCCTCCTTTTTTCAACAGTTTAAAGCTACCTCCAAGACCTACAGTAGTAAAGAAAGTAATCATAAAAGGCGATTGGAAGGTGGTATCCATTTTAAAGGCAATGACATTAGTCTCCATGAAAATAAATGATAGAATAGAAAACAAGAGTCCTCCGATAACAGGAGCAGGAATACAGAACCTTTCAAAGAAATATACTTTCTTTCTTATCTGATATCCTAGAAGGAGCAAGAGTAAAGCCAGTGCCAAAGTTGCAACCATATCCAGCTTAAGGGTCATGATACCATCGATAATTTCAAATGCCATAAAATTACCTCCCTTTAATAATTTAAGACTATTCTATGGCACCATAGTTTGCAAATACCATGCCAAAATTGACCCTTATCTAAGCCTTGGATTTAGTATGTTTCAGAATATATAGAATCAAAAACACCCTGCAAAATTTGCATCACGGCAAAATTTGCAGGGTGTATTATTATAGATTGTATTCCTTAATCTTATATCTTAATGCTCTTTCACTTATTCCCAATACTTCAGATGTTTTCTTTCTGTTATTTTTATATTTCTCCAACGTATACTTGATAAGCTTCATTTCTACTGATTTCATATTCTCTCCAATGCTAACTTTTATCACATCATCTTCCTGCTGAACATTGTTATCTTTATCAAAATAATCCTTTGGCAAGTCGTTAATACTTATAAAATCTTCTCTGGTTAGTGCAACAGCCCTCTCTATAGTATTTTCAAGTTCTCTCACATTTCCTTCGAAATTATATTTTTCGATGGCTTCCAAGGCTTCTGGAGTAATACCCTTGATATCTTTATTGAGTATCATATTGTATTTTTTTATAAAATGGTCTACCAGCTTAGGTATATCTTCTCTTCTTTGCCTAAGAGGCGGCATATCAATGTTTATTACATTAAGCCTGTAGTATAAATCCTTTCTAAAGAGATTAGCCTTCACCATTTCCTTTAAGTCTCTATTTGTTGCAGATATAAATCTCACATCGGCTTTTATGTCATTAATTGATCCTACTGGTCTTACCTCTTTATTCTGCAGAACCCTTAGAAGTTTTGTCTGCAAGCTTAAATCCAGATCACCTATTTCATCAAGGAAAAGAGTGCCACCTTCAGATAATTCTATTATACCTTTACGGTCTTCATAGGCACCAGTAAAGGCTCCTTTTTTAAAACCAAACAATTCGCTTTCCAGCAAATTGGCAGGTATAGCAGAGCAATTAACCACATTAAATGGTTTATCCTTTCTTTTTCCCAAAAAATGTATTGCTCTTGCTACAAGTTCTTTACCTGTACCGCTTTCTCCTGTTATCAGTACACTGCTATCTATATCTTTAACTCTGTCTATGAGATCATATACTTCTTGCATTTTCTTGGAGTTGCCAATTAAATTATAGTATGTATTTCTTTGATATATTTGACTTCTTAGATCCTGTATTTTGTCGTTCAGCGCTATGTTTTCTCTTACCTTCTCGAGTAATAGCAACAACTCATCGATATTTATAGGCTTTGTTATATAATAGAAAGCGCCTGATTTGATTGCCTCAACTGAGGATTCTATGCTCCCATAGGCTGTCATTATGAGCACTGCAGTTCTTGGACTTATAGATTTAATTTTTCTTAAGAGAGTTATACCATCAGTGCTGCCAAGCCTAAGGTCCAACAAAACTATTGAAATATCCATACTTGATACTATCTTCATTGCAGATTCTTCATCTTCTGCTGTATATGTATCATATTCATCTTCAAGAGCAAAGCTTAACGAGTTGCATATCGATATTTCATCATCAACAATAAGCAGCTTCTGCACATATATCATCTCCGCTATTATTAAATATTATGGTGAATGTGGTTCCTTCTCCTTGTACAGTATCTATGGTTATATCTCCATTGTTTTGTAATAGGAGTTGATAGCTTACATATAACCCAAGTCCTGTACCTGTTGCCTTTGTAGTAAAAAATGGATTGAATATTCTGGGCAGTACATTTTTATCTATACCGCAGCCATTGTCTTTTATAGAAAGGTTAATAGAGTTTTGAATTTCTTGTGCCTGGATAGTTATTCTTTTTTCTTCTTTATCCATACTTTCAGTAGCATTCAATAATATATTTATAAGTATCTGCTGAAGATGATTCCTATCAAATACGACTGTAATTTTTTTATCAATATATATTTCCAGCTTAATTGACTTTTCTTTTATATTATTTTTTAACAGAAGCAAAGCATTATCAACTGCTTCTTGGAGGTTTATCTTTTCCATAAACGGTTTTCTTGGCTTTGAATATTCCAGCAAGTCTCTTACAAGTTTGTCCAGTCTCTCTATCTCCTGGGGTATATCCCTGGATATCATTTCCCTGAACTTAACATCATCAATTTTTTTTGGTATGAGCTGAGTGTATGCTTTAATTGATGTTAAAGGATTTCTTATTTCGTGTGCTATGCCTGTTATCAAATTCCCGAGAGATTGCATCTTATCCTTTGTTATAATGCTTTCCTGCATAAGCCTTTCTTCTGTTATATCTCTAAAAATTAATATTATTTCTTCGTCACCGTCCATGTTATGGATGAGTTGAGCTTTATAGTTTATAAATACCTTCCTGCCATTAATTTGCACTTCTTTATCTATGCTTTTTCCAGAAAGTTCATCCTTTGAAAACAAATCTTTTATATAAGTTTCCCTATAATCTGATCCAATAAGTTTATCATATTTAATATCCAGTATTTTTACGGCAGGTTCGTTGGCATATGTAATTATATTATCCGTATTAATTGTTACGATGCCGCTGAAAATCCTGTTCAACAGTTTTTCCCTGAAATCCCTTTCAAGCTTTATCTGTTCAGTTCTCTTATTTACTTCTAGTTTTAGCACACTATTCCAATGGAGGGATATTATCGTAACTACTGCAAAAACCAATATAATTACAGTTGCTATAAAAGCTAATCTTCGAAAAAGCCAGGTTGGATAGTTAACTGTTCTTCCAAACCATTTTCTATATATATTGTCATAAGTTCCATTTCTTTTTATCTCATTAATGCCTTTATTTATTATATCAAGAAGTTTTGAATTCCCTTCCTTAACTGCCATGGAATATTTGGTAACATTAAGACTCTCACCTACTATTTTTATGTGATCCCTAATTCCCATTTTATCTATCAAATACACACCCGTAAGGGTATTACCGATAAAGGCATCAGCTCTGCCACCCATTAATTGATGTATTGCTTCTTCCTGATTTTCAGTAAAAACCGATTTATAATGCGTTAGGCTATACAATGTGGATATAGCTGCATCTCCACTTTGGATAGCTATTCTTTTGCCGTTTAGATCTTTAAAACTCTTGATATCATCATTATCAGAGAGTACAAAAATAGATTGGGAGTTTTCCAGATATTCATCAGAGAAATCATAATACATATCTCTTTCTCTGGTATATTTCATGCCCTGAATAATATCTACTTCGCCGTTTTTCAGCTTGTCACATGCTTCGTCCCATGTCATAGGGTAATACTCTATTTCCATACCCGTGGCAAGAGCTACTGCTCTCATAATATCCACATTAAATCCTGTATAGTTATTATTATCGTCTAAAAACTCATAGGGGGGAAAATTATTATCACCGGCAACCTTAACTACAATTTTGCCGTACTCTCTAGTGCTATATTCCTTAGTGGATAATCTATATCCCACGATAACAAGTGTAAATATAAGAATTAATACAAAAATTGACAATATACATATGAACACTTTTTGCTTTTTCATATTTTCCACCGCATTAACTGTATTTTACTAATATCATTGGTGATATATATTGGCTATAACAAGTTCACAATCGCTTATTGATATGTTCTTTATTTCATAGTTCATATTTCCAGATTTGCTTCTTATTATTGCCATTTCTCCTTGTTGCAGCTGAAAAGATTCTTTATCAGGAAATTTTATAGTTATGGAACCTTTCAGAGAATACAATACCTGTACAGAGTTAGTAAATCCCTCTTTGTTTTCAAAATCTATTGTTTTGACTTCGTCTTTTTCAAGTATCACGGCTTCCAATTTGCCTTGGCAGCCTTCCTTCATCATCAGGTTAAAATCCGTAGCTTGGCCTATGCTTTTAGTAGTCCAGCCTCCGCTGAATGAGTCCTGATCAAATTTTCCAAGAACTTTTTTATAATGACCCTGGTGTTCCAGTACAATTTCCCCTTCAAGAATCATAATTATTCTATTTATACCAGGCAGGGAAGTAAAGATAGACTCCTCCGCTTCCACGGTAGCAGAACTTAAGCGCCATGTAAAATTTCTCATACTGTAGTCAGCATCCTCAGGATAAATTGCCAGCTGTGTTGTGGTCCCCCCTGACCATGTATTGGTTTTTTGCTGCTCCTTGGTTATGATTTTAGCCTCATATTGCATAATATCTTCCATCCTTCTTCATCATTTTATCACCATAATAAATAACTCTTATTTATAGTTTAAATTATACCAATATGCCATGCAATATTGTATAAAATTGTATAAAAACAATAAGGACGGCAAAAGCCGTCCTTATTGTTTTATGTTTAATGAAGTAGGATTATTAATCTTAAGTATTAAAGATTTTCAGGCAATATCTTATTCAATATTATTCCCATTATTGCTCCGAGAGCCATTCCTGCTAACTGGAATATTTTGAAATCAAATACAGCACCACCGATACCAAGAACCAGGATAACTGCTCCGATTATAAGGTTTCTGTTAAGTGAGAAATCAACCTTATTTTCAACAACAGTTCTAACACCTATAGCAGCTATCATACCGAATAGAACTATGGATATACCGCCAACAACAGGACCTGGAATAGTGGATATTACTGCACCTAGCTTAGGAATCATGGAGAGAACTATAGCAAAGCATGCTGCTATTCTCATAACCCATGGATCAAATACTCTTGTCAATGCCAACACACCTGTGTTTTCTGAATAAGTTGTATTTGCAGGTCCGCCGAGCATTGCTGCTATTGCTGTTGCAACACCGTCACCTATAAGAGTCCTATGAAGTCCTGGATCTTTAACGAAATCTTCTTCAACAGTTGCGCTTACTGCCAATACATCACCAATATGTTCAACCATGGTAGCTATAGCTACTGGAGCTACTATAGAGATTGCTGCACCGCTGAATTTAGGGAATACAAACTGTGGGAATCCAAACCATGCAGCTTCAGCTACAGGAGTAAAATCAACCAATCCCATTGCTATTGCTGCAAGATAACCAACTATTAAGCCACACAATACGGGGAGTACTTTTAAGAATCCTTTGGCAAATATGCTTACTGCAATAACTGTAGCCAAACATATGCCTGCCAGCAGCCAGTTATCTTTTGCCATATCTACTGCTGTAGGAGCAAGGTTAAGACCTATTACCATAATTATTGGGCCTGTAACAATAGGGGGGAAGAAACTATAGATGAATTCAGCTCCCAAGAAGTAAACTAATAATGCTAATATCAAGTACAAAAGACCTGCAACTACTATACCGCCTGTTGCATATTCTATTCCTCCATATTGTTCAGCAACCAAAATTATAGGAGCTATATAGGCAAAAGAAGAACCGAGGAATACAGGCATCTTCATCTTTGTTACAAAGTGAAAGAACCAAGTTCCTATACCTGCAGTAAATAGAGCAACAGAAATATTAAGACCTGTCAATATGGGCACCAATACTGTAGCGCCAAACATTGTAAAAGTATGTTGTATACCAAGTATAATAAGCTTGTATAATGGTAAGTCTCCACTTCTGATAGCAGTATTATTCTTGGTGTTTGGACTTGTTGCCATTTAATTACCCCCTTTTTATTATTTTTAATTTATAGTATTGCGATAATCCTACTTCATTATCCCATTTGTTAATTAATTCCGCATTTCACTTGTCCTTCTCCGTCTTCGCCCTTGTTGTTTTTTACAAGTTTGCAGCTTACACTTTTATTGTTCTTGATTGCATACAGTACCTTCTCAGCAGTCAATGGAAGAGAATTGATTCTTATGCCCAATGCATTGTAAATTGCATTAGCTATGGCTGGTGCTGTAGGTACCATGGCTGGTTCTCCGACACCTCTTGCTCCATAAGGTCCTGTTTCTTCCGGCACTTCAATGATTCTTACTATCATTTCCGGCACATCTCTAACAGCAGGAATCTTATAATCTACAAAATTAGGATTGAGAACTTTTCCTTTATTCATAATCTGGTGTTCAAGTAGAGCTGAGCCTAATCCCTGCACTATTCCACCCTCTATCTGAGCTTGGCATAGCTGAGGATTTATTGCCTTACCTACATCGTAAGCAGCTGCTACTTTTAGGACTTCTATCTGTCCGGTTTCAAGATCTATTTCAATGTCTACGGCTTGGGCTCCAAAGGTCCAGAATGCAACAGGCTTTTCTCCCTGACCTGTTTCCTTGTCTGTGTTTCTTACATTTGGAGGTATGAAGGAGCCTCTGCCTATAATAGGTCCATGAATTCCTGAACCATCTGGCATTGTTAAACCTAAAGCTAAATCTGCTATTGAAATCTTTCTGTCAGGATAAATTTTTGAAACCACATATTCATCCCTAAGCTCCAAGTATTCTGCAGGCAATCCCAGACCTATGGATGCAAGCTTCAGCATTTGCTCCTTAGCATCTTCTGCAGCTTTCTTAACCGCATTTCCAGCACAATAGGTTATACGGCTGGCAACAGTCTGCCATTCGTATGGTGTAACATCTGTATCTCCTGTTACAACACTAATTTTTTCTACAGGTATTGTTAGGACTTCTGCAGCTATCTGAGCCAATGCTGTATTTGAGCCCTGACCAATATCCATTGCTGTAACAAGCAGATTTGCAGTACCATCTTCATTTATCTTAATAAGAGCTGATGAAGCAACATTGTTTGGCTGGGATGGAGCCTTGTACATGCAGGCTATGCCCTTGCCTCTTACTTTGTTTGGGCCTGAGGGTTTTTCTTTCTTACCCCATTCTATATCCTTTTCTACTGCTTCAATGCATTTAGTTATACCAACATTGAACAGCTGCTGGCCTGTAACTGTATGTCCTCCTTCTTTGATGGCATTAATCTTTCTGAATTCCACAGGATCAATGCCCAACTCTGCAGCAACCATATCAAGGTTCTGTTCTATTGCAAAGTGGATTTCTGACATACCGAAACCTCTATATGGTCCTCCTACAGGCTGATTGGTGTATACACAGTAAGAATCTGCTTTTACATTAGGTATATCATAAGGTCCTGTAGAAGCATATCCGCCAGCTCTGGTAATATTTACACCGTATTCTGTATAGGCGCCGCCTTCCCAGTAGAATGTGTTTTCTTCTGCTACTATGCGTCCGTCCTTTTTAACTCCGGTTTTTATCCTTGCCAGACAGCCTTGTCTTACGAAGCTGCATACCATATCTTCTTCTCTTGTATATGTGAGTTTAACAGGTCTGCCCATGCATTTCTGAGACAGAGGTATGGTGATACCTTCCAGAGTTGTACCTGCCTTTCCTCCGAATCCTCCTCCTACAGCCGGTGAAATTACCCTTATTTTATTAAGCGGGAGATTAAATGCTACGGACAGAGCTTTCCTAACTGCATAGGGTGATTGACATGAAGACCAGACAGTAACTTTACCAGAAGGTTCTGTTAAAGCTATTACTGAGTGGTTTTCGATTGGTGCATGCTGAATATGGGGTACATAGAACTCATTTTCCATTATATAATCAGCTTCTGCAAAACCTTTTTCAATATCGCCTTTTCTTATTTTATAGTGGTTGCTTATGTTGGTGCCTGGTTTTGGAAAGAATATGGAACCGTATTTATAATTGCCCAAATCCTCGTGAATAAGTGGAGCATCATGCTTGATAGCATCCATAGCGCTGAATACTGCTGGAAGCTCCTCGTATTCCACCTCAATAAGTTCCACAGCTTCTTCTGCAATTTCAGGTGTAACTGCAGCCACTGCTGCTACAGGTTCACCAATAAACCTCACTTTATCTGTAGCCAGGAAAGTCTTATCTTCAAGATATAGCCCAACCCTGTTAGGAACATCTTTACCAGTAATAACAGCCTTAACACCTTCCAGGGCTTCTGCTTTGGATGTATCAACCTTTATAATTCTAGCATGGGCATAGGGACTTGTCTTTATCTTGGCATATAACATCCCCGGCATTTTTAAATCGTCAACATATTTTGCATAGCCAGTTACTTTATCCAGTCCATCTACTCTTTTAACACTTTGACCTACATATTTATACATCTTCTCCCCTCCCATCAATTAATTTGACCTGCTGCTTCTTTGATCGCATCAACTATTACTTTATAGCCAGTGCATCGGCAAAGGTTGCCTCCTATGGCCTCTTTTATATCATCTTCGCTGGGGTTAGGATTTCTCATTAATAAAGCCTTTGCTGACATGAGCATTCCAGGTGTGCAGTATCCGCATTGAAGTGCTGCATTATTGATAAAGCTCTGCTGCAATGGATCCAGAACTCCGTTCTTAGCCAAACCTTCCACAGTTATTATATCTTTCCCATCTGCTTCAACGGCAAGCATCATACAAGAGTTCACAGCCTTGCCGTCAACAATCACAGTGCAGGAGCCACATTCACCAGCGCCGCAGCCTTCCTTGGCGCCTGTAAGGTTCAAATCCTCTCTCAGCATTCTCAACAGCGTCTTGTTGGCTTCTACTTCCATATGAACCTTTTCTCCATTAACGGTAAAGGATATTTTATGTTTCATGTTATCCCCTCCTGTCCCTATTTATATTGTTCCAAGGCAGCCAAAACCGCTCTCTTCAGACCTATTCTTACCATGTCAATTCTGTATTCCTTGCTGGCTCTCACATCGCTGATTGGCGATACTTCTGAAGCTGCTGCATCCATAGCAGGTATCAATGTCTCTTCATCTATCTTCTCCAGTTTGTTAAGCAGCTCTTCAGCCTTATGTCCTCTCAAAATCGTTGGAGCTACTGCGCTGTATGCTATCTTCCATTTACCTTCATTGCAGAAAGCAGCAACTCCTACTGTTGCAAGGTCTACGTCTTTTCTTCTTGAATGCTTGTAATAAGCTCCGCCACTTTTACCTTCTATGTCAGGAATCTGCAATCCCATGACTACTTCTCCTGGATTTAAGGCTATTTTTCTTACTCCCAGGATAAATTCTTCAATGGGAACCAGTCTTATGCCGTCCTTACTGAAGATTTTTACTTTGGCAGAAAGAACGTACAGCGGTGCTATAGTATCCCCGGATGGTGAAGCATTGCAGACATTTCCCACTACGGTAGCCCTGTTCCTCAATTGATAGGAACCTACCTCATGGGCTGCCTCTGCCAGTATTCTATATCTTTCCAAGACAAAGTCGCTGCAGATAACTTCATTCATAGTAACTGCAGCTCCAATGAACAGCCCTTCTTCTTTTGTATATTTCAGCTCCCTGAGTTCTGGAACAGACTTTATATCCACTACTACACCAGGTGTTATCATTTTGTCTCTCATTCTGACCAGAAGATCAGTGCCTCCGTTTAATATTCTGGCTTCATCACCATATTTGAGGAGTATATCAGATACTTCATCCAAGGTTGATGGTTTAACATATTGGAACTTCTTCAAAAAACCCACCTCCATTATTCAAAATGAATAATATATAAGTCAATCGCTTATATGTCAGATAATTATTAAAATTCTATAATGTAAGATTTTTTCCTTTGTGTACTCTATATAAAAAGCTACCGGGTTTAAAGTTTTTTTATTAGCTATAGTATATAATTAATCTATGCTTACATATTTTGTTACATGTCTTTTTGGAAATAAAATGATAAAAAAAGGTTCTATAATAAATGTTGGGGTGTAAAAACTCTAGTATATTTTGCAAAAAAAGATGCACTTATAAGCAAAACTCTCTAAAATGTTAATTGACGAGAAAAACATAAAGGAGTTTTGATATA
>Ga0134092_1003085_pt1 | contig 11712 bp, 12 predicted proteins | sample 3_6taG_FD_94454 | JGI IMG/M metagenome (GOLD analysis project Ga0134092, IMG submission 94454) | Switchgrass degrading microbial communities from high solid loading bioreactors in New Hampshire, USA - 3_6_20_6_A3 metaG | ecosystem: Engineered > Bioreactor > Semi-continuous > Anaerobic >...
TTACTAAAGGCACATCTTTATCCATTCTCCATGCACTGCTGTTATCTATGACTATTGCATTTTCATCTACTGCAACGGGAACTAGCTCTCTGCTTACACTGCTATCAACCCAGAAAAATGCTATATCAACATCTTTAAACGCTCCTTTTTCTGCTACTTTAGTAAAAAATATTTCATTGTTGAACTCTATTTCTTTACCTTTATTCCTATGAGTTCCTAAGAATTTGATCTTGTTAATAGGAAAATTTCTCTCCTGAAGTATACTTGTTAGTTTCCTTCCTACTACCCCTAAGGGACCAACTACTGCCACATTATAAGTTTTCAAAATATCCCCTCCTATATCTATATTTGGTATGGCTAGCTAGTACATAATTATAATTACATAATATTCATTAGGGATATAAAAGGTTATACAGTGGATAAAAGAACATGTTTAGGATATTCACATATTATATAAATAGCTAAAAGTTAAAGGGGGTTTTGAAGTGATAAACTGGGGTAGATTGATAACTGCAATGGTTACACCTTTTGATGAGAATTTGAATGTGGATTATGAAGTAGCAGTAAAATTAGCCAAGTACTTAGTGGAAGAAGGAAATACTGCTCTATTGGTTACAGGGACCACAGGAGAAGGTCCAACTATTACGACAGAAGAAAGAGTAAGGTTATATAAGGAAATCAAGAAGAACGTTAATGTACCAATTATTGCAGGAGTTGGAACCAATTCAACTGAAGTGACCATTAAAAACGCCAAAGATGCAGTAGAAGCAGGAGCAGATGGACTCCTTGTAGTAACGCCTTATTATAATAAGCCAGATCAAAAATCTCTATATGCACATTTCAAAAAAGTAGCAGAAGCTGTAGATGTACCAATTATGATGTATAACGTACCTGGAAGGACAGGGTGCAATATGCTACCAGAAACAGTGGAGAAGTTAGCACATATTGATAACATTGTGGCATTAAAAGAAGCAAGTGGAGATATAAATCAGATGTCAGAGATGGTAAGAAAGACACCTGATGATTTCTTAATATATTCTGGAGACGATTCCATGACCTTGCCAGGGATGGCTGTAGGGGTATATGGAGTAGTAAGCGTTGCTTCCCATGTGGTAAGCAGACAAATGAGGGAAATGATAGATTCCTTTGTATTAGGAGACACAAAGAAGGCTATGGAAATTCATCATAGGCTGTTTGACATATTCAAAAAGCTATTTATAGTTACTAATCCAATTCCAGTAAAGGCAGCCTTAAATATGCTTGGCATGAAAGTAGGAGGGTTAAGACTTCCTCTTACAGAAGCTGATGACAAAGTTAAGGAAATAATAAGAGCAGAACTGGAGAAATTGGGATTAAAAACTGTTAATTAATAAGGAGGCCATTGGCCTCCTTATTAATTTAAGTTGAAATTTCCCAAATAACCACACAGCTAGTATATAATATGTATATATAAAAATATTAATAAGAGTAGATTAAACTATTAATATTGGGGATACAAATGATATTGAAGAGATTAATAGAGAAAATCAATGAGATGAGGTGTATATATGGATGCTTTAAATATAAACAGAGAATATATTGAATTAGTGTTAGAGAATCCAGATTTATATTTACAAGACTATAAGAGAACTGTAGAGAAGGTTAAATATTCTAAAGCCCAATATAAAGGAAAACCAATTCCATTTCTTTATAATCCAATGTTTTTCACAGAAGAAGATGCTGATAATTTCAGGAAAATAGGGTCAATGATGCTCTCTATTGCCAACAAGGTAACCCAAAAATACATAGAAGATGAAAATTACAGGAATAAGTTTGGATTTCCAAAGTTCATAGAAGAGCTAATACTCATAGAAAATGGATATGACATAAATGTTCCCATAGGAAGATTTGATATATTCTATAAGGACTATGATAACTTTAAATTCTGTGAATTGAATACTGACGGTTCCTCAGCCATGAATGAGGACAACACATTAGCAGAAATTCTCCTTGAAACAGAAGCTATGAAGAGATTCAGCAGCAAATATAATTTTAGCCTATTTGAGCTATTTGACAGCTGGGTTAAGGAAAGCATTGAAATATATAAAAAGTATGACCCTAACAACCCTAAGCCAAATGTAGCAATAGTGGATTTTACTGAAAGTGGGACTACAGAAGAATTTGAAGAGTTCAAAAAAGCTTACATGAGGAATGGATATAACTGTATAATTGCAGATCCTAGAGATTTAACCTATAAAAATGGAAAGCTATATTTTAAGGACTACAGAATTGACTTAGTATATAGAAGAATAGTTACCTTTGAGCTTATAGATAAGATAGAAGAGATACCTGATTTTATTGAAGCTTATAAGAATAAAGCCATGTGTACTATTGGTTCTCTTAGATCTCAGGTAGTTCACAACAAGATCATATTTAAGATACTCCATGATGATGACACCCTTGAGTTTTTATCTGATGAGGAAAGGGAGTTTATAAAAAAACATATACCTTATACTGGATTATTTAAGGGGGATAGGAAAGTTTTTGAAGAAGTATTAAACAATAAGGATAAATATATTATGAAGCCATTGGATTTAAATGGCTCCAGAGGAGTATTTGCAGGCAGAGATTATTCTATAGAAGAATGGCAAAAGAAGCTAGAGGAAGTTTGGGATAAGGACTATCTATATCAGGAATTTTATAATCCTCATAAGAGGGAATTTATAGTGTTCAATGAAGAAGGAGTATCTGTAGAGGAGTTTGGTACTATAACAGGACTATTTATGTACAATGAAAGACTTACTGGTCTTTACACCAGAGTAGGAAAAAAGAGCATAATATCAGGGTTGTCTGAGTATTATACATTGCCCAATTTGTTGGTTCGATAAAGATTAAAAAAGGGTCCTTTATCTCAGCTATGAGTTAAGGACCCTTAGTTTCTGTTATTATATTTGGATATCAATTACTTTAATCTCTCTAAGTATATTACTATATTTTGATGAACTATCATACTTAATTTGACATGTTTCGCCAGTAGGTAGTGTTATTGTCTTATATTCCCAATCAGGTTCTCTTATTTTAAGATTTCTTATTATTTTGAAAAAGTTTTCCATATTTTCCTTCATCGACTTATTAGAGTATGTTTCACCATATCTACCTACAGAGACATAAACATTTTTTTATTTGGTTTGGGTATATTTCCTACTTTTACTTTAGCACACTCAAGATTGCTTAAGTCCAAGGGATTGTTTATTGTAGGTATATGAAAATTAGATATTCCATAAATTCCCATACAAGACTTCCTTCCTTTTATTTTTATTAATTGAGATATTATCCTCTTGATTATAATATCGTAAATTTTTTCTAATATTTTATTATGTTTTTAAAAACACAAAATTTAATATCTAGCATATAATAGATTGAATGGATATTACTATTTAGTCTATTTTTTATTAGTTAAGTAATCAAGAATTTAATAAAAAAGCAAGTTGCCTCTCCTATAATAAGATATAATGAATTGTATAACGCTGAAATAATGGGTATATATAACAAAAAATATTAATAATCATATCAGTAAGACAGATGAGGTGATGAGTTTAGATATGAATAACATAGTATTAGCTTTTGCATTAACTTTATTTGCTGGACTATCAACAGGTATAGGAAGTGCTTTGGCATTTTTCACAAAACGGACTAATGAAAAGTTTTTATCTGCAGCATTAGGATTTTCAGCAGGCGTTATGTTATATGTTTCTTTCATTGAAATATTTACAAATGCTAGATATACACTGGAAGGAATATATGGACCACAGAAGGGATATTTATTTACAACAATAGCATTTTTTGCAGGTATAGTCATAATGGCATTAATTGATAAAACTATTCCCAGTGAAGAAAACCCTCATGAATGGCGAGATGTGGGGGAGATGGAGGATCAGCAAAAGCCATCTGAAACTTCTGAGTTGATGAGAATGGGCATGTTTTCTGCTCTTGCTATAGGAATACATAATTTCCCTGAAGGGTTGGCTACATTTATAAGTGCCCTAGAAGATCCAACTTTGGGATTAAGCATAGCTGTAGCTATAGCAATTCACAATATACCTGAAGGTATTGCCGTTTCCGTACCAATATATTATGCAACAGGAAATAGGAAGAAGGCCTTCATTCATTCTTTTATGTCAGGACTATCAGAACCATTAGGTGCTTTGATCGGATTTACTCTCCTATTTAAGTTCATTAATGAGGTAATGTTTGGAATAATATTTGCTGCTGTAGCAGGTATTATGGTTTATATATCCTTAGATGAGTTGCTTCCTACAGCTGAAAAATATGGTGAACACCACATTGCCATTTATGGACTTATGGGAGGAATGGCTGTTATGGCATTAAGCTTGTTACTATTAGCATAAGGATAGGAAATATATTATTTTCCTATCATATTTTTTTATAATCAGTTATAATCATAGGGGGATGGGGTATATAATTTACCAGGAGGTTATTTCTATGGCGTTAGAAAATGTTTCTATACCTATTGCCTTTGGGGCAGGAATTTTATCCTTTTTTACACCATGTATTTTACCTATGATACCTGCATACATAATGTACATGACAGGTAGCACTGTGGAAAGTGAAGTCAATCAGAGAAGATTAATGGCCTTAACTAGAACATTTGGATTTGTAATTGGATTCACTGTTATCTTTATTATAATGGGAACATCAGCTAGTTTCATAGGTAGAATATTTATAAGAAATAAAGACCTATTTTCAAAGATAAGTGGTATACTCATAATCATATTTGGACTAAATCTTATAGGAGTTATGAAATTGAGATTTTTGAATGCAGACAGAAAGGTGTCAGCTCCTAAAAGAGTAACTAGTTGGTTCAGCTCCATATTGATGGGCATGGCTTTTGCAGCAGGGTGGACTCCATGCTTTGGACCTGTATTAGCAAGTATACTGGTATATGCCAGCACATCAACAACTTTATCCCAAGGAGTGTTCTTATTACTTATATACTCCATTGGAATGGCCATACCCTTTATATTAACAGCTCTTTTCATCAATGTGTTTAGCAGATTTTTAGAAAGAGCTGAAAAGATTATAGTATATCTTCCTAAAATAAGTGGACTTATTATGGTCATATTTGGAATACTAGTATTTTTCGATAAGGTTATCCATATAAGCAGGTTACTACAGTGAAAAGGAGAGATAAGGTGAATAAGAAAATTTTACTTGCTATTATTGTTTTAGTTTTAGTATTGGCTATAGGGACATATTATTTTATATTTAGGGCAGATAGCAAATCAGAAGAGAATGAAAACCTTCAAGACAATGGCAATGAAAATAACATACAGACAGAAGATGAACAGGCATCGGATGAGGGAGATGAAATTGTTCCTGAAATAGCAAAAGGTAAACCAGCTCCTGATTTTACTCTAATGGATTTAAATGGCCAGGAAGTATCCTTATCGGATTTCAGAGGTAAGTATGTTTTAATAAATTTTTGGGCTACTTTGTGTAGCTATTGTAAAATAGAGATGCCAGATCTTCAGAGAATATATGATGAAAATGAGGATTTAATAGTATTAGCAGTAAATGTTCAGGAAGAAAAAGGTATAGTGGATAGCTATATCCGACATAATGGATATGATTTCCCAGTTGTATTAGATGAAGATGGAAAAGTAGCAAACACTTACTTAGTAAGTGGATTTCCTGTGTCCTATTTTGTAGATAAGGAAGGGATACTATTAGGTGGAGTACCTGGGATGATGACCTATGACCAAATGGTGAAAATCTTAAATGATATTAGGAAGTAATAATTAGGCGATGGAATATTTTAAATAGAGTAGAGTGAATATCGGGTAATAAGTGTTATATATGCTTATATCCGATATTTTTATTTATATTGAAATTATTAAAACTACATAAATAATAAAGTCTAGTTGGTATAAATTATTAGTTATGCTGATATCTATGAAAACATATGATAGTATGGTAAATGGTGGTATAATAAAATTACTAATTATTAGGGAGGAAAATATTATGAAACCTATGGTTGATAAGAAGGATCATAATATTGAGTTCAAGCGTATAACTGGACAAGACATGATAGAAGAAGTTAAGAAACTTTTTTTAGAGTATGCCCAATCACTAAAAGTAGATCTTTCTTTTCAAAACTTTGAGGAAGAGTTTAGGTCATTGCCAGGTAAATATGGACCACCTGATGGACTTTTAGTATTAGCATTAGTTGATGGTAAAGCAGCAGGGTGTGTTGCCCTTCGTAAAAATTCTGAAACTATATGTGAAATGAAAAGGTTATATGTTCGCAATCAATACAGAGGATTAGGAATTGGTAAAAAACTTGTTAATATAGTAATTGAACATGCCTCAAAAATGAATTATCAATATATTAGGCTTGATACTCTTCCAACAATGAAAGAAGCTCAATCTTTATATACATCATTGGGATTTTATGATATTGACCCATATGTGTATAATCCCATTGAAGGAACAAGGTATATGGAGTTGAAGTTAAAAACTTAATATCAATACTTAAAGCATCCTCAAATATGAAAAAGATAAATAACAAGTAACTTTGGTAAGTTTTCAAGACTAAGTATTATATAATTTATAATCATATGAAGTAAAATAAGGGGCGGCATATTTGCATATATAGTGCTAAGCATTTTTATGAGTATTCAAGATATATTTAAATATATTTAAATTTTAAAGGTTATACTTAAGTTTTGATAATAATTTCTCTCACTTTTATTTTTGTCCTGTGATGGTATAATATTATAGGATAAAAAATATGGAGTGAGAAAAATGACAGATAGAGAAAACAAATTAGCAGGAAACTGTGAAATATTAATTCCAGAAGAGGAGAGAAAACCTCTTGAGGAGATAGAAAGAAGCATAATCAAAAGATATAGAAAGCATATTTGGAGCAAGTTTATCAAAGCTATAAGGGATTTTCAGCTTATAGAGGATGGGGACAAAATTGCAGTGGCAGTTTCGGGAGGTAAGGATAGCTTGCTTATGGCTAAACTATTTCAGGAATTACAACGCCATGGCAATGCAAATTTTGAGCTAGAGTTTATATCCATGGATCCTGGATATCATCCTGATATAAAGAAATTGCTAATTGATAACTGTAATTACTTGAATATACCAATTCACTTGTTTGAATCTAATATATTCCAAGTAGCAAGTAAGATTGCAGATGACTATCCTTGTTACATGTGTGCTAGAATGAGAAGAGGAGCTTTATACAGAAAAGCTAAAGAGCTTGGATGTAATAAATTAGCTTTAGGACATCATTTTAATGACGTTATAGAGACCACGATGTTAAATCTATTGTGTGCAGGCAATTTTAAAACCATGATGCCAAAATTAAAATCTCAAAACTATGAAGGCATAGAGCTCATTAGACCTCTATATTATATTGAAGAGGAGTATATCATACGATTTATTAACTACTGTGGTATATGGCCTTTAAATTGTGCATGTATGGTAGCTGCTAAGAAAATAGGGAATAAACGCTACGAGATAAAGGCGTTAATAGATCAGTTAAAGGATAAGTTTGTTAATGTGGACATATCCATATTTAGAGCAGCTCAAAATGTCAATATGGACTGTATATTAGGATGGACAAAGGACGATAAAAAGTATTCATTTTTAGATTTTTACGATGAATAAGGCAGCTATTAAGCTGCCTTCTATTTACTATATAGTGGTTTTTCAAAAGGTTCACTAATTAATATATGTCCCATCAATGATTCTGCTTTCTTACCATCTATTAGAAATTGTACCTTATCTATATGATCTAATTCCAGTAAGGTATTTACTATTTGAGCTATGGTTAAATCTTCCTGCATAGAGCTTCCATATAAACCTTCCTGAGAGAAGTTAACAAATGCAGTTCCATCAGCTACTTCAACTCCTAGTAAATTAACGTTGGAAGGTATGGCAGTAGATAGATTCTCTGTTGCTGGACTTTTCATCAATTCTTTGACTATAGCTTCTTCAAGTGTAATACTACCCACTACAACTGTTTTCTTTTCAGGGATGAGTTTTTCTAAATTTTCATCCCCAGTTTCAACATATTCTTTATTAACAAAATATAATGTGACTTCTACCTCATTAGTATTTGGCTGAGGATCAATAACCTGATTTTCATTTTCATTATCTTTGTTTTCATTTTCGTTTTCATTTACTATACTATTACCTGTTCCATCAGATATTTCACCATCTGTGGAATTGTTTGGGTTACTACAAGCATAAAGGCTTATTGTTACTAATACTATTAACAAAATAGCTACATATTTTTTCAACATATGATCACTTCCTTTCTTTAACTACTTATATTATAACAGATACTTGTTAAGACAGAATGAAAAACTATTAAGATACTATTAAGAAAAGAAAAAGATATTCTAAACTATATGTTTAGAGGAACTTCTATAGTAAAAATACTACCCACTCCTAAAGAGCTTTCCACTGAAATATTCCAACCATGTTTATCTAAAAAGTTTTTCACTACTGCTAAACCTATGCCATAGCCTTCTCTTTTTATTTTGTTATGAACAGGGCCTTCCAAAATTCTAAAACCCTTTTCAAATATATCCTGTAAATTTTCTTTATTAATGCCAATTCCATTATCTTCAATGATAATTACTGCTTTATCCACAAATTTATCAAGGGATACTTTCACATAGTTATATTTCTTGTTTTCGTCCTTATACTTTATAGCATTATCTATGAGGTTTAGTATAACTTCCTTTATCTTGTCTTTATCGCATTTGACTATAACATTATCCTCATTTTTGAAACTAATTGATACGTTATTTTTATTAGCATAAGGTTTTATTAAGTCTATGGTGTCTTTCAATACATCTGCTAGGTTTTCCTCAGTAAGTTTTAAAACAACATCTTCAAGCTTAATGGATTTCATAAGGTAGTTAACCAACTTTTCCATTCTCTCTGTTTCGATATATATGTCCTCTAAATACTCTTTATAAGTTTCGATAGAGTTATTGCCTATAGAAAGAGATTCAATTAAAACCTTTATTGAAGTTAACGGAGTCTTTAATTCGTGAGATATGGTGTTTATAAAGTTTTTTCGATTTTTTTCTATATTGCTTAAAGTACTGCTCATCTTATTAAAAGTGTCTATTAGTTTACCTATTTCGTCGTTAGACTTTTTCTCAACTTGATATCCCAAATTGCCAGAGGAAATTTTTTCAACTCCTAAGGTCAATTCTCTTAAAGGGCTTGTCAGATTGTTTGTAACAATTAATGTGAGAAATAGAGATATAAGTATACCTGAAGCAGCGATTTTAATAATGTCATCTCTCAAATTTTTTACATTTTCATTTATTGAGTTTAAATCAAAAGATATTAGCACAGCACCTATTATGTTTACATCTCCACCTTGGTTTAATGTTATGGGTACTGAAAGCTGAAGTATTTCACTATCTCCTAATGTATATACCCTAGATGCAGATTCACCTTTTAAACTGCTTTTTACCTCCTGACTATTTATAGTTTGATCAACATAGTTATGGTAGCTATCTATCAGCACTTTTTTATTGGAATCCAGTATTAATATCCTAGCGTTAGCTTGATTTGCATAGTTCTTTAATATGGTTCTGGTAAATATAACATCATCTCTATTTTGTTTATATGTATCGGCAACAATATTGGCTGTTTGAAATAGTCTTATTTGTAGATTTTTTATCTGAGTAGTTTTATAGTTGTTCAATATTAAAATACTAAATACTGAAAAGATCAATATAATTATCATACTGTATAATATAAACATCTTAGCTCTTATTGAAATAATAACCTACCCCCCATTTGGTCATAATATATTTTGGTTTCTTGGTATCTTCCTCAATTTTGTCTCTAAGATTTTTAATATGCACATCAATGGTTCTTACATCTACAGGTTCTTCTTCCCATATATGGTTAAATATTTCTTCCCTAGTAAATACTTTTCCTTGGTTTTTAGCTAATAAATAGAGCACCTCAAATTCCTTTAAAGTTAGCTTTATTTCCTTGTTGTTCTTATAAGCTTTTCTTTCTTCGTAATTTATGACTAAATCTCCAAAGGATAATATTGGATTATTTGCTTTAGATTCAGATCTTCTAGTAATAGCCTTTATTCTTGCAATCAATTCCAATATATTAAAAGGTTTAGTCATATAATCATCTGCTCCTAATTCAAAACCAAGTATCTTGTCGTAATCTCCATCTTTTGCAGTAAGCATCAAAATAGGGGTATCTCTATTCTCTCTTATTTTTCTGCATAACATCATACCGTCCATATCAGGAAGCATTAGATCCAGTATTATAAAATCTATATTTTCTGTTGCTAATATGGAAAGAGCTTCATTTCCAGTATATGCAGCGTAAACCTTATATCCCTGTTGCTCTAAAACACTTTTTATGCCCTTTACAATAAGCTTTTCATCATCAACAACCAATATATTCATCCATTCACCTTCTTTCTTTCATTCAATTTTATTATATCATTATATATTATTGTTTCCTATATTGAAAATGGCTGTTTAGGTGCTATTAGATGTTATGAAATGTTTTGAGAACATATTAAATAGAAGAAGATTATTTGTTCAGTATTGTGATACTATTAACAGAATTAACACTATTTACCTTAGTCTAATTTATAAAAAAAGTGTATAATATATTCTATAATAGAAACAATAAGTTAAAAAGCTCATATTTAAAAGTCTTTCTATGAAATACTTGATTAGAAAGGTATGTCGAAAAATTGACATTATGTACAAAAATTCGACACATATTATTGATATGTTATTAACTTAACAATTAGCGCGTTTATCATAAGAAGTGTCAGTGTGTTGACACATTATATTTTGATTAGTTTATCCATAAGTATAAAAAAATTCTATATGTAAATTTAATGCTATATAAAAATCCCATAATAAAGCCTTTTAAATTTTATTTTTTGATTGTTATAAAGTTGGCATTACAATTGCAATATATATAAACCGGAAAGCCCAGCCAATAAAATTGGCTTTGATACTATGGAAGGAGGTGAAACCTGATGGAGTTTAGATTCCCACTAAGACAACATGTTGGAGCACCTTGCATAGCAGTAGTGAAGGCAGGAGAAGAAGTAAAAAGAGGACAAAGAATTGCAGAACCTAATGGTTTGGGAGCCAATATTCATAGCAGTGTAAACGGTAAAGTAGTATCAGTTAATGAAAATGAAATTATCATAGAAGCCTATGAAAACCAACCAAAAGAGTATCTACCTATAAAGGATACTAATGATCCTCTAGAAGCAATTATGGAAGCAGGAGTAGTTGGAGCAGGTGGAGCAGGATTCCCTACTCATGTGAAATTAAAGGCAAAAATCCCTGGAGGATATGCTATTGTTAATGCTGCTGAATGTGAACCTATATTGGGTCATAATATACATTATCTTGAAGAAAATGCTGAGAAGATAATCAGTGGTCTTAAGATTATCATGAGCATAACTGAAGCTGCTCACGGAATTATAGCTATAAAGGAAAAGCATAAAGATGCTATTTCCAAGCTAAAGAATGCTATTGGTAATGAGAACATTGAAATAAGATATCTTCCAGATATGTATCCAGCAGGAGATGAAAGGGTGATAGTCAGAGAATTCTTAGGAGTGGAATTGGCACCAGGACAACTACCAGGTGAAGCAAATGCTGTAATACAAAA
>Ga0134092_1003087_pt1 | contig 11707 bp, 8 predicted proteins | sample 3_6taG_FD_94454 | JGI IMG/M metagenome (GOLD analysis project Ga0134092, IMG submission 94454) | Switchgrass degrading microbial communities from high solid loading bioreactors in New Hampshire, USA - 3_6_20_6_A3 metaG | ecosystem: Engineered > Bioreactor > Semi-continuous > Anaerobic > Digestate...
AGAACCAACAGCAAGCGCAACACCAACACCGACGCCAACAGTAGAACCAACAGCAAGCGCAACACCAACACCGACGCCAACAGTAGAACCAACAGCAAGCGCAACACCAACACCGATGCCAACAGTAGAACCAACAGCAAGCGCAACACCAACACCGACGCCAACAGTAGAACCAACAGCAAGCGCAACACCAACACCGACGCCAACAGTAGAACCAACAGCAAGCACAACACCAACACCAACACCTACAGGAGATTCAACACCAAAACCGACAAACAATAGCGGTGGTGGTTCAGGTGGAAGCGGCGGTTCAGGCGGAGGCGGTGGCTCAGGAGGCGGTTCCGGATCAGGTGGAAGTTCAAAAACAACGCCTACAGCAACAGTAACTGTAACTCCGAAACCTGTAACTCCAACTCCTGTACCTACTGTAGTAGAACCAACACCTGAAATTCCTGGTGTGGATGTTCCTGTATATAGTCATACTGCATACTTAAAAGGATATCCTGACGGATTATTCTTACCTGAGAACAGTATTACTAGAGCAGAAGCTGCGACAATTTTGGCCAAGCTTTCAGGTGCTGACCCAACCTATGTAAATGATAGGATAAGTTATCCTGATGTTAAGGAAACACATTGGGCATTGTGGGCAATCAAGTATTGTACCGATAAGGGATATTTTAAAGGTTACAATGACGGAACCTTTAAGCCTGATCAGAGAATTACAAGAGCGGAATTTGCAACAATAGTGTACCATTTCCTTGGCATTAAAGATAATGCTGTTAGTAGCTATAGGTTTGAAGATGTAAAAGGGCACTGGGCTCAATTATATATTGAGAAACTTGCTGAACTCAATTACATAAGCGGTTACCCTGATGGGACTTTCCAACCTCAAGCAAGTATAAAACGCTGTGAAAGCGTGGCTCTTTTAAATAGAGCATTGAAAAGAGGACCATTACACGGAGCTTCACAAGTATTCCCGGATGTGCCTGAAACGCATTGGGCATTTAAAGATATTGCAGAAGGTGCTTTAGATCATAGATACATTTTGAACGGCGATATTGAAATGATACATATTGATTAATATCTCATGAATCGACATCCTTACCCATTTGTTATGAATGGGTGAGGATGTTTTTGATTATGTTAAATAAAACATATAGAAGTAAAAAATTTGGATTAGCTCATTAATGCTCGACGAGTTTTATTACTTGAATCAAAAATAATTTTGAGATATAATAACATTATAAGGAAGTGTGTGATTTGAGTTATGGGGAGTAGAGGTAAATCAGTATTTGAAAAGCTGTATTATATTCGTATCTATGTACTTAGCATTTAGGCGTAATAATGTATATAATAGAGATTTTGTTATGCCTGATCTTGATTGGCAGATCCTGTCTAAAAATTCTTGTTACTCCTCAAAATTAAAATTAATAATGTTTAATAATATGAAATAAATTGTGAAGCAGCATTGAGAAGATGGTTAGGAACTTAGTGAAAATAAAGCTAAATGCTTCTCGAAAATATTTTACTTAAATTTTTTTCGAGACTTGAGGTGTTTTTCTCTATTATACCAAGAGTTCTTAACATAAGGTGCGAATATGAGTTAAATATAATGGACAGGCTTGTTACTATGCTTTATTTTACTTTCTATTCATCAAATATTGTCTTTAATAAATATTTAATTAATATTTACTAATTTAAATTTTTTGTGGGAGGTATATTTAATGAAAAAAGCAATAAGTGTAGCTATCATTTTTCTACTGTTGACTACAATGTACTTTCAAATCTTTTCGCAAGTAAGTGCAAGCAGTGATTCCTTTATCGAAATGGAATTGGACAAAACAACTGTCGAGTTAAATGACATAATAACTGCTACAATAAAGATAAATAACATACCTAAATTTTGCGGATTTCAAATTAATATTAAATTTGATCCCGAAATATTGCAAGCAGTAGATCCGATATCAGGTAAACCATACAATAACTCGACCTTACCGTTAGCAGGCGAGTTACTGAATAATTCCGAATATCTAAGTTTTGGTAAGGCAACAAATGATCTGGAAAATGGTATACTTAATATAAGTAAATCATATTTGAATCTGGAAGAATATAAGAAGAACGGGATTGAAGAGAATACGGGTTCAATTGCTATAATAGGGTTTAAAGTTATAAAGGCAAAGGATACATCTATTTATTTCCAAAACTCACAAGTAATACCGGATGGGTTGAATGGAACTATTATATTCGATTGGGATGGCAATAGAGTGAATTCGGGATATGAAGTAAAGCAACCTCCAAGCATAAAAGTAAAAATTCCCTCAACACCTACTGTAGTAAATACACCAACTCCAACAACTATTTCTGTACCAACAGATAATTCTTCATCTACACCGAAGCCTACAGAGACACCCACGGCAACTCCTACAAAAATTCCAATGAATGGATATATATCAATGGATTTTGACAAAAACAAGGTGCAAGTAGGAGATATTATAAAAGCTACTATAAGTATTAAAGATATAGACAATTTTGCCGGATATCATGTTAATATAGAATATGACCCGAATATATTAATGCCTGTAGATCCAAACACTGGTATTCCTTATAGAAACAATACATTTCCTATGAATGGCAATGTACTTCAAAATAATATATATATGCCTTTTGAGATGGCTAATAATGATATAGATAAGGGCGTTTTGAACTTTAGTAAAGTTTATTTTAATTTGGATGCGTATAGAAGAAGCGGAAAAGCTGAAAGTAGCGGAACGCTAGCTATAATAGGATTTAGAGCCTTAAAAGAAGGAAATACTTATGTTTATTTTGAAAATACAAGTAGTTTGCCAAATGCTATAAAAGGTACAGTGCTATTTGATTGGAACGGTAACAGTATAACATCGGGATATTCTGTTATTCAACCGAATAGTGTTATTCTAATAAAGCCAACATCAACAAATACCCCCACACCAACAGCAACACCAACAAAAACACCTACACCAACAGCGACACCAACTAAGACACCAACACCACTACCGACTGGATTTGAAGTTAGAATTGAAGCAGAATCAGCTGCATATGATCAAGAAATAACAATTCCTATTAAATTTAGAAACGTACCTTCTAATGGTATAATTACAACAAATATCACTATTGAATATGATCCGAACAAACTTAGATATATAGAAACAACAGCAGGAAACATTGTTATTAATCCTAGAATAAATTTTGCTTCAAATAAGGAAAAAGATGGAATTATAAGACTTCTGTTTTTAGATGAAACATTAACGAATGAATATATAAAATATGATGGTGTATTTGCAAACCTTAAGTTTAAAGTAATAACTTCTAACCGTACTACATCGACAATAAAAATAACTAAAGCTAATTTTGGCGATATATATTTGAAACCGGTATCAGCAACTTTAACTGACGGGACTATTAAACTAAATTACTCGACAACACCTACTAAGACTCCAAGCAGTACACCTACGAAGACTCCGACTCCTACACCTACTAGGACTCCAGCGACAAGAACACCATCGCCTGCTAGAACTGTAGTTGAGCCAACATCTAATATACCGGCAGGTGCTAGAATAGGAGAACATAAAGCATATCTTAGAGGATATACCGATGGATGTTTTAGACCGCAAAAAGAAATAACAAGGGCGGAAGCTGCTGCTATAATAGCGAAGTTTGTTAATACTTCTTCATTACCAAACTACAACAACGTTAGTTTCCCGGATGTAAGTAATGATCATTGGGCAAAAGAGTTTATTGAAATTGTAGCTAGGGCTGGTTTGTTTCAAGGTTATCCTGACGGTAAATTTAGACCTGATGATACAATAAAAAGAGGAGAATTTGCTACTGTTATTTATAAGCTGCTTGATCTTAAGCCTAGCAGCAGTTTAAGTAATAATTTTACTGATATAGACAAGCATTGGGCTAAAAACTATATATTAGAATTGGCTAATTTGAAATATGTAAATGGCTATTCAGATAAGACCTTTAGGCCTGAAAATAAAATTAAACGGGATGAATGTGTGGTCATGGTAAATAGAGCCTTAAAGAGAGGACCATTAAATGGAGCAAAATTGGAGTTTACTGATGTACCTGAAAATTATTGGGCATATAAAGATATTGCAGAAGGTGCTTTAGACCATAAGTATTACATAGACTACAATGGAGAAGAAGTTCTGATAAAGTAAATTAATAATTAAAAGCTGCCTTGATTGATTTTGCAAGGCAGCTTTGCTTTTTCATATTGGGTAAATTCGAAACTAATTGAAAAATAAAGATATTTTCTAAATTTCAGCTATATAAACCTGTGACAATGTAGTTATAATTCCAGTAATAAGTTAGTACTCGGATATTTTTTCATGATCTTTAAAAAAGTCCGAATTATCAAAATAATTTGTTCCTAAACTATGTGCAAATGTTGCATCAACATTTATCCAACGGTCTTCTTCAGGTATATATATTTCATTCCATGCGTGAAGCTCATTTCGATAGGGGTTAACAAAGTTGCCTTTTACAACTTTCACCTGTAAATCGACTGCTCTTCCTAAGGCAGCTACAAGCGTTGAATAGTCATAACAAACACCTTTTCCAGTTTTTAAGGTAATTAAAGCGCCATATTCATTATCAAAGTTCTTGTTTAGTTGTTTTAAATATTTATCATAATCATATTCAATATTTTCCGAAACCCAATCGTAAATAGCTTTTGCTTTTTCTTTAGCAGTTGTCGAATTTTGTGTAATTTGTTTTGCTAGTTCAATTATTTCTTTATTGTTACTTTCAACATGTTTGGTTGGTACAAGAAATCGGTTAACATCAATAGTATTATGGACTTCAACAGTAGGTCCATAAGAATAGACTCTATCATATTCATGAACAACAACAGAAATCTTGTATTTACCTTTACCATTGATAAGCCAAATCTCTTCATTATATGTTCCGTCAATTAAGTTTACATCATACCAGGTTGAAACATCATCTTTTGAAACAATTACTTTAATTTTAGTTTTTGATGTATTTCCTGCAAGAACAATTTTACCGTCAACAGATTGGGGCAGCTTATAAAGGACTACGCCATTGGATATAATAGAGCTTGTTGTTTGTGCACTGAAAGCTTGAACAGGAATAAAACAAAAGGTGAAGACAATGGTTAGTATAAAGAAGTAGCACAGAGTTTTTTTCATATTAATTCCTCCCTTTTTCGGCAACCCAGCCGTCATAGTAAAAAATACCTTAGACCTGTAGTTTTGCGTCCCCAATTTTCATTGGGTTTGCCAGTATCGAAAGGGTTTTGAAGTTTGGAAACGTATTAAGTAAAAAAGCTCTTACTGGGATTACCAATAAGAGCACTTAAGAGCACAAACCTCTTAAACACTTGGCAACCCGGCTGTCATAGTCATAAGACCTTAGACCCGTAGCTTTGCGTCTCTACCTTTCGATAGATTTGCCTTTTACAAGTTGAAGTTATTAAATTGTCTAAAATTATTATATCATAAAAATAAAGTATGTTCAATGAGTTTATAACAGTTATGTAAATTGAATTTACACAACAAGAAATATTGAAAATTTTGGCTAAAAGCAGACAAATAAATAATAAATTATATTATAAGAAATAATAGAATTATAGAACCTTTTAAAGTAGTGCGTGATTTATTTCTACATCCGGTCTATTGTATATTAACTTTAATTAATACAAAATTTCTTATATGAATATTTTAGATTGGCGAAATGAAAGGAGGAATTAATATAGATACTAATATTTATAAAGATGCTATTGCGGTCATAAAAGAGCTTGAGGATATGGAAAAAAATAATTGTAATTTGCCGGAGATATTTTCACAAATATTGAAAGATGAGATTAATGCAAATGATGAGAAGAGATTGTTCAATGGATTTAAAAGGGTTATTAAAAAATACTCTCAGAACAAGAAAGAGTTAGAAGCTATAGATGAAATGATAAGAGTTTTGAGCGGTGGTGCATCTATAAACGAAATATTGCAGGTAACAAAGGAAGAATGTTTGGACCCAACTTTAGAGACAAGTATTACTGTAGATGATCATTGCAAAGATTGCAACAATTGCAGCTATTAATTATTCTTTTTTATGAGTAAAAAATCAGAGATATCTCCGCTTTATTTGTAGTTTTCAAAAAAATTAAATGTTTATTGGTTTATTTTTTTAAATATCAATTATGAAATGTTTATATTATATTTTATAAACTTATTGTTTAAAGACTTTATAAAAGATATAATAAATACTACTCAGTTTCAATTACAAAAAGATTGAGGTATGATTATATGGGGAAAATGCATTTAATTGCTACTTCTGCCTTTGGAATAGAAGCGGTTGTAAGCAGGGAACTTCAAAAATTAGGTTATACCGACCAGTACGTAGAGAACGGAAAAGTAACTTTTTCAGGGGATGAAAGAGCTATTTGTAAAGCAAACTTATGGCTTAGAACGGCAGACCGTGTGTTATTGAAAATGGGCGAGTTTCAAGCTCTATCTTTTGAGGAATTGTTTGAAAAGACAAAAGCGCTGCCATGGGAGCAGTGGATACCTGAAGATGGAGAATTTCTGGTAGAGGGTAAGTCAGTTGATTCAAAACTTTTCAGTATTTCCGACTGCCAAGCTATTGTAAAAAAAGCGATAGTTGAAAGGCTTAAGCAAAAGTATAAATGTGAATGGTTTAAAGAGACAGGTCCTCGCTATAGAGTTGAGGTGTCCTTACTTAAAGATATGGCAACATTAACTATTGATACGAGCGGTTCTGGGCTTCACAAAAGAGGATATAGAAAGCTTGTGGGAGGCGCACCCTTGAAAGAAACTATGGCTAGTGCTTTAATCCTTATCAGCAGGTGGAAGAGTGACCGGGCTTTGTTTGATCCTTTTTGCGGTTCCGGGACTATACCTATTGAGGCTGCAATGATTGGTTTAGATATGGCACCGGGGTTACAAAGGGAGTTTGATGCTGAAAACTGGCCTAATATTCCGAAATCACTTTGGGCAGAAGTTAGGAAAGAAGCCCGTGAAATGATAAAATTTGATAGAGAACTGAAGATTCAAGGAACCGATATAAGTGAAGATGCTATAAGCCTTGCAAGATACCATGCAAAGAAAGCAGGGGTAGATAAATATATACATATTCAAAGAATGCCAATGTCAGAGATACGTTCTAAAGAAAAGTATGGCTTTATAATATGTAATCCACCGTACGGTGAACGTCTTGGACAGATGAAGGAAATTGAAAAGCTGTATAGGGAAATGGGAACTGTATTTAGCACACTAGATACTTGGTCGTATTATATTTTGACCTCCCATCCGGGATTTGAAAAACTTTTTGGCAAAAAAGCAAACAAAAAAAGAAAACTATATAATGGTAGAATTTTATGTAACTACTATCAGTTTTATGGTCCACCGCCGCCAAAGAAACCGATGCTGAAAGATAACTTGGGGATGCAGGAAAACTTATAGAAAACTTGTCATCTAAGAAGTTGCAAAAATGTAGTTTTGTGTTCGGTGTTGTGCAAAGTTTCTTATATAAAATTATTTATTGCTTAAAGGGCAAAAATTTAACCAATGAATGTTTTTAATTAAACTTATGATAAGTTTTCCTTGCATGGTTAAGTTTGCTTAGACTTATGTTTGTTATTTTCTCGAGCATAATTTTATCTTCAACTTTTTTTAATGCCTTTTCCATAACGGCTTGAAAGTTTTTTCCGTCATGAGGGAAGGTTGCATAAACGGTGTAAAAGAAATCAGGAGAGATATTTAATGCTTTTAAACCTTGAATAAAATTATCGTTTATTTTACCTACAACCGTTTCAGCTCCTTGAGAATTTGTAAAGGGCAGTATTACCAATATATCTTTATCATCATTAAAAATAACAGTATCGGTAGATCTTGACGCCGATTTTACTTTTTCAATTGCCATATTGTATATTTGTGCTTTTTGCTCTGAAGATAATATCTTAGTGTTTTGTGAAGAGGGTTTATTTATATCTATATGTGTTATAAATACAATAGACAAGCTTTGATCTAACCTTGATGCTATTTTAAATTCTTTTGCGATATAATCTTCCACTGACATAGTTATAACATTGGCACTACCTAAATTATATCTGAATTTATTATGTATTTTTAAAGTACTTTTTATTGAGTTTTCTAGACGCTTAGGCTGATAAGGCTTAATTATAAAATCACTTACATTGAATTTAAGCGCGTGGTCTTTATAATGTATATTGTCAGATTTAGTTACGATTATGATTGGTGTATTTGCTGTAGAGGGGTTTTTCCTAAGAGAAGAGATGACTTCAAAACCTTCTCTCTCAGTAGGAAAGGAAATATCAATAATTATAAGTGACAATTCAGGCAAATTGTAGCTAATACGTTTATACATTTCTACATTTTTTAATTCAATAAAGTGAAATTCGCCAAAATTATCAAAGGTAATTTTAATTTTTTCCCTTTCATATTCAGAATAGTCTATAAGTAAAACTGTTCCATCCATAATTAATTCCCTTATTTTAAATATTTGAAATATGCTTTTTTATTATAAGCTTGTTTTCAGAACTAGAGTTGTAAGTTTTATTATGATGTTAGAATGACGTTGACTATATGGATATTATGTATATATTTAATTCTAACACAATTTTATGACGAATTGTAGTACTATTTAAAAAAAATGATTAATAATTAAGATAATATGTTAAGCAATCCTGATTATATATACAGAGTATATTAAGTTTACTGAAATATTTAGTCATTATGCAATATTATTTCTAGACTTTTCAATAATAATGACCAAATTATTATTTTATTTAATATTTTATAATTGTATGTTAATATATAGTAAGGGATTTTGAAACAATAGAGCGTTTAGTTGGCAGTGGAAGTCGAAGTATGGATAATTGAAATTTTTGAACTTAAAGCGATAATAGACTTTTTAATCCCCATTATATAATTTAGGTAGTATGGTAGAAAGGAGTCTTTTATGATATTAAAAGTCAAAAAATCAAAAGTAAGTGGTAAAATAAGAATTCCCGGATCTAAATCTCATACAATAAGAGCTCTTTTTTTAGCTAGTCTTGCCGAAGGCGAATCAACAATACGAAACCCTCTTATTTCTAATGATGCACTTTCTGCGGTTGAGGTGTGTAAAGCATTAGGGGCCAAAATAGATTTCGTTGATAGCAATTTTGTTGTAAATGGTTTTAACGGAAGACCTTGTACTCCTTCAGATGTTATAAATGTGGGTAATTCCGGCACTACTTTAAGAATTGGAGTGTCTATGGCTGCATTGGGAGAAGGATATTCTATTTTTACAGGTGATTATCAGGTACGAAGAAGACCGCTGGCGCCCCTTATAAAGGCAATAAATAATCTTGGAGGTGAAGCTTTTTCAACTAATACCAACGGTACAGCACCGGTTGTGGTAAGAGGGAAGCTAAAAGGCGGTAAAACAGAGCTTGATTCTGTTACTTCACAATTCCTTTCTTCTCTTTTGATTAGCTCTCCTATGGTTGAGAATGATACCGAGATAATAGTTACTCGCCTCAATGAAATACCCTATGTAGATATAACTACATGGTGGATGGATAAACTAGGTATAAAGTATGAAAATCACCAGTACAAGTCTTTCTATATAAGGGGAAATCAAAAGTATAGTTCTTTTGATGTGACTATTCCTGGAGATTTTTCATCGGCAACTTTTTTTGCAGTTTTAGCTGCTATATCCGGTGAAGAATTTGTATTGGAAAATCTAGATGTTACAGATCCTCAAGGTGATAAAGCGGTTTTTGCTATACTAGAGGATATGGGTGCAAAAGTAACAAGATTAAAAGATAAAATTATAATTAAGGGAAATGGGCTTTCGGGAAGAGAGATAGATATGAATGCTATTCCGGATGCTTTGCCGGCTATGGCTGTTGCTGGATGTTTTGCAAAGGGAGAAACAAAACTTTTAAATGTTCCACAAGCAAGGCTAAAGGAAACCGACAGAATTCATGTTATGTGCGAGCAGCTTGGAAAAATGGGGGCAAATATTGAAGAATTGGAAGACGGGCTTATTATACGTGAAAGCAAACTTAAGGGATGTAAAGTTAACGGATGCGATGATCATCGCATAGTTATGGCTTTGGCTATTGCAGGATTAAATAGTGAAGGTGAAACTCTTATAGATTCAGCAGAAGCAATGAATGTAACTTTTCCTGAATTTGTAAATTACATAAATGAATGTGGTGGAGATATGGAGATTTATTGATGAATTTTAGACTAAAATGTATTATTTTAATGAATTTTATATTATAATAGAATTAAGAGATGACTTTTTGGTGCTATAAAGAGACATAGATAACACTTATTAGAAAACATTGTTTATATTTCTTAAGGTTATTATTAAACTGTTAAGAAAGATTTATTTGGTAAAGGGAGTTTGAAATGAAAGAAAAAATTTCAATTTTAATTGCTGATGACAATGTGGAATTTGTGGAATTATTAAAAGAGTACATGGAGCAATATGAAGACTTGGACGTTGTCGGGATTGCAAAAGATGGATTAAGGGCAATAGAAATGATTAAATCCCTAAAACCTGATGTTGTTGTGCTTGATATTATTATGCCCAACATTGATGGAATAGGGGTTTTAGAAAAGCTCGAAGCACACAAGATGGAACATAAGCCTATTTTTATCATGTTATCAGCAATTGGTCAGGATATGTTTATCCAAAAAGCGGTATCTTTAGGTGCAGAGTATTACATAATAAAGCCTTTTGATGTTGAGGTTTTGGTAACTAGAATTAGACAGTTATATGAGGAAAAGTATATTTCGGCATTTACCAATAGAACAGTTAGTAAAAATGCTGAGTTTGCAAATGCTGAAGCTTTAGACCGTACATACGATATTGAAGTGGAAGTGACAAATTTGATGCATGATATCGGTATACCTCCGCATATGGCAGGTTACCAGTATCTTCGTGAAGCAATTGTATTGACGGTTAAAAACTCAAAGATGTATAGTTCAATAACTAAAAACCTGTATCCTGCTGTGGCTGAGAAATTTAACACCACTGCTCAGAAAGTGGAGAGAGCTATAAGGAATGCTATTGAAAGTGCATGGTCTAGAGGCAATCTTGATACTATTGATTCGTTATTTGGATATACAATAAATTATACTAAGGGTAAACCTACAAATTCAGAGTGTATTGCTATGATGGCAGATAAGATTAGAATTTCCATGGGGATCAGACAAAATTAATTAATAAATTAAATATTAAGCAAATATTAAAGTCCTGTCTTATAAGACAGGACTTTAATATTTATCAATTAAAATATTATTACTTTTTATTAACAATATCTTTTAGGCCTTTACCTGCTTTAAATACAGGAGCTTTTGATGCAGGAATTGTAATTTCTTTTTTAGTTTGTGGGTTTCTTCCTTTTCTAGCAGCCCTATTTCTTACTTCAAAAGTACCAAAGCCAACAAGCACAACTTTTTCGCCTTTTGCAAGAGTTTCTTCAACTGATGCGATAAAAGCGTTTAAAGCAGCTTCACTGTTCTTTTTGTTCAACCCTGACTTAGAAGCAATTGAGTTTACCAATTCTGTTTTGTTCATGTACACAACCTCCTATATTTGGAATTCGACAATATTTTATAATGAATAAAGTGGAAAGTCAAGCTATTCCTGATAAAATCAT
>Ga0134092_1003093_pt1 | contig 11687 bp, 5 predicted proteins | sample 3_6taG_FD_94454 | JGI IMG/M metagenome (GOLD analysis project Ga0134092, IMG submission 94454) | Switchgrass degrading microbial communities from high solid loading bioreactors in New Hampshire, USA - 3_6_20_6_A3 metaG | ecosystem: Engineered > Bioreactor > Semi-continuous > Anaerobic > Digestate...
CACTTATGATCTCGATAATTGTATCCTTACACTTAATGGCGCAACCATAAAAGGTTCAAAATCCGATGAAATTAGCGGTACTATTTATAAATACGGCATATGGTTTTGGGGTTACTTAAAAATAAACCTGATGGGCAGCAATGAAATAATAGATGAAAGTGGAAGTAATACAATCAGTTATGGCATCTATACAACACACACACTGACCATAACAGGCTCAGGCAGCCTTAATGTTAGTGTCAGTACCACAGGCAGTACAAGTTTATGCTATGGAATAAAAGGCACAACCGGTACCATAATAGATGGCGGAAATATTAATGTTTCTGTTCAATCTGACGGAGACGCGACTGGTATATGTGGAGACAATGTGACAATATCCGGTGGAATTGTTACGTCAAATGCAACCACTGCATCTAGTGAAGTTGATTTTGTTAACGCCATATATGCAGAAAAGAATATTAACATAAGCGGAGGTACCGTTATTGCAACCGGAACAAAAATGAACGGTTCTTACCCGGCGGCTTATGGCTTTGGAGGAGCAAACGTTAATATTACAGGCGGAACTGTTACCGCCAAAGCATACGGATACAACGGAAATAGTGATATTGCGGCTGTAAATGCAAAATTTACGTTTTCTAACGGTTCAGTCAAAGCCGGTACTGATTCAGATGGGTCAGTGCTAAATGACTATGATAATTCGAAATTGTCAAAATACAGGTATTTAAGCTATGAAATAAGTCCTGAAGCCGCCAGTGTGAATGAGGCTAAAAGAGTAATTGAGGGCGGAATATATACCATGGCTCAGGAAGATGCCGGTACCTCGGAAAGTGTTAGGGAAGGACTGGCGAGGCACATAAATGGTCTGTCCGCAATGAGAGAAACAGGAATAGCTGTAACGGCAGATGACATTACAATAAATTACTATACTTCTGCCATAGCAGGGACAAGCGACAGTCCGGCAGGAAAAGACGGAAGCTTTATCTTCACCGTAAGCTTAAGCAATGAAGGGGCAACGGCAACCACAGCATTCATAAGAGGAACAATCATCGCAACAGCCTATGCAGGGTTAACGGATGCTCAGGCAGTGGCAGACGCAAAAGAAATCATAGAGAGAGCAACCTATACCATGATACAGTCTGTTGCCAATACTGTGGAAAGTGCCAGGAGAGAGCTGGCAGAACAGATAAATGGCCTTTCAGGAATGGATGAAACAGAAATAATTGTAACGGAAAAGGATATCACAATAGAATCCGTTACCGTGATTGATAAATCCGATACTGCGGCGGCGGTTGACGGCAGTTTATATTCTGTAAGCATTATCTCGGGAAGCAATAAGAATATCGAAGAAGGAGACAGGGTAAGGTGTGTGGAGGATGAGTAAGGTATGAAAATAAAAAGGAAGTTTTTACATACTCTCATGGCCGCAGTGATATTGACTGTCTGGGCTTACGGATTTTATTGCGGACAATATGTCAAATCGTATTTTAATTCTGTCAGTGTACGCATGCACAATGACATGCTGACAAAAGAGGATATTCTTATTGCACTGGAAAATGAGAAGATTAAAGGGACTAAAGACATTCCTGCGATTACCGCTTGGAAGCGGGTAGATGACCAAAAATTTGAATGCCGGGAATTGGCGACCACGGCAAATTTGGCTGTAATGGAATTCTGGGGAGATGTAACTCAGGTAATGCCGGTCAAGCTGTTGAGAGGAAGTATTATAACAAAAGAAGACGAAACCGGATGTATGATTGATGAAAATGCGGCTTACCGCTTATTCAGGACAAAGGATGCCGTCGGAAGAAGGCTTACTTATCGGGACAAAAGTTACCGTATCCGGGGAGTTATTCACGCAGGAGAAGATGTAATAATCCTTCCGGTTACCGATGATAAGAATTCTTTTTCAAATCTTGAGTTTGTTTACAGCAAAAAAGAGAGCGGCAAAAAGAATGTAAATGAGTTCATGGAAGAAAACGGACTGACAAAAGACTATACCATAGTGGAGGGATGTTTTTATGCACGGCTTTTACAGATCGCTTCCGGGCTGCCTTTATGGCTTTTTAGCATGGCCCTGCTGTACATGCTTGTGAAAGTCAGCAGGGAAGAAATGTTTGCTTTTTTACAAAATGCAAGTCATAACACAGTCAAAGGAAAACAAAAAGAAAAAATTATGAAATGCCTGAACATAAAGGGGCTGCTTGAAAAGGCAGGAATTCTCGCCATTTTTGTAATAGCTGCAGTGCTATTTGCAAGAATGGCGGCTGTGTTCATAACACCTGTTCCGGATCGGTATATTCCCACGAGATGGTCGGATTTTTCCTTCTGGGCCAATGAAATTAAAAAAATTCGTAAACAACGGATTGCACTGGAATATTTAGCCCCGGCAACCAGGGACATACTCCTGTTTAAGGCTGTCAGGCGCTGTATCGCATCCGGCCTCATAACTTCCGTATTAATCATAATTGCCACTTTTCATATTACAATCCGTGGATTGAAAAAAACATAATAAATCATATGTGTTATTATCCATCATTTTGCCTTTAGGGAATCAACAGCCCAATTAATATATTGACCCCATCGATTAAAAAGTGACAGTAAGTGAGTAAATTTTGCACAGGATTTTTTTGTATAGACTTGAAATTTTTTATAACTGGACGTAAAATTAAGACAATATTGATATTAAAATGTAAATATATTGGATATTGCGACAAAGGCAAACTTAGCGAAAGCTAAGGACGCAAAGCTATGGACCTTCCAGATTACGCTGATGGTTGCCAGGCTGCCCAAACCCGATATTTCAATGTCGCAAAGGCGACATTTTTTTGTTATTTGCAATAGTCATGGCAAACAATAGCTGTCGTATATGCACTTAGGTTTAAGTGACATAGTTTTGGCGGTTTATTGAACTAATCAAGGAGGAGGGGTCAATATGAAACTCAGAACTCGGCTGTTATCTGCATTTTTAGTCATTAGTCTAATTCCGTTGCTAATATTTTCTGCCGTATCAATTTCTTCATTTTTTTTAAAATTACAAGATGATACATATAAGCTCAATGAGGGTAAATTAGAAATTGCGGAGGCAAAAATTAACTGGTTGCTGGAGGAGAATTTCAATACATTAAAAACCATCGCAGCTCAACCGTCTGTCCGGAATTTCGATGTGACCAATGTCAAAAAGAGCCTGAAGAAAGCCGCCGAAATTAATCCGGATATTGTAATATCTCTTGATAATATCAAGGGAGACCAGGTGGTAAAAAGTGATGGCGGCAATTTGACAAATGTAGGCGATAAAGATTTCTTCCGGCAGGCAATTGACGGAAATGAAAAATATATATCGGATATTTTACAGGACGAAAATACAGAAGAATTAATGGTGGTTTTGTCAACGCCTGTCCGTGATTTGAGCGACAAAATTGTAGGAGTTCTTCAGGCCGATATTCGGCTTTCCGTAATCAGCAATCTTGTAAGCGAATTATCGGTGGACGGTTCAAATATATATGTTCTTTCCAAAGACGGAAGAGTAATGGCTCATCCCAATTATGAATATGTACGGAACAGGGAAGACTTAAGCGCTTTAAATTTCGTACAGAAAGGACTTGAAGGGCAGACTGAAAGTTTGCGCACAAAAAATATTAACGGAGATAAGGTCATTGTCAGTTGCTCTTTAAATGAGCTGACCGGTTGGTTAATTATTGCTGAAACACCGGTTTCGACCGCGATGCATTCGGCTTACAGTCTCTTACATGTGTTAATGGTATTGTTCGCGTTAACAGTTATAGCGGTAGTTGTTTTTAGCCGTTACTTTTCAGGCACACTGGCCAAACCCCTTGTGGAGTTATCTTCTGTTGTAAAAGCAATTGCCGAGGGGGAACTGAAAGACGTTGAAATCAAATTAAATTCAAAAGACGAAATCGGTCAGTTATATCATAGTATTAAGGTGATGACACAAAATTTAAGGGATCTTTTGGGAAATATTCAAAACGTTTCTACAATTTTGGCATCCCAGTCCGCACAATTGTCCAAAACAACCGATGAAACAACTCAAAGTTTAACACAGGTGGTTACAACTATAAATGAAATGGCTCAAGGCAACAGCGATCAGGCTGCGTTGATACAAAGTACCACGGAGGCTATAGGCAAAGTAAACAATATTGTATCAAATGCTACGAGTGAGACAGAAAGTGCAGCCGATAAAGCCAAGGAGACTTTGGAACTTGCCAGAGAAGGCCAGAAAGCTATCGAGCGTCAAAGTCAAAAAATTGAGGAAAACAATAAATATACGACTTTCGCGGGAGAATCAATACAGGAACTTGTTGCCATGGCGGAAGAGATCCGCGATATTGTGGCTGTAATAAATAGTATTGCGGGACAAACCAATCTCCTTTCATTAAATGCTTCAATTGAAGCGGCCCGAGCAGGTGAGGCGGGAAGGGGATTTGCGGTTGTCGCTGAAGAAATACGAAAACTTGCCGAACAGTCTGGCAGTTCCACAAGAAAAATAGAAGAGATAGTCAACAGTATTAACAGTAAAATTGAGGAAGTAGTTAATCATATGAATCTTGTAAAAGAGAGTATGCACATTATGGAATCGTCGGCTGAGGATACCAGGCAAAGCTTTAATAAGATTTTTGACTCTGTCTCCCGGCTTGCTCAAATTGTCCATGATGTGTACAACGCTTTTGATGATATCAAGAGTCAGACTTGTGAAGTGAATGATCAGGCGATGAATATTTCTTCGGTAGTTGAAGAAGCATCGGCAAGTATGCAGGAGATTGCAGCTTCTTCGGAAGAACAATTGGCTTCAATGGAGACCCTGGCCCAATCCTCCGGACATTTGGAGAATATAGCTCAGGAACTGCTTGCTCAGGTTAAAAAATTTAAGGTTTAATTTTAAGCGGATATAAGCACATTTATCGGATATTTTGCTTATGAACGTTTAATATTTTATATACATTAATTTTATTAAAAGGGCCGGAATATTATAAACCGGCCCCTTTTAATTAAATATCTGGTGTTGACAGAAGAATAAAAGGTATAAATATATACTTAATGCCTTAACCCAAAATGCTTGTTTAAACGGATTGTTTCTATGAGAGCGCAGTATTTGTCCGCCAAACATATAATCAGGGCTTCTTTGCTTTTGGAAATTTCGGTGATATTCAGCGGCCACATATGACTTTTTATGGCTTCCTGCTCCTTATCCGATATACCAAAATGTTTTACGGCGTTATTGCAGGCAATATCCGGATGCACAAAACCATGCATCTTATGGGAAGGATCCTTGTCGTGCCAGTCATAGAGATATAAATCGTGAAGCATTGCCGCTTCTATAAGTTCTTTTTCGTCCGCGTTAAGATGTAATTTTTCATTAATCAGATAGCTTATCCATGCAACATTTTCGCAGTGCTCCAGTGTGGTGGTTTTGCCATGCTGAATATACCGGTCCATCTGTTTTACAACATCGGATTTATAGTAATCTTTTATTAACTCGACAAACTGCTCTTCACGAAGCTGTTTGGCTATCCTGTTTTTACGCTCAGGAAGTTTGAAAACCGCTATTCGCTGAATTGCTTTATTGTAAAAAGAATTCTGCTTATTATAGACCCGATCTACAATATCCGACATATGATTTTGAAACCCCTCATCAACGGAAGTAACATATTTCTGAAAATCCGTAAGTGATGATATTGTTAATGTGGTATCTATCGATATAATCGAAACAAGTATATAGGAAAAAATATCCAATACAGGTTCAGACAGTGTACCTAAGCCTCTGTTCACAATGGGCATCAGAACCTTCATCACCAGTATGGCCGCGGCACCAAAAGCAACGGATGTAGGAACGCTTGTCCTTCCGTTGATATTAAAAGGGACTTTGCTGTAATCCCACCACCTGGCCTTGAATATTTTTTCAAGAACCCATGAGGTGGGATATTCTAAAATCATGCTTACAATAAAACCAAGGATAAATATACCCCACCATTCTATATTTGGCAGGATACCGCTTTCGATTAAGTTATAAAGATATAAACCTAATATTGCTCCAAATCCATATATCGGGCAAATAGGACCGTAAAGAAATCCTCTGTTGGCCCACTTATGCGTACGTAAAGTGCAGTATATAGTTTCCCAAATCCAGCCGAGAAATCCGAAAATAAAAAATGCGATAATATATCTGTTCAAACCTATCAGCCCTTTTTCAGTAAAATAAATCTGCCTGATCGTTAAAAACACCTGATTTATATTGTACATCATAATCGGATATGAAAAGTCCTCTTATAATGGACAAAATTGTCAGGTGTTTTTATTCATTAATTATATCATATTCTTATACTTTATATGCAGCAACTTCCATTTGGCAGAAGAATGTCAGTTTTTTATTTGAGAATTAATATACTTATCAAACCGGGAAAAAGTATTTTCAATATTTTTCAGAAGAAGCAATACGTTTTTCAAATCATTGTAATTTTCTTCGCTGATGCCGGCCGCTTCTTCCGAACTGGCTGATACTTCTTCTGTAGTTGCCGATATTTCACTGATGTTATCAACGATTTTTGTATTGGATTTTTGCAGCTCGTTAATGCTTTCGCTGATTTTATCAACTATATTTAATAATGTCTTCATGTTGCCTTCTATATTATGGAATATATCGACACTGGATTTAATCATGCCATCCTGTTTATTAACGTTTTCTATAGACTGCCGTACATTATCTGTAACTGTTATTACCTGCTCATTAAGTTCATTAATGGTGGTATTAATATTATCAATGGAATCCCTTACCTGTTCCGATAATTTCCTTATTTCCTCAGCAACAACTGCAAACCCTTTTCCGGCTTCACCGGCTCTGGCGGCTTCAATACTGGCATTTAATGCAAGCAAATTGGTTTGTTTCGATATTCCGGCTATTATGTTGGCGATATTATGTACCGCTTCGGTCTTTTCTGTCAATTGTTTCATGGAGCTGTCGACATTGGAGTTGGAAAGAGCAATACCGGCTGAATGCTCCTGTATCTGCTTAAACAGATTAAAGCATTCGGCAATCCTGTTTTCCGATTCGTCCGCACACTGCTTCATTTCATTTGATAGTTCCGCTGTACTGTCAATTGATTCTTGAATACTTTGGGTCATACCGGTTTGTTCCTGAATACTGTCGGCTATGGATTGCGTACTTACGGATATCTCTTTTACTGAATTATTGGAATTCTGTGTGGATTCTCCCAATTTATCAATTAATTTGTATAGTTCATCAATATCTTTTTTTACGGCCTGGGTAATATGTATTATATCTTTTAACATATCGGCCTGTTCATTCTTTTCGTCTGCCATTTTCGATATTATGTCTTTGTTAAACTGCAGTGAGCGAATAGTTGTAAAATATACAGCTATAACAGTTGCTATATATACAACCATGGTTCCCATTAATGTAGATGCGGGAAGACTGCTTTCATGGTTTAAAGGTATGTGATATATACAATTAATAATTTCAATTATTATGGAGGTTACCGAATATATTGTGATTAATCTTTTATTATATCGCTGTATGAGCGAAGCCAGAATAACAATTGAAGAAAACAGCATCAGCTGAATATCCTCAAATACTGTGACACACAGAAAAGACAAATAGTATAATGTTAATGCATAGTAGACAAATTTTTTTGATCCTTTTATATTCAGATAAGTTACGACAGTAATAATTCCAAAAACAATGCTTGTTATTATCATTGAAACAGATAACGTTTTAAAGTTGCCTTGTTTAAATTCGAAAATGCTGAAAGCGATTACCAGGAAATAGTATATACTCAGTTCTATGGTTAATAGCCGGTTTATTACTTTCAAACTTTCTGTTTCATCTGTGAATCTGTAAACTTTTCCGGAGTTTTCCATAACTACATCTCCCTTTTGTTTTTTTAATGTTAGAGAATATTATGTAAATATTTATATTTATTTTTTATATTAATACTTATGTAAAATAAGATCAATTATATATTTCAATTTGGAATTAATTATTTATTACTAGTTTTCGTGGCTGTATACCATTGAACCGGACCATAAGAAACAGAGTACCACTGTGAATGAACTCATTGCCTTTACGAAAGAATATTCTTTTTAAATTATTGTTTTTTGCCGAATAGGGTGTATTATGGTAGTTTGAAAGCAAAATTGATATGACCATGGAGGGATAAGATGCATTTCTTGGATAAAAGAATACAGGTGATATGTAATGAGCTGAAGAAATTATCAGTTGTGCAAAGCATACCTGTGGAGGAGTTCTGGTATAAGAAGAGCAATTATGTTTTTCCGGAAGATGCGGACAAAGCTGAAGAACCGTGGGAGAGATTTGACAGCAAAACAATGCACTGGTACGGACCGGACAGGCACTATTGGTTTCGTACACAATTTAAGGTTCCCGAAAGTTTTGCCGGAAAGAGCCTGTGGATACATGTAAAAACCCAGATTGACGAGTGGGATGACGGGAAAAATCCGCAGTTTTTACTCTTTGTTGACGGGATCGAAACCCAGGGTATAGATATGAATCACAGAAAAGTGCTTATAACAAAGGAAACCGAAAAGGATAGGACCTATAAGCTGGATTTGCAGTCCTATACCGGTACGCTCCATTCGGAGTTTAATCTGATTGTGGAGATACAGCAGATCGATCCCGAAATAGAAGGGCTTTATTATGATATCAGCGTACCGTTGAGCGCGTTCCCCAGAATGGGGAAAGAAGACAAGGCCAGACTGGCAATTGAAGATATATTGAATAACACGATTAATTTGTTGGATCTGCGGACTCCATATTCCGAGGCGTTCTACAAAAGCATAAAAGAAGCACGGGCTTATATCAAGAAGGCCTTATATGAAGATAAGGCAGGTTTTGATGATGTAATCGCAACCTGCATCGGTCATACCCATATCGACGTGGCATGGTGGTGGACCGTAGAGCAGACCAGAGAAAAGATCGGGCGGAGTTTTGCAACAGTTCTGAAATTAATGGAGGAATATCCGAATTATAAATTTATGTCCAGCCAGCCGCAGTTATATTCCTTCCTTAAGGAGCGCTATCCGAGGCTTTATGAAAAGGTGAAGGAAAGGGTGAAAGAAGGACGCTGGGAACCGGAAGGAGGTATGTGGGTTGAGGCAGACTGTAACCTGACTTCCGGTGAGTCGCTGGTTCGCCAGTTCATGTATGGAAAGCGTTTCTTCAAAGAAGAATTCGGAGTTGATAATCGAATACTCTGGCTTCCGGATGTTTTCGGATATTCGGGAGCTTTGCCGCAGATTATGAAAAAATGCGGTATAGATTATTTTATGACGACGAAACTTTCCTGGAATCAGTTCAACAAGATCCCTTACGATACTTTCATGTGGAGGGGAATAGACGGGACGGAGGTACTGACTCATATGATTACCACTCTCGGAGTGGGGCAAAGTACACAGAATTTCTTTACGACCTATAACGGAATGCTTCATCCGGATTCAATCATGGGTGGTTGGGAACGCTATCAGAATAAAGATAAGGGCCATAAACTGATTGATGAGAGGTTGAAAGTTCTTATAAACGGGGGAGAAGCCGTAACCATATTCAATACCCTTGGTTTTACCCGGAACGATATTGTCACTTTGCCGGAGCTTAATGCGGAAGGCTTAAAGGATGCCGATGGAGCAATCTATCCGATTCAGAAGGCTTCAGGAGCTTTGATAGTCTATGTGAAGGGTCTTCCTTCGAAAGGTTATAAATCTTTTGAGCTTGTACAAAAGCTTCCTAAAGAAATGAACTCGCCTTTTATACTCAAAGACAATACTTTGGAAACTCCGTTCTATAAGGTAACCATAGATAAAAACGGACATATAACCTCCCTGTATGATAAAGAAAATGACAGAGAGATTATAAAGCAGGGCAAGGCGGCAAATCTTTTCCGCATGTATGAAGACAAGCCCATATACTATGATAACTGGGATATCGATATCTACTATACCGAAAAATACTGGGATATACTTGATGTAACACGCATGGAGTGGACAGAGTTAGGTTCGGTTCGCGCGACATTGGAGATTGAAAGAAGCTTCAGTAATTCTGTCCTGAAACAGAAGATTCATTTTTATGCAGACAGCAGGAGAATTGATTTTGAGACCTATGTTGACTGGAAAGAGCATCAGCACCTGTTGAAGGTTCACTTCCCGGTGGATATTCATACCGATGAAGCAACTTTTGACATACAGTTCGGTAATGTGACAAGAAAGGTTCATAAGAATACCAGCTGGGATCAGGCAAGATTTGAATGCTGCGGCCAGAAATGGATGGACTTATCCGAGGGCCATTATGGCGTAAGCCTTTTAAACGATTGCAAGTACGGACATTCCGTAGATAATAGCAATATGGCTTTGACTCTGATAAAATCCGGTATTGAGCCAAATCCCACTACGGATCAGGAAGAACATTTCTTTACTTATGCTTTATACCCTCATAAGGAGAGCTTAAGATACAGCGATACGATTCAGGAAGCGGCAAAACTGAATCAGCCTGCCCTGACCGTTCGCGGCGGCAAGCCCGGCTTACAATTCTCGTTCGCTTCCGTAGACAAGAAGAATGTTATACTGGAGACGGTAAAACAGGCTGAAGATGGGGATGGCATCATCCTTAGATTGTATGAAGCGGAAAATGCGGCAACAAAAGCTAAAATTACTTTGTCTGCTGACTATACAATCGATGAGGTATCGGAATGCAATCTGATAGAGGAGTTTATTAAAAATATTCCTTCAGATAAAAACTCATTTGAGATTGCAATCAGACCTTATGAGATAAAAACTTATCGTTTAAAATTGAAATAATGTTTTCCTTGAAATTAAAATCACTGGATTTCCTGATTTCTGGGAAACTTCCGTCTACATGATTTGCAATTGATAATATGCGTTTGTTTTTACCTCCCGGTAACAAAAATTTGGAACCGGGAGGTTCTTGCTTTATATGAATTAATTACTGGTTTTATATGGTTTAATTTTTGTATTTGTATTTTTGCGTCTCATGATCTGGAAATCTAATTAAATTTTTCTCATTTCTCAGGCAATCAAATCAGTAAGTTAGCGGAGTTCTGTGTTCTTATTTTAGTCTGCAGATTTCAGAAGCGTTCATGGTTGGGTTGAAGACAATGGCTATTTCTGTCAACAGGTGATTAGATAATCATCTAATTATTTGATAGAAATTTATTAAATATCTATTGACATTTATCTAATATGATATTAGAATTACATCTAACAAGAAATTAGATTTGCAACTAACAAAGATAAACCTCATATTATTGAGCAAATTACTTATTGTATGGAAAGGATTGAGAACATGAACAAGGTAGGATACAGGGATATTTTGCGCCAGAAAGAATACGTAAAGTTAATTATTGCCAATGTTATTAACCGTTTTGGAGATTCCGTTGATTCCATTGCATTTGTATGGCTTGTGTATCAGGTAACAAACAGTGCGGCATGGTCGGCCATAATATTCGGTGTGAACAGGATACCGACAGTATTTCTGCAGCCTTTTGCAGGTGCATATATTGAGCGCTTAAAGAAAAAAAGAATCATGGTGGTTACCGATATTATAAGGGGCTTATGTGTCGGGTTTATAGCTATGGCATATGCCATGGGCTTCCTTAACAGGTGGTATATTTTGCTGGCAACCCTGATTA
>Ga0134092_1003095_pt1 | contig 11682 bp, 18 predicted proteins | sample 3_6taG_FD_94454 | JGI IMG/M metagenome (GOLD analysis project Ga0134092, IMG submission 94454) | Switchgrass degrading microbial communities from high solid loading bioreactors in New Hampshire, USA - 3_6_20_6_A3 metaG | ecosystem: Engineered > Bioreactor > Semi-continuous > Anaerobic >...
CAGGATCAAACTCTCCAATGAAATATCTAAAATCTCATTGATTTCCTTATCCTCGCTCTTGAATTGACTTTGGCATTTCGTCTCTACTGTTTAGTTTTCAAGGACCAAATCCCCGTCGCCCCTCAGCGGCGACTTTTACATTATACCAAATACCTTCGCTTCCTGTCAACCACTTTTTAAAGCCAAATTACGGCCTCTTTCGAAGACAGAAAGCCCTTTTTCTCTTTTTTTCGACGTTTCCTCCAGTGCCCCGTCTCTAACAGTATGTCCTCCGTCCGGGCAAATACCGACACGGTTGCTTCATCCAATACCTCTAGAGATCATGAGCAGAAATTAATATATCAAATCTTAAATCTGATATCAAGATATGCAAGAAGGAGCTAATTAGCAACAACATGCATTTTTCAGTATTAGCTCCTCTTTCCTTCTTTATTCTTTTTTATACTATCTCTCATCCCAAATTTTTTAACCTGGTCTGCAGGTCAATTAAATGTTTCTTTTCCTCTTTAAGTATCGCTCTGAAAGCTTCCTTCGCTTCCGAATATTGAGAATTGATGACCATTTCAGTATAAAAGAGTATGGATTCCTTTTCCGCTCGAATTCCCAAATGCAAAACATCCGCCGGGCCGCTGATGGTTTCGACTATTTCGTCCAGTCTGGCTTCCGAGGGAAAAACTGCGGTTTCAAAAATTGCTTCCAAGTACGGAGCCACTTCCGGATCAAAAAGATATGTATCGTCGTACTGTCCTTTGCTCTTCAGCGCTTTGTCATATAAAGCTTTAAACGTTTCTGCATGTTCTCTTTCCTGAACAGCCAAATCCTCCAGCATGCCCTTCATGGAACCGTCTTCGATTTTTTTCGAAGCAGCATGATAAAACCTTTCCCCGCGATTTTCGGTTACTATGGCAATCTTTAAAGCTTCCAAATCATTAAAAGTACCCTTTCCCATTTTCATACCCCTTTCCATCCTGCTCAAAGGACAGGTCCTTGCGGCCGCCCCTTTTCTCCGCATATTTACTTCCTACAGCTTAATACACAGAAGATCCATCCTGCTGAGGCACATTATTTTCCCAAATGCAGGCTTAAACAGAGCGTTCATTGTGCTTTTCCCGGGCGCAAATGAGAAGTGTTCTGCTTCTATATATCATCAAGAGTTTTGATTCCAACTCCTGTTGCAAATCAATATTAGCGAGGGTTGATGATACCAGGTTCATAAATCACCACCAACCCTCCGTCCCTTTTAATCTACGGGCTCGAACATATCCTTTTCGACTCCGCATTCCGGGCATACCCAGTCATCCGGAAGATCTTCGAAGGCTGTTCCGGGCGCTACCCCTCCGTCTGGATCTCCTACCTCGGGATCGTAGATGTAGCCGCATACTGTGCACTGGTATTTTTTCATAATAGATCTCCATCCTCCCTTCTTCACATCCTTATATAGTAAATGGCTAAAGCCATTAACTACCCCTTATTTTCTATGACGTTCTTTTATTATTTACCCAATTTGCATCTATCTAAACCATTTTTTGAATTCTTCTTTTGTTGACACTTTTCCTTCCTTTGGGGATAATATGAAAGATTACAGATTAAGTTTGCAACCTGTGTTCTGAATATCGTCTAAATCACTGAAGACCCGATCCTCGTTTTTAAAACTTAGTATAACATAAAGGAGAATAATTGCCATGAAAAATTTTCTCATTCTTTTATTCATATTCGTCTTTTTAGCGGGATGCACGGTAAATCCGAAAGCTCCCGATACGACACCGCTTCCTTCAGATGAATGGCAGAAAGATGAGCTGCCAAATAATTCTCCTCCGATAGAGGAGCCATCGCAGGAAGAAGAGGAGATTGATGAGGAATCAGAGGAGGAAAAGCTCCTTCATTCCATGACCGTCCAGGAAAAAATCGGCCAGCTCCTGATGGTAGGATTTCAACCCAATACACCGAAAGAACAGCTGGCGGAACTGATACAAAAATACAAGGTGGGAGGCTTTATTTTCTTTGCAAGAAACTATGAAAGCTTTGATGACCTATATCATTTGACAAAAGAATTAAACGAACTCAATCGCGACAACAAGGTCCCCCTCTTTTTGTCAGTGGATGCCGAAGGCGGCACAGTACACCATATCCCCAAAGGAGCAACCAGAATCCCTGATGCCAGAACCCTGGGCAAAACAGGAGACCCCGCTCTCACGGAAAAAGCCGGAGAAGTCATCGGCCGGGAGCTTGCAGCCGGGGGGATCAATATGGACATGGCTCCGGTGCTGGACATCGTTGTAGATCCAAATAATAAGCTCATGCTGCGAAGGGCCTATGGGGATGATCCCCAAACGGTCAGGGAGCACGGCCTGGCCTTTGCCAAAGGCTTGAAAAGCCAGCATGTCATTGCTGTAGCAAAGCACTTCCCCGGTCACGGCGATACCTCCGTGGATTCCCACAAAGGCCTTCCCATCATCGATATTCCACCCGAACTTTGGTGGAATCGCGAGGTTCTTCCCTTTCAGGCAGCCATCCGGGAGTCCGTTGATGCCATCATGGTCGGCCATATCTCTTTTCCGCAGCTTGATCCCACCGGGCTTCCCGCCAGCCAATCCAAGGTCTTCTTACAGGACATTTTGCGGAAGCAATTGGGTTTTGAAGGCCTCTTGATTACAGATGATATTGAAATGGAAGGGTTTGCCCAGGATCAAGGCATTGCCAAAGCAGCCCTGGCTTCCTTTCAAGCAGGCGTTGATGTTCTGCTGGTCTGCCACACCTACGAAGTGCAGTTGGAAGTATTGAGGATTTTAACCGAGAGCGTGGAATCAGGAGAAATACTGGAGGAACGCCTCAATGAGTCGGTTCTTCGGATTCTAAAGCTTAAATCCGGTCTGAAGGATTTTCCAAGCTATCCTTTGAAAGAAGCCCGAGAAATCTACGGCAACCCTGATCATAGGGAAGCTTTTGAGGGAATAAAATAGAAAATCTTCTTGATGAATGTGAAGGGATTTTGATTGCCTCTGCGTCAAAAGAACTGTAGAAAATGACAAGGAGGAATGATGGATGGAATATAAAAAGAAAAAAGTCGGGCTCTTCACCTTCGGACTCAGCCTGATTATCATGGGTACGGCGGTACTCCTCAACCGCTATTCCCAGAGCCCTATTTTGAAAGATTATTACCTTTTATGGCCGGCGTTTCTTATCCTCCTGGGCTTAGAATTTATCATAACCAAGTTGTACTATGATTTTAAAAAGGAAGAGGTGCAGCTCTCTCCAAGCGGGCTTTCGATCTTCCTGGTCATTGTGGTGATATTTGTCAGTTTTTTATGGGGAAACATCCACAGCCTTCCCTTCAACTTCAATTTCGGCTTCGACAACGACATTCGGCTTGGGAGTTTTAGAAATGCGGTCCATGAAAGCTATCAGTTCGGGCCTTTTGAGATCGAGAACCTTGAAGAACTGGTCGTAAACAACACAAGAGGCCGTATTGATATACAGCCCAGCAACGACGGGACCCTGAAAATTGAAGCCGAAATCTCCGCTCGAACCAATGACGAGGAGAAGGCAAAAAAATGGATGGAAGAAATCATCACTATTGACCAGGGTTCTGTTACCACTATCGAAAGCAGCAATCCCTCTGCCCGAAACGAAATAGCCATCGAAAAGATCGATCTTTCCATCTTCGTTCCAAAAACGGTCAAAATCCGGGCTTCCACATCCTTTGGGGATATCTTGGTAACGGATATGGAAAAGGATGTAAACATTAAGCAACGCTTTGCCGGGGTTGAGATCGCAAATATCAAGGGACAGGTAACTATTGAAAGCAGCTTTGGACCTATCGAAGTCAGCTCCGTCACCGGTGGTGTGGAGATTCATAACCGCCATGGACGCGTTCGTGTGGAAGATATCTCCGGAACGGTAGCTGTCGAAAATGAACACGGCAATACCCATGTCAAAAATGTCGGAGAGCATCTTACCGTCAACTCCCGCCACGGGGAAGTCAGTGTCCAGGATGTCAAAGGAAACGCCAGGATCAGCAACGAGTACGACCAGACGAAGTGCAGCAATATTGAAGGCAATTTGACCGTTCAAGGCCGGCACAGCAGGCTGGATTTGGCGGATATCAAGGGAAACATCGATGCCGAGACCGCATACGACTCCATCTATCTTTCCAATGACTCCTATGATCATTCCGATATCACCCTTTCTGCCAGCTATGGCAGTATCCATGTCAGCGATATACCCGGCATCCAGGTGGATAAAAAAGGCAATTTTGAAGATGCCAGCATAAAAATGGGGAGCGGCAGCCAAAAAATCCGATTATCGGCGGAACATGGGTCAATCCGAATCGAAGCAAGATAAGGGGGGTTCTCGTTGAGGGATGAAGCTCTGGTGAAAGCCATTCTCGACGGCCAAACAGGGCTTTTCGAGGAGCTGGTGGACGCCTACAAAGACAGGATCTTCAGCATGGCCTGCCGTTTTACCGGCAGCATCCATGAAGGGCAGGATCTGGCTCAGGAAATCTTCCTCCTGATCTATCGAAATCTCAAATCCTTTAAAGGCCAGTCCAGTTTGTCCACCTGGATATACAGGGTGTCCCTCAATCGATGTCTGGATTGGCAGCGCAAGCAAAAAAGAATGAAGTGGAAGCTTTTTCAGGCGATTCAAAAAGAAGAGAAGGACATTGATATTTTTCAAAATCTTGCTTCTTCGGTTGATACCCCTGAGGAGGCATATCTGAAGAAGGAGGAGCAGAAAATCCTCCACGAAAAGATCCGAAGGCTTCCCGAAAAATATCAGGTTGTTATCATCCTGTATCATTTTCAAGACTGCTCCTACCAACAAATCAGCGAAATACTGGATATTCCGGTACGCACAGTGGAAACGCAGCTATACCGTGCCAAGCAGAAACTTAGAAAAATGCTCCGGAATCAAATGGATGAAAAAAAGGAGGTTCAGACCTATGAATATGCGCGATCTTGACAAGCTGCTTGATGCCAAATTATCCCTCAAAGCCCCCCCGGATTTCACAAAGCAGCTGATGGTCAAAATCCAGTCCATGGAGCCCCAGCCTTCCCCGGTTCGAAGGATCTATGTTCAATGGGCCGTGAGCTGCCTGGCCGCTGCTCTGATCCTTCTCCTTATCAACCTTTCACCCCTTGCCGATCTATTGCAAAATTCCTTTACAAGATGGGAGCCCCGGGGAAATGGCTTTATTTCTCTGGAGCATGTACCGGAAGCAATCGACACCTTTACGTTAAAGGCCAACAGCTTTTTCATGAAGCCTTTTCACAGCCTGGCAAATGTTTTTAGAAAGGATGGATAAATGATGAGAACTCGACTCAATCGCACCGCCAGCTCCGGCTTGGTCTTTCTCTTTTCCCTCTTCCCCGGAGCCGGCCACATGTATATGGGCCTCATGCGAAGAGGCACAGAAATTATGATAAGCTTTTTTGGCGCTATTTTCATCGTCTCAAGCATCCTCAACTTTGCCGAAATCGGAATACCGATTACCATAGTGATCTATTTTTATAGCATCTTCGATGCCTATCACTTGGCCAAAGCCATAGCCCGGGGTGAAGATGTTCAGGATGAAAGCTTTATAAACCTGGGCAATTTCACGCCAAACGGTTATCATATCGGAATCGGCATATTGGTCATCGGCTTTTTCTTCCTCTTTGACAGGCTGTCCGCCAACGACCTCATTCCGTACAAGGTCTATTACGGCATCAAACGCACCCTTTCCCCCCTTGTACTAATCGGCCTTGGACTCTATTTCATCCTAAGGACCCGCCAGACAGCCCAGAGACCTAAGGAAAATCAAGACATAAAGCCGTAAATGGAGGGGCGGTTCTTCGCCCCTCCATCTTATTCATAGGGAACCTCTGTGTATTCCTCCGGTTTCACTTCCACGGCTTCTCTTCTGATCCTCATTTCCTTGAGCCTGGCCTTCAGCAGATCAATTTCCTTTTTCTTCTCCTCTATTTGGTTGCACAGCTCCTCCACCCGGGCTTCCCGCTTCTCGGCATATGCTTCATAAACCTTCTCGCCGATTTTGCGATAGAGCCTGCGAATCCCCTCTTCCAGTTTGAGAATTTCAATATTGATCTTACCGGTTTCCAAAATATCCTCGGTTTTCTCCCCAACCTGTTTGAGAATCTCCTCCGATTTCTCTCCAAGCTGCTTGCCGAACTCGCCAAGCCTCTTTCCCAAATCATCAAAGAATTCCAATTTCATCCCTCCTTTGGCCATATCATTAACTCTATTATATGCATTTTAACGCATTTTGAATTTCTTTCTTTATTTCCGGATCCTTTTCCCCTTCAAGGGCATGAAGCAAAATCCTTTTTGATTCCTCTCCTCCCAGCTTGCCGAGAGCCCAGGCGCTATGTCCCCTGATTGGAGGATGAGGATGTTGAAGGGTTTCTTTTAAAAGAGGAATAAAGCTTTTATCATTGGAGTTTCCTGCTGCCAATACCGCCATTGATAGAATTTTCTGGGCTCTGGCATAATTTTGCCCCACTAGGCTTCCCACTCTCTCCAGCCTCTTCTTAAGTCCGCTTTTCCATTCCGTCAAAATGGCCCGGATATCAAAAGGCTCTATTTCTTCAAAGGGTGGTACTGCAGCCTCTTTATAGCTCTTGATGTTTCTGGGACAGCTTATCTGGCAACCGTCACAGCCCAATATCCTGGGACCTATCTTATCCCGAATATCCACAGGGATCAGCTCCGATGAGCCCATATGAAAGCGTATGCACCGGCTCGGTATAATAATCCCATCCTCGGCAATGGCACCGGTTGGGCAGCTTTTTATGCAGGCGGTACAAGAGCCGCAGTCCGATAGCTTATCCCCGGGCGGATCATAGGGGAGCGGCGCATCGGTTAAAATCATATGCAGAGTTATCCACGATCCGTGCTCTTCCGTGTGGATAAGCCCATTTTTCCCAAAATATCCAACCCCGGCACGAAGAGCAGCCGCCTTTGCAGGCAGGGGCGGATCCACCACCGCCTTATACCCCTCCTCAGCCAAAATCTTTGACAGCTCTCCGGCTGCTTTTCTGCTCCGGGGATAGACGCGGTAGTGGGCGGAATAGCTTCCAAAGCCCTTCTGAAATTCTAAGGGATAGGGTTTGTACGGATAGGCGGCCACCACAAGGGACCTAACTTCCGGTAAAAAGGCCTTCGGATCGGCTGACATTCCCCTTCTATCCCATGTATTTGCCGTATCGGGGTCCAATTCCTTACGTTTTTGTATTCCCTTGCTCCATAATTCAAAGGGCTTTGGCTCGGTTACCCTGACAATGGAAAAACCCAGTTCCCTTCCTCTATTGATCAATCTGCCTTTGAGTCGGCTTTTATAATCCATCCGGCATCACCTGGTTCTTCAATCTGAAATCCAAATGGAATAAAAAAGATCAGAAAAAGAAGCCCATGCCTCTTGTCCTGATCTTTTGCAATTACAAAATCCGGGGAATCAAGCCAATTTTCTTATAAACCTTGGACAGGGTCTTAAATGCCAGTTTGCCGGCCCTCTCAGCTCCGGCTTTCATTACCCCATCCAGATAATCTTTGCTGTCCATAAGCTCCTTATGTCTTTCCTGAATCGGCCGCAAGGTTTCAATTACCGCCTCTCCTACGGCGACCTTAAATTCGCCGTAGCCCTTCCCCTCAAACTCCGCTTCGATCTCGGAGAAGGTCTTTCCTGTCACGCTGGAATAGATATTCATCAAGTTGCTGATGCCCGGCTTTTTCTCCGCATCGTATCGAACTTCCGCCTCGGAATCGGTAACCGCCCGTTTGAATTTCTTCATAATCACGTCCGGCGTATCCAAAAGGGAAATAAAGGCATTTGGATTTTCATCGGATTTGGACATTTTCTTTTCAGGTTCCTGGAGGCTCATGATCTTCGCCCCCACCTTGGGAATAAAGACCTCCGGTACCGTAAATACATCTCCATAGATATTATTAAACCGGATTGCTATGTCCCGGGTTAATTCCAAATGCTGTTTCTGATCCTGGCCTACCGGGACCAGGTTTGTTTGATAAAGAAGGATATCTGCAGCCATCAGCACAGGATACGTAAACAATCCGGCGTTGATGTTGTCGCTGTGCTTCTCCGCCTTTTCCTTGAACTGGGTCATTCTGTTCAGCTCGCCAATATAGGTAAAGGTACTCAAAATCCATGCCAGCTCGGCATGAGCGCTTACATGGGACTGCAAAAACAGGGTATTTTTCTCCGGATCAAGGCCACAGGCAATATACAGGGCTAAAAGGGATCTGCTCCTCTCTCTCAGCTCCTTCGGATCCTGCCTGACCGTAAGCGCATGAAGATCGACAATGCAATAAAGGCAATCGTATTCATCCTGCAAAGGAACCCAGTTCCTAATTGCTCCTATATAATTACCGAGGGTAATATTCCCGGACGGTTGAATACCGCTGAATATCCTTTTCGTTTCACCCATTTCTACACACCCTTTGCACCAATATTTTTCATTGCATTGCATTACATTGTATATCATTTTAGCATTGATTGCGGGGATTTTACAAGAGCTATTCCCGAATTTGTGAATCCCCTGACGAGCAGAGCATAAAGCATTCTCATCCTGCTTTACCGGCCGGCAATATCGCAAGATATTCCAAGAATCTTTAATAACTCTGTTAAGTTATTATCATTCTCACACGGGTTTTGTCGGATTTTTCTGACATTTTTCCTTTGCCCTGGGCTATATCGGCACAAGCTCATCCCTTTTTCGGAATTGTGAAATATCAAACTTTTTTCCTGCATTTTATATAAACATATTTAAATATCGCAATATATTACATTCATCTTTCCTTTAAACATGGGTATTATAATAGTACGAAAAAATTAAGCAGAACAAATTATGAATTACTGCGTAATCTATTATTCATTATTCAGAACAATGGCAATCATTTAAATCAAGTCTAGGAGGGAGCGCAATGTTGCAATTCCAGTGGATCCTTTTGGCCATCCTCGCAGGCCTTGCCGCCGCTTTATTGATCATACGGCCCAACAGCCAGTATGGCAAGCACCTTGTCAATCAGCTGAACGCCGAAAAAGAGCTCTACGATCAAATCTATCAGCAGGCAAACGAATAATTGCTTCCTCTGCTATCAAAAGCAGAGGTGTTTTTTTATTTGCCCAGATATTCTTTCAGCTTCTTCAAATCCTTCAAATAAGTTTCCTCAAGTCCCTTTTTGTGAATATTGGCCGGATGATAAAGGGGAAAAAGAATGAAGGACAGGCCGCTCTCTCCCACCTGGAATTCCAAAGGGCTTCCATGGGCCTCACCGATCGTAAGCTTCTTGTCGGTATATAATGCCTTCAGGGGAACATTTCCCAGGCCTATCACAACAGAAGGCATAATAATCTGGATCTCCTTGTTCAGCCAGCCTTTGCTCAATGCGATCTCCTCCTGATTGGGGGCTCGATTGATTTTTTTGCCCGTATCAGGATTGGCCTTATAGGGGCGAAACTTCACTGCATATGTCATATACAGCTGCTCCCGCTTTAGGCCCAGCGCCTTCAAAAGCTCATCCAGGTATTTACCTGCCTGTCCGACAAAAGGCCTTCCCTCGACAATCTCCTGCTCTCCCGGAGCTTCGCCCACCAGCATGATTTCCGCATCCGCAGGCCCCTCGCCAAAGACGAGGACCTTCTCTTCATCTTTGTAGATCTGTTTAAAAAAGGCCCGGCAATCTTCCTTCAAGGCACACAGGCGCTTCAATTTTTCCCTTGGCATCCTTCATCATCTCCGTATCAGTCATATCCCCTATTATTTCCCGCCTTGCCTTGAAACTTGCTGCACTTTGCTTTGTTAATAAATTATTCATATTTTGAGGAAAATCCTTCATTTTTGCATATAAAAACGAGCTTCCCGTTTTAAAATTGCCTGATTTTAAGCCTTTTTTCCCGTAAAACTCCTGTTGTGTTTGTGAAATTTATGACAATTAAAAATTCATTATTTTGAATTTTGCAAATTTATACTTGCAAAATCCCTATGAATTGGCATATAATAATATCACCAAAATCGGATCGATAAGTCTGTACCAATTATGATTTTTTAAAGGAGGTTCGGCATTTGTGTAAATATTCCTCTATCTGCGCCCTGTGCAATTATTCAATCCAGGTGGACGCCCTGCAGCAAGATTCCACTTACGTTTCGGTTACCATTACATCCGATTGCCCAAACCTTCAAAAATACACCAACCGTTCCATTGAACTGGATGCCATGCGCGAATTGATTGTTCCAAAAAAAGAATCCGAATTTTATAAACTGCTTAAGGACCACCATCATTCCGACAAATGCAGCGTATATGACGCGGTAAAGGATGCCATCGGCCGGAATTTGGCAAGGTACTACGAGATCGCTTAAAAACCCAGCCTGATGAGGCTGGGTTTTTTTGTGCCGGTTTTAAGCTAGGCAAGTATCCATTGAAGTAGCAAAAGAAGAATGACTCCCGGAATGCCAAGAAACCCTACAACAAGGGCATTGACGGGATTGATCGCAATCGTCACGCCAATTATACCTCCCACCACGTTCAAGAGCCATAGAACGATACCGCCAATAATGCCGTTGTAGATAAACTTCAGAATCATCTTAAGGGGTACCAATAAAAGCCATCCAAGCACATAAAGAAGGATCAAGCCCAGTGCATATGCCAATATAACCTCAAAGGGGATTTGGAGTGCCAAACCATATCACCACTTTTCATTACGATTTACTTTCTGATCCTCAAAAGTCTTGTCTATATCATCATATGGTTTGGCTCGTCCTTTTATGACAGGTAGTTTAATGAGCTTTCCCTTGCAGGTGACCGGATGCCTGGGTCTGCATTCCCTGCAATCTGGCTTGCTTCAGCAAATACCTGTATTTTATTCTGGCTGCTTCCAGCCTGTATATGGCGTAGTCTACCAGGTCCGGGTCGCTGACGTTTTCAAAAAAGTTCTGTGCATGATTCCACTCTTCCTTTGCTTCAAGGATGTGATGATAAAAATCTTCGTCCCGCTCCCTGTGCTCTTCCTGCATGTTCTCCCAGTTACCCAGAAATGCCAGCAAATGTTTCTTCTTCATCCTATTCCCTCCATCGATATTTTCCTTTGTATTATTGCCAGATTTTCATCTTCTAACCATCTGGAGGGAATGGGTTTTGTTTATTGATGTCTTGATTCCGGGAATAGGCAAGGATCAGCGGGATTATGTTTATCACTTTTTAATGGCCCGCGTTGCATAGAAAGTCGGGATATTGAATTCATGAAGCCTGCCCGAACCATTGGTATCCTGGTATATGTCTGTGAGTATAAAGCCCGCCCGCAATTGTCCCCCGATCTGCTCTTCAATGGTATGGGAGAACTGAATTCCCCAGTTATTTTTGATCGATTCTTCGTAGAGCTGCTTATCCTTCAAGGGATTAAAGGGCAGTTTGCGGATTACCGTTTTTTCTTCCTCATCAAAAGCGTAATTCATGCCGTTATCCAGGCCGGCCAACAGGATTCCTCCTTTTTTCAGAACCCTGTAGCATTCCTTCCATACAGGAAATACATCCTCGATATAGCAATTGGAGATCATGTATAATTAAGTTCGCAAAATAAAAAGAAGGAAAAACCATCGGCCACTCCGAATTTGGTAAGTGACGAGCAAACCAAGGAGGAGTGAAAAACCGATGGCTTACTCTAATAATAAA
>Ga0134092_1003100_pt1 | contig 11653 bp, 8 predicted proteins | sample 3_6taG_FD_94454 | JGI IMG/M metagenome (GOLD analysis project Ga0134092, IMG submission 94454) | Switchgrass degrading microbial communities from high solid loading bioreactors in New Hampshire, USA - 3_6_20_6_A3 metaG | ecosystem: Engineered > Bioreactor > Semi-continuous > Anaerobic > Digestate...
CCCGGTACTGCTCTGTGACAATGGCAGTGAGTTCTCTAATCCGTCCGCTATTGAATTTGATTCAAATGGGCAGCGAAGAACATGGGTTTTCTACTGTGATCCGCAGGCTCCTTACCAGAGAGGCGCGGCGGAGAACAACCATGCACTTATCAGGCAGTACTGGGCAATCTGAAAAATCTGACAGCCCTCGATATATCGAACAATAAAATAGAATCGATCAAACCGCTGGAATCACTGGTAAACTTGAGAATACTGGCAATTGGCAACAATCCTGTAAGGGATATCACTCCAATATCCCGATTAACCAATTTGGAGGACCTATTAATACACGGACTTAAAATATCAGATCTCAAGCCCATAGAAAATCTCAATAATTTGACCTATCTTTTTGCAGCAGGAAATGAGATAAGCGACATTTCACCTTTGGCCAAGCTGGAAAACCTGAAATCTTTGAATCTCTACTTCAATAAAATCAGCGATATCAGTGCATTAAGAAACCTGACTAACTTAAATGAACTATACCTTTCCTGCAATTCAATAAGTGATATAAGCAGCCTGTCAGGATTGGTGAACCTGACGGACCTGCATCTTTCAGAAAACAAAATCACTGATATCAGCGCTCTCAGGGAGTTGGTAAATCTGAAATCACTGACCCTGTCAGACAATCCGATAACAGATTACTCACCGATCAGGGATATTTACCAGCAACTCGAACATAAAGACATGGATATCTATTTCCCATAAACAGGCATAGGCTCACCCTCCCCTGACCAGTTGCTGTACTGCCAGCACCAGGAACATAAAGCAGGAAGATACGCCTCCCATCACGTATTCCGTCTGCTGCCACAGGTAAGGGAATGTCAGCAGTTCAGGGAAGTCAGGGTGTATCAGTGCCGTACCTGAAATCACGCCGCCCGGGATGTACGACCAGTCGGCACGGTTGAATCCGTAGCCTACTGTCGCCGACCTGGCACCTATTCCGGAAGCAAACGAAGCGGTGTTGGATCCCGGGTGGCATCCCAGCACAAAATTCAATGCATTGAAAATCAGGTCGGGATCGAAGATATCGGGAAATGCCCTGTAAAGGTAATAGTACTCGAATGCCATCCTTTGGATCGCCCAGCCCGCTCCCCATATATGCGGGCGATAGGGTATCCCGTAAGGAGTCTCGGCGCTTTGCCTCTCATATTTCTCCTTCAGGGCAGGAACAGCGCCGCGGATAGCCTTCGTAAAGCCTTCATCGTCAACTGCCTTTAAGGCACGCGCAGCAAACCAGCCTGTTTTGTCGATATTCTGGACTATGTACCCGGTCTCCGACAGCAGGAAGTCCCTGTATTCCCGTTCTCCGGTTGCCAGGAGCAGTTCGGTTGCCGCATGCAGCTTTGCCGTCCTCGCATCGCCGCTTCCGTCCGTGATCCTGTAAAGCTCACGTGCGATCTCCAGTGCTTCGCCACTCAATTTATCATTGAATCCTTTCAACGCCCGTGAAGCGGCTGCAGGTGAGCAGCAGTCATCAGTTCCCTCACAGGGTTATCTTCTGTGAACACCCACCTGTCGTCGTCATTCCCGCTGATGCCATCCGTCATTGTCGCACTGTCTCCGAGGTGGACATACTGCCTCAGGCGGCTGCTGATGATGCCACGGTAAAGCCGCCCCAACGAGCGGTAACCGCCTGCGACCGAAAGAACGCCATGCTCTATCTGCTGCAATATATCATTTTTGCCGTCAGGCTGATGGATCTCGGTTATTTTCCTCTCCTGGTCGATTGTGGTCACGTCGTAGTCGACGCCGAATTCTTCGTATACCAGCGTCAGCATGTAAACTTCGCCAGACTGCGATTCCACGCGAAGGTCGAAATCTCCGGCATCGTGCCAGCCGCCGGCGTTAAGTCCCGGGACCACATCTCCGGGCTTGTACTTGTTCAACGTGGAGGGACCCTGCCTGTACCCGTCGAAATGGTTATAATCCACCGGCGCCATACGGGCGTCATCGTTATGGCAAAGCCCATGCCATACGCGGTATTTCTCGCTCACCCTCATATGGCACATCTGTACGGGAAGGAAATATTCCAGCACCGGCTGCCATACTCCCCGGTCGTAAACGTCCTCCGCGATGCGGAAAACGGACGACTCAGACGCACCGTACCGGACCTTGTACAAACCTTCTTCCTTTATATCCGTAAAATCGAATCTCAGGTAATTATAGCGGAGGAACCGTCCCCATTCCTGCGCCTCTGCCGAGAAAACCTCTTCTTCACCATTCTCAGTGATTTTGACAAGCATGGGCCTGCTGCGTTCCGTTTCACGCCTGTCCAGCTCTATCACTGCCATTTTTCTTTGGTCGGGATGGTATCCCACCTGCGAGACCTGGACGACAGGTCCGTGCATCCAGCTTTCCACCACATTCGGCGTGATTACCCACCGGATGGCATTTTCAGTCGCACCGGCAGGCACTTCGCTGCTTACCACGAACCAGCCGTTGTTGTGGTTCATGCGTCCATCATACAGTTTCAGTTCAGAGCCCTTGCTTTCTATGACGAGACGGCTGTACGGATCATCAGGCCTTACGATGAAACGCCTGCCGGCCGCATAAGGCTCGGCGATGATGTCATCTGCAATAATCGGGCTGTATTCCGTACCGCCGCTGGTCAGGCGTTCAATATCCGCCTTTGCGTCGGGCTGCCTGAAATCCCAGGTATGCCGGATATTCGGCGGCATTTTCAGAACGGGGCCGTTGGGCTGCGCAGGGAAAATGCCGTGTTTGTCGTCCATGATCCATGGCTTTCCGAGCAGCGTTCCCGGAAACAGTTCCAGGTTGAAACATATCTTGCCGGCAAACTTCTCCGGTATTGGCCTGTCCAGGTCCACAGTGATTGTCAATGACGGTCCGTCACCTTTGACGGTTACTTTGTATATGAACTCAAAATCCGGGTATATCATGGGATTGAAGCCCTTCAAATGCCTTGAAGGGTCAGGATAGCACAGCGTGGTCGTTATCGCATTGGACGCTTCATCAGTTTCACGGCTGATCAGCTTAGGTACAGGCTGCCATAGTCCTGGCGTCTGTTCAAAGCGTATGTCGCCGTTCGTTGCTACCCGGCTGCCGTGCATGATGATCGTAACGCCGGACTGATGCCCTTCCGGGTAAAAGTCATTGAATGCCATCACGTCGACGCCCATGTTCCGGAAATATCCTGATACGGTATCAAGCCTGAACCCCTGGTTTGTGCCGGTGCTTCGTCCATTGTCCCTGCCGGCGTGGCATACATTGCCGTTACTGCTGGTGCATCTGCGCGTTTTGTCCATATCGGTCTCCTGTCATATTTCCTGAAATTCGCTATATTACTCTCCTGCTTAAATATGCCTTGTATAAATTATATCAAATAAATTCGACATGGTGGGGCATTTTACCTCTGCACCAGCATCTCAGCACATGCATCCCAGCCAGGCGACCGGATGGTATTCAGCCTTGAGTCTCACCGCCCATCATCTCCTGAGCGATCGGCTTTCCCACGTCCCATATCCTGCTCTGTTTCCGCCATTCCGCTTTCAGCCTCTATCGTGCGGAAAGCCCACTTTTGTCCCGGTGATCAGTACAGGTGCAATAAACGGGCTTACGTAATGGAGCAGCCAGTCATAGAAGAAAAAGAGCCATACCCCGAATCCCGTGAAGGCAGTGCTGAACGATCCGAATTATGGACCGTGGAAATAAAATCAAAAGCCCCTGAAAACACTGAATTTCAGGGGCACGGTAAATTCATTCAGGGTTTTTCAGTTTTTATCTTTCAGCCGGGTTTTCGCATACCCCGACGAACAGCAGACTGCCATCCGGTCCAGTGATGTAATAAATGAAGGGACGATCAAGGATCATGTCTGCCCTGCTTTCCGGAGGAGCGGATCCCGCATAGTCGATCCGGGTGAATGCGGATGCCTCGACGCCGTCTTCATCGATGGCTATGTGGGTTTCCTGCCGCACATCGGTAATGAACGCCATGTGGTCCGTGATCCCGCTGAAGTCTGCGTCCGGCAGGAAAGCAGAGATCACCCCGAGATTTTTGAGGACATCGGTCAGTTCAAGCCTGGAGCCGAAGCTGAACTTGGGTATTTTCCACACTACTTCTCCAGATAATGTTTCTCCCCCTTCGAAAACCTCCCTCATCCTCTCCGGAGATGCAAGCAATTCGTAGGGAGATATTCCGTCGTCAGGGAGTATGAAAGACATGCGCCCTGCATTTTTCAGCGCCAGGCTGGACCTGGTGAAGCCCTCGCCTTTGCTGAATACAGATGATGGAAATGTTTTATTCATAAAATCGACTTTCACCTCTCCGCCGTTCGAGAGGTAAAACGTATCTTCGGCGGTTTGGTCCCTGTTGAAGCGGTCGATCCATTGATCGCAATAATAAACCGTGTTAAGTATCGCCAGTATCTGGTCAGGATCTGTGTCGATCTCCGGCGACAGTTTCCCGTTGGTATTGTCCGATACCCAGCGGGCCATGGCTTTTCCCGTCCGTTCATCTGAGAAATCAACGCTGTGGCAGCTTGCATAGAAGTTCTCGGCTGCGCCTTTCAGGAAAGCGTCTTTGAATGAGACCGGGTCGCCATCCATGTCATTATCCAGCCAGACCGAGTTGGCTATCTTAAGCTTTCCGATCTCATTGTCCCTGTAGATCAGCCTGTATAGATTGCCGCACTGCTCCGCAAGCGCCTGTGGATCAGGGACACCCAGTACAGCAAGCAGCTGATCCCTTGTGTCACCGCCGGCTCCCGTGGCTGCAACAGCCAGGGCATAATACAGCGACAGCGGGGAATAGCTGATATTTTTCCCTTTGTCAGCAAGCACAAGAGCTCCCGTATTGTATGAAAAGTCATCAAGAGCCTCCAAAAAGCTGTCATCGACCGGGTTTTGCTCAAGGACCTTTATCCGTGTGTCATAGTCGTCAAAGGCATAAGCCTTTGGATAAATCACGTCCAGGGCAGCTCCATTGCCCTGATTTCCGGTGCCGGTAATCAAAATTATGATATATGCGCCCAGCAGCAATAACACACTAGCTGCCGCAACCATACATTTCCGCAGTATCCTGCCTTTCTCTTTCTCCGTGAACTTCCCATGTTTTATCTCGTCGGGAATATCATTCACAGCACCTGGATCGTTCTTTTTATCCATAACACGTTCCTCCTTCCGGGCTACTCCTGCACACCTGGCCACATCCGGCACAGCTGCCGTTCGCTTTCTTTATTCTCAGTATCGCTTCCCAAGCCGGGCACATCCTGCAATGCGGCTGCCCCGCATGTCCTCTCCCGGCATTTTGAAACTCATACTTTATAAAGACGGAAGCAGAACGCAAATGTTCACTGTTTTTTCATACAAAATTATTGCATATGGGGGACAGTTCTGCATTTATTACGCAGTACGGCCCTGGGGACAGTTCTGCTTTTTATCGATCATGCCGGGGGCGACCTGGGGGACAGTTCTGCATTTTGTGCACTGTCCCCGGTCCGGCACATTATCGGTCCGGTATATATGCGAATGTTTTCTTCCATGGCCTGTTTGAACTGTATGTCTTTATCCTGTCCCTCAGGATGCCGTCCTGACGCTGACATGGTAAAATGCCAAAACCCCTGATGGCTTGATACCATCAGGGGTTTTGTACTGGTCGGAGTGACAGGATTCGAACCTGCGGCATCTTGGTCCCAAACCAAGCGCGCTACCAGCTGCGCTACACCCCGTTGAACCGTATTGGACCGTACCTTTGAACAGCGAATATATTTTACTATACACCGGCCAAATAATCAATGGTATTATACGCTTGTACACTGTTCGCTCCAGCCGTCATGGCGCTCTTTAACCATTTTGAAAGATATTTGTAACAGTATCATAACTTGCCCCCGTTTGCTCCACTGCCTTATAATTAAATCATGGGGAAGATAGAAGATCTTGTTATGGCAGTTGGAAACAGAAACTTTGAGAAGCGCGGGCTGAAACGGATATTAGGACTGACGAGGCGTGCCATCCAGGATTACGGCATGATCCAGGAGGGCGACAGGATAGCCGTCGGCGTTTCAGGCGGAAAAGATTCGCTGACTCTGCTTATTGCGCTCAGGAAGCTCATGGACTTTTATCCTGTCAGGTTCGAAATCAAAGCGATCACGCTTTCCATGGGAATCGGCGAGCCGGATTTTTCGCCCGTACAGCAGCTTTGCGACGACATCGGAGTGGAGTATATAGTTGAAGATACATACATCGGGAAAATAGTGTTCGAAGCACGGCAGGAAAGCAACCCATGTTCCCTGTGCGCGAACCTGCGGAGAGGCGCGCTGAACAACGCCGCGCTCAGGCACAGCTGCAACAAGGTGGCCCTTGCGCATAACCGGGACGACGCTATTGAGACCCTGCTTCTGAGTACTTTTTATGAAGGCCGGATACATACTTTTTCACCTGTTACATACCTGGACAGGAAAGGGATCCACGTCATCAGACCGCTCCTGTACGTGGATGAGAAGCAGATAAGGTCTTTCGTAAAGGAAAACGGAATACAGGTCGTCCATAACCCCTGCCCGGCCAACGGCCATACTAAACGTCAATATATAAAGGATCTTCTGACAGATCTGTCATCTGACAACAGAGAGATCAAAAACAACATTTTTGGTGCCATAAAACGCTCAGGTCTGGACGGCTGGCACGATTAACGGAGGTCAAAATGATCAGGAACAAAGGAAAAATCAGACGATTGGCTGCTTTCATAGCCGCGGTTCTTACCCTCATTCCATTCACAGCAACGGTTACAAATGCAGCTGATCCCACCGCTGTCAATGTAATTTACGAGAATATCACCACCCAGACTATCACACAAGGCGTTACCCTGGACAACATAGTCAGGTTCACGAAATCCGGGTGGTACAACCTGCACGTACTCAAGATCGATCTGAGGCAGAAGTACATAAGCGTCGACACGCTATCGAATCCCGAATCCTTTGCTCTGCGCACTTCCACGTTGAAACTTGCCGAACAGTCAGGCGCTGTGGCTGCCGTCAACGCGAGTTTCTTCACACCTGCCGGCACGGGTTATGGTTTCCCTGTCGGCGGTATAGTCAAGTCCTCGGAACTGCAGAGCGTTTCTGACAATATCAACAAGTACAGCGACTCCATGGCCTCATTCTCCATCACGACCGACAACAAGGCAGTGCTGGATTTCTGGAAAGCTGATCTGAAGCTGGTTGCGGAGAAAAACGGAGTAACGGTTGCATTCCAGCATTACAACAAGAAAAGCTGGAATGACTTCAGCGAAATATACGTTTTCGACAGGAAATGGGGAGAGAAGGCCTTTGGTGCGACAGCCGACATGCCGGACATGTTCCAGATGGTAGTGGACAATGGGGTCATAACACAAATGGCGGCAGGTCAGCCTGCACTTAAAATACCTGAAAACGGATTTATCGTGGTGACCCGCAGCGAGGGCGCAAAAAAGCTGAAAAGCGTTTTCGCCGTTGGCGACAAGGTCCGTTTGGACATAACCACGACCCCGGACTGGAAAAAGCTCAAAATGTCAGTCTCCGGAAGTGCCATACTGGTCGAGAACGGGGTCATCCCTTCGAAGTTTTCCTTTGAGGCATCGGACATAAAGGTCAAAAGCCCCAAGACCGCACTGGGCATATCGAAAGACGGCAAAACGCTTTATTTCGTCACAGTAGACGGAAGGCAGACGGCAAGTCTCGGCCTGACATTGAGGGAAATGGCCGAGTTCATGCAGAGCATCGGAGCATACCATGCGATAAACATGGACGGAGGCGGCTCGACCACCATGGTGGCAAGGCCACTGGGCGAAACCGCCGTCAAGGTTATGAACAAACCGTCCGACGGTGTCGTCAGGACTGTGATCAACGGCATAGGCGTGTTCACGTCAGCGCCGCCTGCCGAACTTGCAGGCCTGATCATCGAAACCGACGACAGGTACATGTTTACAAACACCACGAGGGCATTCAGGGTAAAAGGTTATGACAAGCATCTCAACCCGATCGAAGTAGACCAGTCCCTTGTCGAATGGAGCGTTTCCGGGGTTAAGGGAACGTTCGAAGGCAACGTTTTCAGGCCGAGTACATACGGTGAAGGGACAATAAAGGCAAGTATCGGCAAAATAAGCACGACAATAAGGATCAGCGTGCTGTCGAGACCTGTGACGCTCACCCTCGACGCAAAGAGCCTGAAACTTCCGGTAGGGAAATCGAAAACCTTCAAAGTTATCGGGACAAATCCAAGGGGATACAAAGCTTCCATAAACCTGGAAGACCTGGACTGGAAAGTCAGCGGTGATTTCGGATCCATCAGCAACGGCGTATTCAGGGCAGAGAAGAAAGGCGCCGGTTATATCGAGGTTTCATTCGGAGATGCCAAAGCCTACTGCACGGTTTCAGTAGCGGCTGAAACCAGGGAGATAGTGGACAAATTCGAAGAACTCAAAGGCTCATTCCAGTCTTACCCGACGACAATAGAAGGTAATTACGGAATCAGCAGCGAGCAGAAAGTATCCGGCAAGTCTTCCGGCAAGCTGGTGTACAACTTTTCCACGAATACCGACGTGACACGCGCGGCATATTGGGTCCTGCCTGAAAAGGGATATGTCCTGGATGCCGATACACATAAGATCGGTCTCCACGTTCACAACGACCATGAGAACTCCGGGTGGCTGCGTGCAGAACTGGTGGATGCGAATGGCAAAAAACAGGTGGTGGATTTCGCCAAAGTCATGGACTGGGTCGGCTGGAAGTATGTAGAGGCGTCAGTGGATGGCATCAAAAAACCTGCAAGGCTCAACAGGATCTACATAGTGCAGGTCAATCCAGACATGGATTCTGGCTGCCTGTATTTTGACGACCTGACTTTCGTATCCGACAGTTACCCGTCCCTGGACGGCATCAAAGTGCCTGAAGATACGCCGTTTGTCGACGAAGCTAACAGGGCAGTGAGCTTCAAAAAAGAGACTGACGATTCCTTCAGGTTTGGCGTCATGGGACAGTCACGGGCTCCGGAGAATGATGTCGAGAAAAGGCTCGCCAAAGTATTTGCCGACAAGGTGACCAAGTACCTGGAGGTCGGTGCTGTTGTCGGCAGCGGTTCCCATGAGTCGATCACGGGAAATGTCAAAAACAAGCCGGTGATCGCGACACATTCAGTGGATCTGAAGAGCACCAAGGCAATAGATTACGCATACTCGGTAACTGATTTCAAAAACAGCAGGTTCATAAAACTCGATACAAGAAAGAACAGCCTGAGGCTGAGCGATCCCGACCAGTGGGACAAATTCCTGAAAGACCTGCAGTCTTTCAAGGGCAAAAATGTATTCATCTTTATGGAGAATTCTCCGGAAACCTTCACAGACAAGCTCGAAATGGAGCTGTTCAAGAAAACGCTGAAGGACTATCGTTTCGATACACTGAAGAACGTGTGTGTATTCTATAAAGGCAGTGAAAACAAATGTTCGCTGGAAGACGGAGTGAGGTACTTCGAAACGGCCGGCTATGAGGTGTCTGGCGTTACGTCGAAAAACACGGGCAATGCCCAGTATATACTTGTCACAGTCAAAGGTTCCGAAGTGACATATGTATACAAGCCTATCGAATCCTCCTGATAATGCCCTGAATGAGGTACGGGAAATACAAAGCAATGCAATAATCGATATATAATAAGGGTAATACTTAAAGGCATCAGTTCATCGGGGGATCTCCTCCCCCTTTGTGCTGATGCCTGGTATTTTTAGTTTTATTCCGAAGCACAGTTATTACATTAACTCAGTTAAATAAAAAGGAGGACTTCTTGAAATGCCATCAAAAGTACTGTTTTCTTCTGTGGAGTATGACAAGTACGATGCCGATGTGACGCTGCCGGCCAAATTTGGCCGCCTTATCGACCGCATGGGCATGCAGGATGTGGTAAAGGACAAGTGGACAGCGATAAAAATGCACCTGGGCAGGTACATAGGATACTCCACTATACCGCCGATTTTCGTGAAAATACTGGTGGACAAGCTTAAGAGTTATGGAGCGAAAGTTTACATAACCGACCAGATCGTCTCCGAGGCCAGGCCGCGCGGATACAGCGAAGAATATCTCGGCGCGCCGATTGTAGCCGCCGCCGGGGTCACAGGCAGATACTTCTACGAAAAGCACGTTGATTTCAAGGGTCTGAAAAATATCGACATCGCAGGAAATATACATGACGCCGATGTCATGATAGACCTGTCTCACGTGAAAGGACACGGGGTCTGCGGTTACGGCGGAGCCTGCAAGAATATTGCGATGGGCTGTGTCACGGACAGGACACGCCAGCAGATACACGGCCTTGAAGGCGGTATCGAATGGGACGAGAACCTGTGCACCCACTGCGAACTCTGCGTCAGCAGCTGCAACCATTATGCCAACAGGTTCGACGAGAACGGCAGATACGAGGTAAACTACCATCACTGCACATTGTGCCAGCATTGCGTAAAGGTTTGCCCGGTGTCGGCCATGAGGATGCAGGACAATCAGTACGAGGATTTCCAGAAGGGCATGGCTTTGTGCACCCGCGAGGTCCTGAAGACATTTGAGCCCGGACATGTTTTCTATATAAACTTCCTTATAAACATAACTGCGCTGTGCGACTGCTGGGGGCTTACGACACCATCCCTCGTTCCGGACATAGGAATCATGGCATCAGCAGATATCGTAGCCATCGAGAAGGCCAGCCTTGATGCCATAAAAACAGAAAACCTGATTCCTGCAGGAGTCCCGAAAGGACATGAGCTTGGAACGAAAGGCCATCTGTTTGAAAGGCTGCATGGCAAGGATCCGTTCGTTCAGCTAAGAGAACTTGAGAAACTTGGACTTGGCACCATGGAATATGAAACGGAGATCGTCGGGTAGTGCCGGTGGCCCCGGAAATGCGGCAAATAACAGGACGATAAGGCAGGGAAGCTGATCCTCATCACTTTCCTGCCTCTGCGTATATATGCCCGTATCTAGCAATCATGTCTTCAAGCCTTGCTGCATCTGCAGGCTTCAAATACCTGTCGGCATATGCTTTTATCTGATCGATCTCATCAGCAGTGATGCCGTCCTGTACCATATTAAAGATGTCATCGAGTTCGCTTTCGCCGATTTTCGCAAATATACGGTACAGGAATATCTGGTCGCCGATGCTCATTTTTTTCAGCACTTCCATGGCAGCGGCATAAACTTCAGAACCATCCATCCCTGAAATCCGTTCTTCTACAGGACTGTCCCCGAATCCTGCCTGCCCGTCCCATCCTTCCGCCAGGCCGTTTCCCGGCCTGGCAGCGCTGTCCCTTCCATGGACCGGCAATGCTGAAGGACTGTCCCCCAATTTTGCAGGACCATCTCCGGCAAAATTGGCGATGAAATCCGCCAGGTCAGAAATATGGATGCCGAAACCGAAATGCAGTACCGCAGCATTCACGGCAAGCATCAGTATGGCAAGAGCTGCGAATAATTTTAAAAGATACCCGTTATTTCTCATAAAATAATACCTGTAATACTTTTACAGGTATTATTTGCTATATGTACGATATTCTATTCATGAGCGGCGGTATATTTGGCGCGGCGTTTTTCCGTTACAGGGAATTCAGCCTGTTTTTCAGGTAAGCAGCGAATTCGTCCCTGAG
>Ga0134092_1003102_pt1 | contig 11639 bp, 10 predicted proteins | sample 3_6taG_FD_94454 | JGI IMG/M metagenome (GOLD analysis project Ga0134092, IMG submission 94454) | Switchgrass degrading microbial communities from high solid loading bioreactors in New Hampshire, USA - 3_6_20_6_A3 metaG | ecosystem: Engineered > Bioreactor > Semi-continuous > Anaerobic >...
ATATTCCCGGAGGCCTTGCCGGCTGCGATTTTTCGTTGTATCTTACATGAAAGCAGTTGTTTCTTACATTGTATCCGTATAGGGATAAGGCTATAATGGTAGTATCAGACATGATTGAATAAGGAGAGGAGAGAAAGAAATGGATAAAAAGGAAAAGGCCATCAAGACCCCGATCAAATCCGGAGGCCTGGGCTGGAGTGTCATCGGCGATGAAGAGATTCAAGCGGTAACGGAGCTTTTGCGCTCGCCGGAGCTGTTGTTTCGATACAGGGGTTCCCAGCCGACCCAGTCCTCCCTGTTTGAGCGGGAACTGGAGGAAAAGCTGGGTATAAAACACGCCCTCTTTGTCAACACAGGTACATCCGCTTTGACCTGCTGCTTGGCCGGATGGGAAATCGGCCCCGGGGATGAGGTCATCGTCCCGGCCTATACCTATATCGCCACGGCTTCAGCTGTCGTCAACGTCGGAGCCGTTCCGGTATTGGCGGAGATCGATGAGTCTTTGGGCCTTGATCCCGAAGACGTGGAGCGCAAGATTACGCCCTATACAAAGGCCATCATTGTGGTCCACATGCAGGGAGTGCCGGCCCGGCTGGATGCCATCAGGGCCGTTGCCCGGAAACACAATCTGATCCTCATCGAAGACTGCTGCCAGGCCATCGGCTCCAAATACAAGGGAGAGTATACCGGAGCAAGATCCCATGCTGCCGCCTGGAGCCTGAACTATTACAAGGTCATTACCTGCGGTGAGGGAGGCGTATTTTTCACCAATGATGACGGGGCTTTCCTGAGGGGTGTATATCAGTCCGATCCCGGTACGCCCATGTGGGACAGCGACCTAAAGGCCGATCTGGATATCCCGCCCTTTACCAGAGCCGGATATCGCAGCAATGAAATCGCTGCGGCCATTGCCCGCGTGCAGCTTAAGAAGATGGATCGAATCCTCGAACATACGAGAAAGCTCAAAAAACTCCTTTTGGAGAACCTCAACGAGCCCATTCACTATCAAAGACAGCATGTAGACGATCCGGAAGGGGATTGCGGCATCTCCTTTGCCATGATCATGGAGGACAAGGAAGTGGCGAAGAAGTTCAGCGATGCCCTGCGGGAGGAAGGCCTTGTGATTGGATCCGTCTTTAACGAAGGATTCCCGGATCGCCACATTTATTCCTACTGGGACGCCATTATCACAAAGACCGGGGCTACATCCAAGGGCTACCCCTGGAAGGATCCGGCCTACAAGGGCAATGTGGAATACAGCAGGGATATGTGCCCCAGGACCCTGGATATACTGGGACGCTGCCTGCGCCTGGGGATCCATGTGAATATGACGGAGCAGAACATTCTGGAGATCGCCGAGGCCATCAATAAAGTGGACGCCAACCTGTAAGGCACAACGAAGAAGGTGTCAAAATGGAATTCTTTGATTGCAACGTATCCTACGGTTTGGATTATGCTTCTTCCCCCCTCTATCCCATCCACACCGTTGACCAGGTTCAAGCTGAGATGGAGAGGGCGGGAGTCAAAAAGGCCGTGGTTTGGAGAATCGAGTCGGCCAATGCGGGCCCCCAGGTGGGGAATGCCCTGCTTGCCCAGGACCTGAAGAAATACGATAATCTCTACGGGGTATGGGCCATTTTGCCTTCCCATACCCACGAGATTCCCGATCCGGCCGATATGCTGAAGGAAATGAAGAAAAACAGAATCATCGGCTGGAGGCTGTGCCCCAAAGAGGCCAAGTTTATGGCCAAACCCTTTGTGCTGAGGGACTGGCTGGAGCTGGCGGTTTTGCACCGCATTCCGTTATTCATCTATACCGCCGACGGCATAAGCCTGGAGGGAGTGGCAGAGCTTTTGCAGGCCTACCGGGATTTGACCGTGATCCTGACCGACGATAATACATGGCCCAATGACCGAAATCTTCGCCCCTTTGTGGCGGAGTTCCCCAATGTATACCTGGATCTGTCCTACTGCATCACGGCGGGGGGAATTGAGTCCTTTGTGAAGGAGTACGGGGCATCCAGGCTGCTGTTTGGCAGCAGGTTCCCCTACTCGTATTTCGGCGCCAATATGATGATGATCAAGCATGCGGATATCTCCGAAGAGGACAAAGCGGCCATTGCAGGCGGCAACATGAAGCGAATCATCGAGGTGATGGATTTATGATGAACCGCCATTCGGAACTCGCTCAGCGCTTTTGGGAGCATGGGAGGCTTTCCGATTGCCCTATCCTGGACTTTCATGGACACATGTTCAGCCTGGCAGGGGCTTTTCTGCCGGCCGAATCCCCGGAAGAGATGCTCAAGATCATGGACAGGGCCAATTCCATCCTCCTCTGCTTTGTCAGTCATAAAGCCATCATGGCCCCTGCAGTGGGAACGGCGGAAGACATCGCCGTGGTCAAAAGATATCCCGATCGCTTCAAAGCCTATCACAGCGTGATGAGCCGCTATCTCGACGCGGAGAAGGACCTCCGGGAAATGGAGGAGAATCCCGATGTTTTTGTGGGATTTAAGTTCTTTGCCGATTACTACAGGGTTCCCCTGTCGGACAGCCGGCACGATCCCTACTGGGAGTATGCCGACAAAAAAGGCCTTTTTGCCCTGGTCCACACCTGGGGAGGCAGCCCCTATGACGGGCTGAAGGAAGCGGAGAGGATCCTGGAGAAATATCATAATGTGATCTTTATCGCGGGACACTCCTTTCACGGCCATTGGGAAGGTGCCGTGGAGCTGGCTAAAAGGTACCCCAACCTCTACCTGGAGCTGACGGCGGTACTGGATGATCGGGGGGCCTTGGACCTATTTGTAGATAAACTGGGCTCGGAAAGGATCCTTTTTGGAACGGACCTGCCCTGGTTTGCCACCCATCACGGCGTTGGGGCTGTCATGTCGGCTTATATCACCGACGAAGATCAAAGGAATATCCTCTATCGCAACGGAAAGAAGCTCCTTGGCCGCTTCCCCTGGTTTGAAGACCTGTGGAAGCGCTACGGGAACAATGCAGAATAAAGAATCGGGCTGCTGCACAATATTGGATGAAGCTCATTGTGCAGCAGCCCGATTCATTTTCCCGTTGTTTTTTTATTAGAATCGATCGGTCAGATACAGAGGCTTTTTGTGGAATACTGCGGAGAGCACGGGCAGCTTGTTGTAGACCTGGACTTTTCTTGAAAGGAGCAGGTCCTGTATATCTGCAAAGCCGGTGACTAACTGACTCAGGGCTTGAATGTCGCATGAGAAATCGGGTGACCCATCGGCCTTTTTCACTTCGGCCTCTCCCTTGTCCCAGGAAACCCGGTATGTGCCCTGGTTCCAGGAAAGGAAGTTGTCTTGCACCTGTAGTATCATTTCTCCCGGCTTCTCAGGATAGGCCATGAGTTCCAGGACCTTTTGCAGGTTTACAATGCGGTTCATTCCTCCGGTTGAGATCTGTCTCTGGATATTGTAGGGCTCGGGGAAGAAGAGGTGGAAATTGATTCCGTCGGGAGCTTCCCATACGAAGCTGCCAAATTGGGAGGCAAAGGTATTCATAAAACCGAACACGCCAAAGAGGGCCTCCGTATCAAGCCATATCAGCTCCTGGACCATCATGTCCGCCCGGTTGTAGGGCTTTTTGTTCAAATCATAGATGATGTAGGCGCAGGGCTCATTCTTGCTGTTGTAGAACACATAGGTGTAGTAGCTGTCCTTGTAAGGGTCTTTTTTGAGCCAGCGGTTCCAGAGGTCTTCTGTCCGCACTACTGCCAGATTTTTATCCTGGATGAAGCGGTTATACATTTCCTTGATGACATCGGGGCACTCCGAGGGCTGATAAAGCTCCGCTCTTAATGTTTTGGGGAAGGAAGCGAATTCGGAGAAGGGAATGGTGACCTTTTGCTTGGTTGCCCCCAGCTCATAACCGAATTTTCTGTAGTAGACATGGGAGAAGGGATACAAATAGGAGAAAATCTGCTCCTTTTCCATCATCTCATTGAAGGCAAAGCGGAAAATCTCCCGGATATAACCGTTTCGCCTTTCCTCCGGCAGGGTGGCCACCCCGCCGATGCCCGCCATGTTCACCGTATGGCCGTCAAAGCGGATTTGATAAGGGATCGACTCAAAGCAGGCGCACATCTTTCCGCTGTCATTAAAGGCAGCAATGGTGGTCTCATAGCCCCTTTGAAATTTTTCCGGGTGCTCCTGGGCCTCACTGTAATCCCGGCTAAACAGGAAGGCAATGGTTTGAATCTTGGAGGCAAAGATCTTTTCTTCCGGCTTGATTTTGCGTACTTCCATAAAAGGCTCCCCTTTCACTGTTTTTGACATATATAGCTTATTATATCATATAATCTTTATAGAAAGCACCTGATTTTTGGCCAATGGGCCACCCGGAGGGCTCCGGTGAGTCACCGGGGACGGTTCTCGCTGACTCACTTTTCTGTGGATAACCTATTCGATTTGAGGCAAAGGGGACTACAGACCATATTGATATCTCGATGAGTCAAACGGAGTTGAATCAACTGTAACGGTCTTATTAACTCATTTTTAGAAAGAGAATCACTGGGAAGGGTTTTTGTATGAGCTAGTTTAAGTTACCGAGAGCGATAGGCTATGTAGTTACCCAAAGTAGGTAATTAGAGACGGTGCTTGATGACTCCTTTTAAGGAACAGGGATCGAGTGCCAAGATGCGAAATGCCGGGTGCCGGCTGTCGGTTACTGAGCCAACTGAGATAATTTTTACTGTCTCATTTTGTACCGTAGGGACCTAAGTGCCGGTTACCGACACTGTATATATTCTTAAATATGAGCACACCGGTAGTCACATTCCAATCCGCCATCTGCAATCGCCAGATGCTTGTTCGACAAAATATTCGGTAATATTACCGACTCGTCAAGATTTTGTAAAATATATGTAAGTTTTTTTAGAGGATTTCCAGAGGGGATGTAGAATATAGTATAGGACCCTGGTCGTTGCCCGGTTGGGTACCCGGTGCTTTTTACCCATTTTTGTCTGAAGGAGGGAAGCTGGAAGTTAATGAAGTTACCTGCATCCATTCCTGAAGGACAAAAACAGTTTGTGGTCAATGTACTCGCTGCGGCTTTCATCGCAGCGGTATTGTGGATAGTATTCGTAATGGGCAATTTTGCTACGGCGAGGCAGGAAGAGCCGGAGGCTCAGACCCCCCTCTGTTTTGATCACCGAGGTGATGGTATCCAACAAGGAAGTCCTGGCGGATGAAGACGGGGACTACAACGACTGGATGGAAATCTGCAATACGGGGGACAAGGCGATCAATCTGGAAGGGTTCGGGATCACCGATAATCAGGAGAAACCCTTCAAATGGCAGTTCCCTTCCCTGGTATTGGAGCCCGGGGAGCATCTCTTGCTATATGCTTCCGGGAAAGACCGCAAGGCCGATAAAAAGGCTTTGCACACCAATTTTAAGCTGAAACCGGGGGAAGAAACCCTGTTTCTATATTCAAAGGACGGAGTCCTTTTAGATACGCTGAAATTGAAAGAAATACCCGACAATATGTCCTATGGCAGGGATCCCCAGAGCGAGAACCGCTGGCTCTACTATTTGGAGGCCACACCGGGGCTGCCCAACGGGAGCAAGGGCAACCTGCAGCCGGAGATCCCGCCTGATAGAATCTATGATTCACCTGTGTGGATCAATGAATATATGAGCGACAATGAATATACCTTGATCGATGAAGACGGCGATTTTTCCGATTGGATAGAAGTTTACAACTCCGGCGATACAGCCGTTAACCTGGAAGGCTATGGCCTGTCCGATGACCCGGACAACCTTTTGAAATGGCAGTTCCCTCCCCTTGTGCTGCAGCCCGGGCAGTATGTTCTGGTCTTTGCATCGGGAAAGGACAGAAGGGACCCCTTTGGTCCCTATTTGCACACCAATTTCAAGCTGAAAAACGGAGAAGAGATCCTCTTTTTCAGCAATGAAAAGGGGCAGATTCTGGACCAGCTGGTGCTGCAGGAGACCCGGGACGGCGTCTCCTATGGGAGGGATTTGGTTCACAGCCAGGAATGGCTGTATTTTACGAGCCCTACACCGGCCGGCCCCAATACCACCCAGGGCTTTGAATCCCTTCCCCAAGAAGGCTTCATCACTTCAACTAAGGAACTGCTGCTCAGTGAAGCGATGGCCCTCAATCAGAGCGCCCTGGCCGATGGGGACGGGGAATACCCGGACTGGATTGAAATAACCAACCAGGGACCTGAGCCCATTGACTTGACCGGATACGGGCTCTCCACCAAAAAAGAGGACCTGTTTTACTGGACTTTTCCGGAGACACAAATAGAGCCGGGGGAATACCTGATCGTTTTTGCTTCGGGCAAGAACTGTTCTGATAAGGAGGGCTACCTTCATACGAATTTCAAACTGAATCCTGCCGGGGAAATGATTTTTCTCACCCATCCGTCAGGCAGGGTTGTGGATGTCCTGGATACGGGCTATCTGACGGTGGACCGGTCTTCCGGCAGAAGCGAAAGCGGGGGAAACAGGGTCTTTTTTGAATGGGCAACACCCGGAGCCGCCAACAGGGCTCCCTTCTACAGGGGTTATGCGCTGGATCCCCAGTTTTCGGCAGCGGGAGGCTACTATGAAGAGCCTTTGGAGCTTTATCTCACCAGCCGATCCCCTGATGCCGTGATTCGCTATACCCTGGACGGAAGCGAGCCTACAGGGGATTCTCCCCTCTATTCGGGCCCTATTCTGCTTACCTCCACCACGGTTGTTCGGGCAAAGGCCTTTGAGGACGGGAGGCTTCCCAGCCGTACAGTGACCCACACCTTCCTGATGGAGCCAAGGCACACCCTGCCGGTCGTTTCCATAGCCGTTGACCCGGCGGATATGTGGGATCCGGAAACGGGAATTTATGAAATGGGGCCCAATGCCTCCGAGGAGTTTCCCTATCTTGGAGCCAACTTTTGGCAGGATATTGAGAAGCCCATTCATATGGAGTATTTTGATGAGGAGGGGAAGCTGGGATTTAGCTTGGATGCAGGGTTTAAAATTTTCGGAGCCTATAGCCGGGCCATGGATCAAAAATCCTTTGCCATATTTGCCCGGGATCGGTACGGGCAGGATGAGATCGTGTATCCCCTTTTTCCCGACAAACCCCTTCTTTACCGTTTTGAATCCATTGTGCTTCGCACCTCCGGGCAGGATGCCACCTTGACCAAGATTCGCGATTCCATGATGGCTAGGCTTGTAAAGGATACAGGGCTTGATTATCAGGCCTACAGGCCGGTTGTCCTCTATATAGACGGACAGTACTGGGGCCTTTATAATATACGGGAAAAGGTCAATGAGGCCTATCTGGCGTCCAACCACGGCGTTGATCCCGATGACATCGATCTCCTGGAGGGAAACTCCAGGGTCAAGGCCGGGGATGCAGAGGACTATGAGGAACTTCTCAAGTTCGTAAAAACCCATGATATGAGCCTCAAGGAGAATTACGAGGCTGTAAAACAAAGGATAGATATCCAAAATTATATCGATTACCAGTGTGCCATTATATACTTTGGCAATACAGATACAGGAAATATCCGATACTGGCGCGAGCGTTCTCCCAATGGGAAATGGAGGTGGATTGTATACGATCAGGACTGGGGATTTTTCAATGTGGAGCAAAATACCCTGTGGTACGTCACGAATCCCCAGGGAACCGGAGTCGGGCTGAAGTTTTCAACGGCTTTGATGGTAAACCTGCTGAAGAATGAGGAATTCAAGAATGAATTTATTCAGCGCTTTGCCTATCATCTGAACCATACCTTCAAGACGGAGCATGTGCTTGCGGTGATCGATGAGATGGCAAAGGCCATCGAACCGGAGATGCCCAGGCACTTGAGTAGATGGGGAGGCAGCATGAAAAGCTGGCACAAACAGGTCGAGGTATTACGGGACTTTGCCCGTAGGAGGCCTGAGATCTTAAAGGGATATTTCCAGAGAAAGTTCAATTTGAGCAAAGAAGAAATGCGCATCTTTGATGCATCTTAAGGGGGGACTGCAATGGAATCCCGGGGAAGGCGACTTAGGCATGAGCTCAAGTTCTTTATCAACTATCCTCAGTACCGGATTTTGCAAAAAAGGCTTTCAACCATACTGAAACCGGACCCTTTTTCAGACGGCAATAACGAGTACCATATCCGATCCCTCTATTTTGATGACATGTATAACAGCGGCCTTCATGAGAAGCTCTCAGGGGTGATGGAAAGGAACAAGTACCGGATCAGGATTTACAACCTGGACGATCAGATCATCAAATTGGAGCGCAAGTCAAAGAGGGGACAATATACGGAAAAACGAAGCAGCCGAATCAGCCGGGATGATTATGACAGGATCATGGAAGGCTCCGTGGATTTTATGATGGAGAGGGAGGACCCTTTCCTCCGCGAAGTCTGCCTTGAATTTAAGCACAAAATGCTAAAGCCGGTGGTGATTGTGGACTACGTTCGGGAAGCCTATATTCATCCCATGGGAAACGTCAGGATCACCTTTGATAAGGAACTGCGGACCGGGCTAAGCTCCACTGACCTTTTTAACAAAGAGCTCTTTACAGTCAGGGCCTTGGATGAGCCGGTTTTGATCATGGAAGTAAAATATGACAACTTCCTGCCCGGCTTCATTCAGGTACTGCTGCAGGAAAATATATTGCAGAGAATGGCCATTTCCAAGTACACGATCTGCAGAAAATTTAATAAAACAAATAGTTGGGAGGATAATTAAGTGGACGGAGCATTAACCTTCAGAGACATTCTGAAAAAAAGCTTTTTGGAACAATTTACCTATCATACGGAACCCCTTTCCGTATATCGGGTGCTGTATACCCTGTTGTTCACTTTTTTGGTCGGACTCTTTATTTTCTTTGTTTACAAGAAGACCTTTAACGGGGTCCTCTACAACAGGACCTTCAATATCTCCTTGATATTGACGTCTATGGTAACGGCCCTGATCATCATGCCCATTACCTCCAATATCACCCTGTCCCTGGGTATGGTCGGTGCCCTGAGCATTGTGCGCTTCAGGACGGCCATCAAGGATCCCATCGATACGGCCTTTTTGTTCTGGGCAATTGCGGTGGGAATCGGCGCCGGAGCGGGCTTTTTCCCTGTGGTCATAGCGGGAAGCCTCGTTATAGGCCTTATATTGTTTGTGATGAACCTCTTCAAATTCAGACCCTCGGATCCCTATATTCTGGTCATTTACCACGATGCCGAGGCAAGCGAAGCCGTAAAAGAAAAGCTCCCGAGGCACCGCCTGCGCTCCGAAACCGTTACAAGGCAAGGTGTTGAGTTGACCGTTGAGGTAAGGGTAAAGAACAACAACGTTTCATTTTTAAACGATATTTTGGCAATTGAAGGGGTTCAAGACGCTGCTTTGGTGAGCTTTAACGGAGATTACGTTTCATAGGCAGGATCATTCAAAGGAGCGGACAATTTCGCTCCTTTGAATGAAATAGATATAAAATTCCATTTGACATTTTGAGAAAAATGAGTTAAACTAATATGGCGATTTGAAAATAAGTGATTTATGCATCCGTAGCTCAGGAGGATAGAGCACCGGTTTCCTAAACCGGGTGTCGGGGGTTCAAATCCCTCCGGATGCGCCATTTCAAATGTCAGAGATTTTTTCTCTGACATTTGAAATATTGAAGTATGAATGCACAAGGCAGGATGTGATCCCTTTTGTTCCATATCTATATGGAGCAGGCTCTCCTGGAGGCCAGAAAGGCCTATGAGCTTGATGAGGTGCCCATCGGAGCGGTGGTCGTAAAGGACGGAGAGATCATCGGCCGGGGCCACAACCTCAGGGAGACCTGCAAGGATCCGACCCTTCACGCCGAGATGGTTGCCATCAGGCAGGCGGCGGAAACTTTAGGAGGCTGGCGGCTGACGGGCTGCGAGCTTTATGTGACCGTGGAGCCTTGCCCGATGTGCGCCGGAGCGATGATTCAGGCCAGGATCGATCGGCTGATCTTCGGCGCCGGAGATCCCAAGGCCGGGTGCGCCGGGACATTGTATAACCTCCTGCAGGATTCGAGGTTTAACCATCAAGTGGAGATCGTAAAAGGGATCCTGGAAGAAGAGTGCCGGCAAATCATGAAGGATTTTTTCCGGCAAAAAAGGAACAGCAAATAATCGTGGAAGAGTATCGAAGTGGTCATAACGGGCCTGACTCGAAATCAGGTGTACGGCAACCGCCGTACCGTGGGTTCGAATCCCACCTCTTCCGCCAAAAAAAGGCGATGCCCCAAAAGGGCGTCGCCTTTTTTTGGAGAAGATGGAGGGTGAGAACCCACACTCCTATCATCTCTCTAACAACTCCCACAGCTTCCCCAGCCGCTCAATCAGCCTATCCTTTTATGCGACTTCTCTTTCCCAAGCAATCCCCCCCCCGCAACCTCATTCAATTCATCCAATGAAAGTTCTTTCACAGCCGCAGACAAACATATCTCCTTAAGTTCATCTGCAGTGAAGTCGAATCCTGACTCTCTGGCAAGGGAGACCAACCCCTCCAGATCTTCATAGCTCAGCCCCAAAGCTTTCAGCTTCTCCTTCAGTTCTTCATTTGTCCGGAGTTCTTCAAAAAACCTCTTAATGTTTTCCGCCGACATGTTCTTACCCCCCTTGACTGTTGTTTGTATGCAGCAATATTGCCCGGCACATTTTCATTGTAAAACGCCGCAACTAACAAAAGGACTAACAAATGCCCCGTTTTTATCATTATTGATATATTTTCTGATTTTATCATGACAATGACAACTTTCAGTCTCTGCGAAGGCGAACTGCCTCCTGTCGCATATTGCACTATTTACCTTTTTGAGGCATTTGCTATAATATAAGGAAACGGGAGTTTCTATGAAGTGGAAGGGTGAACATTTTGGAGCTTTTTTTACCGGACTACACAGTATTCCAACAAATCCACGAAAACGAAAAAATACGGATAATCAGAGGTTATCATGATGAAGGCGGGCTGCCGGTCCTCATAAAGATGCTGAAAGAAGAAGCCGTCAGCCCTGCTAATATCAACAGCCTTATTCATGAATACGAAATGACAAGGGACCTTGACATAGACGGCATTATAAAGCCGATTCGACTGGAACAGATCGGCTCCGGCCCCGCCCTGGTTGCGGTGGACACTGGAGCCGTTTCTCTAAAAACGGTGATACAAACCCAGGCCGTTGGCATAAAAAAGTTTCTTGAAATCGCAATTGAGCTCACGGAAATCCTCGGCAAGCTCCATCGGCAGGGGATCATCCACAGGAGCCTAAATCCCAATCATATATACATCGATCTTAATACCGGAAAAGCCTATATCGCTAATTTTTGCAAAGCCGTATACGAGTCCCCGGAGGGCGAAGAAGCGAATCAGGCCGGCAGCCTGGCGGATGCTTTGGAATATATGTCGCCGGAGCAGACAGGCCGCTTTAGTACGGCTGTAGATAAGCGCAGTGACCTGTATTCCCTTGGGGTGATCCTGTATGAAATGTTAACAGGCCGGCTCCCTTTTGACGGGGAAAAACCCTCCGACCTCATTTATGCCCATATCAGCCGGCAGCCCCATCCCCCTCTTCGCTTAGGCCGGACATTCCTTCCGTCCTGTCCGACATCATCATGAAGCTCCTCAGGA
>Ga0134092_1003111_pt1 | contig 11616 bp, 6 predicted proteins | sample 3_6taG_FD_94454 | JGI IMG/M metagenome (GOLD analysis project Ga0134092, IMG submission 94454) | Switchgrass degrading microbial communities from high solid loading bioreactors in New Hampshire, USA - 3_6_20_6_A3 metaG | ecosystem: Engineered > Bioreactor > Semi-continuous > Anaerobic > Digestate...
ACTCTGGCATTTCGTAGGTTCGAGTCCTGCTATCCCTGCCATAGGGGCCATTAGCTCAGTTGGCAGAGCACTTGACTTTTAATCAAGGTGTCCCGCGTTCGAGTCGCGGATGGCTCACCAAAACACCTGTAGCCTTAAGGTTACAGGTGTTTTTATGTATTAAAACAAACATTATTAATCAAAATTAGTACCTTGACTTTATGACACTGTTTTTATTTTACTCACAAATATTTTTAATTATGTTTATTCAAAACTTATGCAGAAGGCTTAGGTAAAAAAACACCCCTTATAAAGGGGTATTTTCCATCGTAAACCTAACAATATGCCATTTTCCATATATATCCTTTAATTTATATTAGTTTGCAAACTAACCTTATAATTTTTTATATCCGATACAAGTTTAATAGATAAGTATAAAAACGTTGAGAATGCTATTATAATAGCTAATAGACTAATTTGTGTTATATTCTTTCTAATATTTTTTATTTGCTTTGCAGCAACTTTTTTCTCAACTCCTATGCTCCACATTCCAATTACTTTTCCGCTTTTATCTTTAAGCGGTATATATTTTGCAATACACTTCTTACCTGCAACAGTAATTTCTCCGGAAAATTCCTCTCCCTTGTTTAAAACAGTATCCACAATTTCACTAGGTGCTTTAGTTCCAATAGTTTTGCTGCTATCATATGACTGAGCATTGCTTGAAATACTTATATCACCCATAAAAACAGTTGAGAAATATTCTTCTTTATAATTAATTCTATTCAATACTACCTCATTATCATTCAAGCAAACTCTGCCTTTATACATTTTGTCATCTTTTATTGACCAATCTCCCTTATACATCTCGTCAAAGAGCATAAGCCCCAATTTAGAGCTTGCATCCAATCTATCCTTTATATTGCTGTTTTCAAGATTATTAACAACATTTCCAATTGTGAAACCCTGTATAGTAAACCATATAATAAAAAACGTAAATATAAGCACCAATGACATGCTAACAACTCTTTGCTGCGTTTTATTACTGTTTTTATTGCTTTCAAGGAAAGAAACCTTTAGGGTATCAATATCTGTAAGAAATTTTTTAGTATAGAGCATCAATATAATACAACCCAGAATGCCACATAATATTGAAATAACAACTATTGAAGCTCTCATAGCGATTATTTTCATCCACTGATTTCCAGCAATAGTCTCCGGAACAGCTACAGACCACATTCCAACAATTTTTCCGCCAATATCTCTTATAGGTATGTATCTTACAAAATATTTTTCACCAAAAATATTTTCCATTCCTTCATAGTTACTACCCTTTTCCAAAACACTTGCGGCCACTTCACTCGGTGCCCTTGTTCCTAGTGTCCTTTTACCATTTGAGTCCAGTTCGCTTGTAGCTACTTTTTCATCAGCAAAATATATGCTTACATGGGCACCGGTCTTTTCTTTAATCTCGTCTAAAACACCAATAGTATTACTTACCTGATTATCTCCTATATACAACTTACCGCTCTTCACTTTCCAGCTTCCTATATATTTGTTATTGATAATACTAAGACCCATGTTTGAAATACTATCCACTTTTGCTTTAATACTTTTATCCATTAAACTATCAACTCTACTATTGGTGACCAAATAGATGGTAGTTGTAAACAAGACAATAAGCAAGATAGATACCCTCATCAGTTTTCCCTTTAGCATAACCTTTTTCTTCACGTAACCTCTCCCCTTGTTGTTAATTTTTATATCTATATAAAATTAAATTGTTAAAAATATAACCTAGATAATACTACAACAATTGTCAAAAGGTTTCAATGTTTTATTAAATCTGTAAAAAGACCTAACCAAACCATTTCAAAAGATACGACAGTAACTTTCTCTAGATCGCCCTAGCGGCATAAACTTGGAACTTCCCATCTTTAAGGACATTATTTTACAATAATTTTTACAAAATGTCAAAAAAATGTTACAAATATTGTAGACTACTTTTCTAAAAATTTCAAGCTAGTATATAGCAGAAATTTTCATCTTAGAATTATAATTTCTTTCAAAAATTTTTCCACTTATATAGTTTTCAACAGACCACATAGCTGGAATTATTTATGATAACTGAAGTCCAAATTAAAGAGAATTTTTTATCCACAAATTGCTCACATTTTATCAACAACTTCTGTGGAAAAATAAAAGAAAAGTGGTTTGCATCAAAATTTATCAGCAAAAACGATATCTTTAGTATCTATGTCATAATTAATACTCTGTGCACAGTATTTCTTATACCTATTTTTTATCTGTAATTAATCTATTATAAAAATATATCAGGGACCAATACCTGTTAGCAGTAAAATCGGGTTTATTAAAAAAACTTTCGCTATAATTTGCATTACGCAAAATGCGAAAGTTTTTTAGATATGTTTTTGCTGATTTTCTATTTATTTTAGGTCACATTTATTCTTTGCTTTTAACAAAATGTATAATGGCTGCCGGTTCGGAAGAGAATTCAAAATATATTTCCAAATCTTTCGTTTCATCGGTTCCTGTATCAATAGGAATTATACTGAATTCCTCTCTTGGATTATCATCTCCTAAATTCATCCCAAATCCGTATCCGTAACCTAGTGGTCTCCAAAAGTAATTGAAATCAATTTTTTCATAATCTACACCGTTTACTGCATTTCCCCCTAATCTGAAGTAAGTCCTTAGCCATCCATCAGCATATAACGGGCCTGTACAAAAAGTTGCAGCTGAAACTTTAATTGGAGTCTTTGACGATTTCTCTACAAAAATTTCAATTCCAGGATTAACTCTTACATTTTTGCCATTAACATAATAATAAGTAATAAAGCCGGTAAGGGGTTCAGGTGTTGGTTTATTAATAACAGCTGGTGTCGGTGTTGGCGTGCTTAAATCCGTGTTGTTAGTACTCTTAGGAAAATCTTTTATCATTCCCAGCAAATATTTTTTCATATAGGCCAAATCAACAGCATTGATTTGGTTATTTCCACCTACATCCGCACAATAAAGTCCCGTTTCAGCAGGGAACGTGTCAACCAAACCCAATATATATTTTTTCATGTACACTAAGTCAATAGAATTAACGTTATTATCCCCATTGACATCACCAATTAAAACATTATTGTCTTCTGTTTCAGCCAAAATACTTTTGTACCCTAAAATACTTGTATTTCCCTCACTCCCGTTTTCTGCAGCAAAAGTGTTAAACCTTAGAAATAGCAAAACAAAGACTGTTGACAACAGCAAAACCTTTTTCGTAAATATCCCTCCCAAATTTGGTTTTTCAGTATATCAAACTCACAATAAAAAACTTCAGTCCATTTACTATAAAAAGGTGCATTGATAATAAAGCAATGCACCTTTTTTAACTTTAAGATTAATTATTAATGTCCACAACTTTACCCATGAAAAGTATGGTCCCGGTCTCATTATCGGCAATTACAAACATAAAAGGCTTGTTGGCAGTAAAGAGACTTGGTACTGAAGGGGTTGCCATACCTATAATAGTCACAGCTGCAGCCTCGGTTCCTTTTTCATTCACATCAATTACAGCTTTATGTTTAACATCGTCTATCCATAAACCATCGTATTGCGAAATTTTTGAGAAATCGGCACCAAAGGAGAAGGCTTCACCCATACCCAGTTCTGTTAGCTTATTTTTAATATCTTGCGCTTCATATTCAATCTTAAAGCATGGTATACTTAACCTTACGGATTTCATTGAAAGCCTTCTCTTTATCGCATTCCACTTATTGCTGTCAAATTGAGCAATAAAATCATTTACATTATCTTTTTCAGGAATAATGCAATACATAGAAAGGTTTCCGGAACCATAGGGAATCTCAACAGCTCTATATTCAGAGTCTTGAGTATATCCGTATTTTCCTGTTCTATTCATCATCGGAACAATCTTATTTTCACCTTTTATATTTGTAAATACACTGATTGTTGTCTGCATTATATCAAACTGATCCATCCAACTTCCATTAAAATAAATGGCATTCATAAGGTACATTGCTATATCGGAATGAACAGGTGGTTTTATCATATTCTCTATCTTGCCTTTTGTAGAATCGGAAATCCATTTATTCATAACGTCATAGGCTTCAGGTTTTGAAAAATCCAAGAAGAAACTATGAGCATCAAATATCTCACTATTTTTATTTAAAAAGCTCTGATTTACTTTATCTTTGAAGTCTTCCTTAATCCATAGGGAGTTGGCAACATTCAACTCTATCTGAGGATATAGCTTTTTGAAGTAATTTAAAAGGTCTCTGTAACTTTGATTTATTTCTTCGTCGGTCATTTCATTATAGATAAGTGCCTCTGCCATAGCTTCTTTTGTCGTGGTGTCTGCTCCCTGATATGCCATTGACAGTGCCATGGAAATACTAAAAGGCGAGAAAAATACGTTTTCCTCCAAGTCCTCCTTACTAAACTTTTTGAAAAGGTCTGCTGCAAATTGAGTATTGGCATTTACAAATTTCTCATTTACTACTGCGTCATAGGAAACCGGATCCGGAATAATAACTGAATCTGGCGTAAAAGAAAATCCGGTAACAACTTCATCATATACTTTGAAATCAAAGCGGTTTATATTTCCAAGCTGATATTCAACAGGGTATTTTATTACCTTACGCATAAGTGCCGTTGTTACTCCACCGTTTCCCGCATACTTTTCTATCTTCACTCCTGATGTAGAAAAATACAACTCTCCAGACTGAGATTGAGAACATTCAAGTTTACCTTCATCCACAATTCTATATCCGCCATTATTAAATGTGATAGTTACTTGAATGTACTTTTCTTGTTTAGCACTATTTTGATAGGAGTTATCTATTACTAGATTTAAAGAGACACTTTCAGCCGAAGGTATAAATGGGACCCAATTTTCTTGAGGTGTCGGAGTAACTGGTGAAATAATTGGTGGAGTAGCCGGTTTTACAAAGGTAGGAGTCGATGGGATGCCACTTTGATCCGGATTGAAAAGTAAGCTATTGGTCATTCCAAGCAAATACTTCTTAAAAATCGCAAGATCTAAGGAGTTAATTGTTCCATCCTTATACACATCCGCTCGTTCTACCCAATTGTTTATGGAAGGTGTCCTATTATAAAGCAAGTACCCCTTTAGCAAGGCAAAATCAATTGAATCCACTGAATTGTCACCATTCAAATCGCCGAAAAGACCTTCCGAAAAAATCGGAATAGCGTTAAAAAACTGACACAAAATTAGTAAAATCAGCATTAAGGAGACTTTTTTTATAACTTTACCCATAAGTATACCCCCCTATAAATATGGATTATATTTACATTTTATCATAGGGTATACTTATTTTATATACTAATCTCTTCCGCTTATATACTACTTTATTACTATTAACTAAATGAAGATAGCTAATTAATTATATATAACATATATAACCAATTAGCCTCTCCTTATAATTAATATAAAATATTTATCGTTTTATTTTTTTAGAGGTTGTTTTTTCAAACTCCTCACTTCTTATAACCACCTTTGTGATCTGCTTGTAAACCGGAAGATCAGCGGTTACCTTTCTGATATCTCTAAGCACTTCCTCGGGAGTCTTTTCTTCACTTAAGAAAACCTCCGCCATGAGCGATTTCTGATCCCCATCCTCATCAAAACGTCCTCTTACGACAACTTCATTTATGTAATCAATTTCCTGAATCATACTTTCAATCTCTTCCGGATAGATATTTTTCCCGTTATTTAGGACGATAATATTCTTCTTCCTTCCCGTAATTACAAGCTGGCCTTTATCATTAATGTATCCATAGTCGCCGGTATAAAACCAGCCATCTTTCAAAACCTCAGCTGTTTTCTCCGGCTGCTTGTAATAGCCAAGCATTACAATATCCCCCTTGACGCATATCTCGCCAATACCTTCTTCATTAGGATTATCTATCCTTAAATCGATGCATGGTAGCTTTATGCCCGCAGTATGATAATCATTAAACATATCGTGATTTGCAGATACCAAAGGAGAACATTCGGTAATACCATAGCCGTTAATAAGGCTAATACCAATGTCATCAAAGAATTTTCCGATTTCAGGACGAATAGGTGCTCCACCGCATACAATCTTTCTTAGCCTTCCTCCAAAGGCATCATGTATGGACTTAAAGAAAGTCTTTCTTAAATCAATGCCTACTTTCCGCAAAGCATTGCTAATAGCAATTAATCTGTTAAATGCCTTTTCCTTACCTGATTCCTTTATGTTTTTAAGTATTTTGGAACGAAACATCTGAACAAAAGCCGGAACAAGATAAATATATGACGGCTTGTATAGTTGAAGATTCTTCATTACATTTGTTAGACTATCATTTATGCAAATTGTAGAATGTTTATGAAGCGATACCAAAATACCGCTTACCGCCTCATAGGTATGATGATACGGCAAAACCGAAAGACAAGTGTCATATACCGTTGATACCTGAAGCCCATAATAAACACTTGATACCAAGTTATGCTCCGACAGCATTACGCCTTTAGAACTTCCTGTAGTTCCCGATGTATATACCAGCATTTTAAGTGCGTGGGGATCACTCTTTAGTGCCCGGTATTTTTCAATATCACATTTCTTTCCGTATTCAATGAGCTTATCAAAGGAAAGAAAGTTCCCGTCGTCTTCAGTACGATCAAACCCTATATAAAGCTTGATATTAGGGAGTTTATCGGCGTTTGCCCTAAACAGTTCTTCATGCTTTTGAGTATAAAACACAACACTGCTTTCACTGTCATTTAAAACATTTAAAACATCTTCTGAAGAAAGCTCATTATCAATGGGCACAAATACACCGGAGCTTTTAAGAACGGTAAGATAAGTTAAAACCCAGTTGTAACTGTTTTTACCTATACACGCAATCTTTTTATCGGCAAAACCCATTTCAGTCAAAGCAGCGCCTAACCATTCAGTCTGCTGTTGGAATTGCGAATAGGTTACCTCAACAATTTTATCCTTACCTTCCTTGTATTTAAAGGCAATTTTATGACCATCTTCCCTTACCGCTATATCAAGCATTTCCTTAAAATTATTAAATTTAGTCACTTGGTAGTAAGTGAAATTCTGTCTTTTCATCTCTCAATACTTGCCTCTTTTCAATTACCATTTTATTAGATTATTTTTACATTATACTACATATCAAAATACATTATACTACACATTTTAACTTAATCTATACAAAATTATAATTCTTTGTATAAATTTATTTTATACGTCATTTCCCCATTATAATGGATTCTAAGTTATATATACCCACTTATTAATAAATTATAGCAAAATTACAGTAATTATTTGTCACCATTCTTTTTAATCAGACCTTCCATGTGCTGTTTTACTTCGGTAGATAACGCATCGGATAGATAATTGCGGTCATTCCCTCGCATTTCCCGGTATTCTTTGTTCATTTGCTCATTGGCCCGCACAATTTCAGCCTTCAGTTCCCTGGCAGACAGGAGAGCACATCCTTCCCCTCTCACAATTATCTGCTGAAGGCCATCGGATGTTGCAACGGTTATATCATAGTTTTTCTTGTTGTCATGAGCAAATTTCTCGATATACTGGTCAGCAGTCTGTGCTTCTCTGGTATATACCACATGGATATTATAATAATCGATTACTTCCTCACGGTGCCCTTCAACACGATAAGCATCAAACACAACAATAACCTTGCATTTTCTAAGCCATTGGTAATTGCAAAGAGAGTCTAACAGCTTCATTTTTGCCCCATCCATATTCTCTTCTGCCAGTTCCTTCAATTCTTGCCATGCGTAGATAATATTGTAGCCGTCCACCAAGAGGTATTCCTCTTTTGCTTCCTTCTGTGTATTGGTCTGCTTAACTGTTTTATAATAACTTTCTATATCTGATTTACGCCTTTTCCATACTGATTTCTTACCCTGATTTGCATAGAAAGTCTTATTCATAATATGTTCAATTTCCTCTAAGCTTATTGACCTTTCCTCCGAATACCTAGCTCGGATTTGTTCTCCAACTTCTATATCAGCCTCTTTTTGAAAATAACTTTCAACATGCATATAGTCCTTTACTTTATCCCAACTGACAAAAAAGCCTGTGCCCTGTGCACAAAATATAGAACCGGTAGGGTTTTCAACATCTCTTTCCGAATCATATCCGATACGTTCAATTACTTCTTGGGCATTATGACATGGCTCATACCCTTTCAGACTGCAAAAAAGCCTTCCAAAACCTTTAGTATACGCTGCCACCTCTTTCTGATAATTTCTCATAGTGACAACAGGAGCACTTCCCACTAAAACTGCTGTATCTCCACTTATTTTTGATATCTTGCATACCCCGTGCATCTTTTCAATATCCGTCATTGCTCTTCCTACCATTTTTTCAGGCAGTTCCAGCTCAAAGGAATAATAAGGCTCCAACAATATGGATTGTGCCTCCTTTAAGCCTTGACGCACTGCACGGTAGGTAGCCTCTCTAAAATCTCCGCCTTCTGTATGTTTATTATGGGCTCTGCCTGAAACTAAAGTTATTTTCATATCTGTAATTTCCGAGCCTGTCAAAACTCCTTTATGGGCTTTTTCCTGCAAATGGGTCAAAATCAACTTTTGCCAGTTTCTGCTCAACACATCCTCACTGCATTTTGTATCAAACTTAAGGCCGCTTCCTATTTCTCCCGGTTCCAATAAAAGGTGAACCTCAGCATAATGCCTCAAGGGCTCAAAGTGTCCTACCCCTTCAACGGTATTGGCAATGGTTTCTTTATATACTATTCTTCCGTCATCAAAATCCACCTCAACACCAAAACGACTTTGTATAAGGCTCTTAAGAATTTCAAGCTGTACCTCTCCCATTACCTGTACCTGAATTTCCTGCAATTGTTCATCCCATACAATATGTAATTCCGGTTCCTCTTCTTCAATTTGACGCAGTTTAGGAAGTATTAATCTAGGATCACAACCTTCCGGAAGTATAATCCGGTATAGCAGTACCGGCTCCAATACAGGTGCTATAGCTTCTTTTTCAATTCCTAAAACCTCTCCCGGTTTAGCTTGGCTAAGCCCTGTCACTGCAACTACAGAGCCGGCATCTATCTCGCTCACCACCTCAAATTTCTGGCCGGAATAAATACGAATTTGATTTACTTTCTCTTCCCAAATTCCATTGGTCAGAACATCCTTTGCCTTAAGTTTTCCCCCAGTCACTTTCATGTAGGTAAGACGATTGCCCTGTTCGTCTCTTGTGATTTTGAATATCCTGGCCCCAAATTCATCGGGATAAGTAGGAATCAGGGTGTATTCCAAAATACCCTCCATAAATTGCTCAATACCTATTAATTTTAGCGCAGAACCAAAAAAGCACGGAAATACTTTACGTTCCTTAATTGCCATTCTAATTTGCTCTTTTTCAATACTGCCTGTTTCTAAATATATTTCCATCAACTTTTCATCGCACATGGCCAGCTGATCGAAAAATATATCTTTGTCAACTTGTCCAAATTCAACGCAGCCTTCATCCAATTGCTTTTGTATTTCTTCCATTAACTTATTTTTATCGGTTCCACTCTGGTCCATTTTATTTACAAATATAAATACCGGTATCTTATATAGTTCCAGCAACCGCCATAATGTTTTTGTATGCCCCTGTACCCCATCGGCACCGCTTATCACTAAAATGGCATAGTCGAGCACCTGAAGCGTTCTCTCCATTTCAGCCGAAAAGTCCACATGCCCTGGAGTATCTAATAATGTAATTTGAACATCGCCCATTTCAAACACAGCCTGTTTTGAGAAAATAGTTATTCCCCGGGCTCTTTCCAATTCATAAGTATCCAAATAAGCATCCCTATTATCCACTCTTCCAAGTTTCCTTATCTTACCGCTCAAATAAAGCATGCTCTCAGATAACGATGTTTTACCTGAATCCACGTGAGCTAAAATTCCCGTAACTATTTTCCTCTTCATTGTTGTGCACCTCTGTCTGCACATACATGTACTAAAATCCTAACTGACAACTTTTTCATAATATATTTCAAACCCTCATTTTTATCTATTTTGTATTCTAAATAAATATCTTCATATATAATATCACACTTCTCGTCAAAAGAATGTAATAAATAAGGGAAATACTTTTCATGGACTTTATCGAGTTTATCTAAATACGTTATATTGGATAGTTTCCTGGTTATATTCCAAAAGAGGGGCAAAATGACATAAGAGTTTCGTTATAAATTTATTTCCGCTAAAAGCGACCATATACCTTTCTTCAAGGCCGCAGCCCAATCTACATTTTGTACTTTCGGCCGTCTGTCCGAAATCGATTATGTTAACTTTGTTTTCTATTCCCATCTTTAACAGATGCAAAAGCATATTGTAATAAAGGTCAAAATCATCTCTTACACTATAATCCATTCCGCCAAAGACAAAGCTCATAAAGCCGTTATTTATATAATACATTACAAAAGCAGCCGGTTTATTTTCATTATAAAAAACATCAATATTGCAATTGGACAATTGAAAAAAAGTTATAGGCAATGTTTCAAGGGGAAATCGGCTTTTCTTTAAGACTTGAAGATACAAATTATAAATCTCATAATCAAATTCCCTGTTATCAATTCTTAAAACTTTTAAGTTTCGTCCTTTTTCCTGAGCTTTCCTAACTCTTCTTCTATAGGGACTGCGAAGCTTTTTCAAATAATCGTCAAAATTTTTAAAGGAGTTCAGAAAAACACAGCTAGATAGAGTTTTTCCAACAGCTGCATTGTTTTTAGAAATCCCTAAAGTGTCCTCCTTTTTAAGATTAAGCATCAAAAACAAACCTTTTTTCTTTTTATAATCTTCAATCAAAGCTTGCACATCACCCACATATCCTTTGCAGTCCACCGAAGCCGGTGGAGCAATAACTGTAAAGGGAAACTGCAATTTAATTTTACCGAAAGTAAACAGATTTAATTTCATCCGATATTCACAGGCACAGTAAGATGGATGGATTACAGCCTTAACTTTGCGTTCTTTTGTAATGGCAGATAGTATAACATCGCTTGAAAGCCAACCGTTGGCTGATACTTTTTCATCCCATTCCCTGTTAGGTAGAGAAACTTCTTTTCCTTCAAATCTCTTTTTCATAAGTGAAAAACTCCTTATAGGGCTGCTTAGCGTACCGACATGTTATTGCTTTTGATTTTGTATTTTCATCTAAGATCCAGCTGCTTAAAATCCTTTTTGTATCTTTTGGTGCTGCCTTTATTGCTGCATCAAAAAGAGACAAAATCACACCAAACTGTCGGTATTTGGGTAAAACGGCTATTTCCATTACCTTTGCCGTTTGAGGTCTTTTCCAAAGCAGCTTATATTTAATAAAAGTCATAATAGAGGCACCTTTTCCGACAGGCACCAGTTCGTTATAGTCAGGGTACCAAAGAATAAAGCCCACATCTTCTCCCTTAACCTTTGCAAATATAAGATTGCGATTTTCCAATAAAGGGCGCAAGTCCTTGAACAAATCGGTATCTTCCTCATAATCCCTGAAACAATAATATTTATGTCCATCAAAAGTTTTGTTATTAAGGTCAGTGTATCTTTGCATTGTTTTATTAAAGCCAGCACCA
>Ga0134092_1003113_pt1 | contig 11611 bp, 13 predicted proteins | sample 3_6taG_FD_94454 | JGI IMG/M metagenome (GOLD analysis project Ga0134092, IMG submission 94454) | Switchgrass degrading microbial communities from high solid loading bioreactors in New Hampshire, USA - 3_6_20_6_A3 metaG | ecosystem: Engineered > Bioreactor > Semi-continuous > Anaerobic >...
AAATCGTATGTTAAATGCCTGCTCCTGAAATAATATTAACATCCGAGAATCGAAAATGGAGGGCCAAGATGGCTGTAGCACACAAAACCGTGATCTCATTCGGACTGGTTGCGATACCGATCTCGCTTTATACCGCTACACAGGACAACGATATCAAATTCAATCAGCTTCACAAGGACGACCATGAGCGGATAAGATACAAGAAAACATGCGGCCATTGCGGAAAAGAAGTGTCCGGCAATGACATTGTGAAGGGTTACCAGTACGATCCCGACCACTATGTGATCATAACCGAAGAAGACCTTGAAAAGATCAAGACTGAAAAGGACAAATCCATCCACATAATGCATTTCGCGCAGTTGAACCAGATCTCTCCCGTTTACTACGACAAATGCTACCAGGCAGTACCTGAGCCAGGCGGGGAAAAGGCTTTCGAACTGCTTCGAAAGGCGCTCATGGATGAACAGAAAATCGCTATAGGCAAGACAGTCATGGGCTCAAGGGAGACTCTCCTTGCAATAATCCCCCGCGAAGACGGCATATTGGTCTCCACCATGTTTTACGAAGACGAGGTCAAAGAACTCCAGAAGGCGTATAACAGGCCGGAAGTCTCCGAACAGGAGCTGGATATGGCAAAGATGCTCATCCGTTCGATGGATTCCCCCTTCGATCCGTCGGTATACAAGGATGAGTACCAGGTAAGGCTGAAGGAATTGATCGAAACTAAGATCGCCGGAAAAGAGGTCGTTGCCAGGGAACCCGAGGCCAGTGGCAATATCGTCAATCTCATGGATGCCCTTAAAGCGAGCCTTGAGCAGGCCAGGAAAGACAAGGGCTCGGCAGCAGCCGGTGAGCAGGATACAGCGGGCAGCAGGAAATCCAAATCCCGAAGCGCCGGATCGACTGCGGCAAAAAAAGAACCTCCGGACAATGAGGGCATGGAGGCAGGCGGACAGCCGTCAGACACCGGGACGAAAACCACCCGCACCCGCAAAACAAAAGGCGCATAGATCATGGAGGACTTATTCGTATATAAGAACATCCGTCCCATGCTTATCGGAAGCAGCGGACAGGCTTTTGACAGTCCCGACCACATTTTCGAACTCAAGCTTGACGGCGAACGGTGCCTTGCGTATCTTGACGGGAACGGGACGGACCTGCGCAACAAGCGCAACATGAAAATGATAATGAAGGTTCCGGAATTGTCGGATTTACATCTCCGTGTAAGGACCCGATGCATCCTGGACGGAGAACTGATAATCGTCAGGGATGGGAAACCGGACTTCTTTGAGATACAGCGGCGGTCCCTGACAAGTGATCCTTTTAAGATAGGCTTGGCCTCCAAAAGATATCCCGCAACCTTCACGGCCTTTGATATCTTATATCACAAAGACAGACAGGTCACGGACCTGTCTCTGATGGAACGAAAGCAGCTGCTTGCCGAGACCGTCATGGAGAATGAACGACTTGCGATTTCAAGGTATATAGAAAATGACGGGATCGCTTTTTACAAACTGGCGGAAGAAAACGGACTCGAGGGGATCGTCGCAAAAAAGAAGGAGAGCAGATATCTGCCCGGAGTGCGCACGAAGGAATGGATCAAAATAAAGAACCTTATCGATGAGGACTTCGTGGTCTGCGGATATATCGAAAAAGAGCCGGGCATCGTCAGTTTGGTACTTGGGCAATACGGCTCACGCGGATCCGAAAACAAGTCTCTCATATATAAGGGACATGTTACTCTCGGGATATCCACATCCGATTTTCATATCGTCAAATCGGTCCGAAGACTGGACGACCCTCCCTTCGAACACGTTCCGCCCGGAAACCGGAACGCTATATGGATAGAACCGGTTTTGGTTTGCACCGTCAAATATATGATGAAAACCCCGGGCGGCTCAATGCGTCAGCCCGTATTCAAGGGCCTTCGGGATGACAAGGAACCTGAAGATTGCATCTCGGAATGACATGCTCGTTTTCTATCGAAAATTTTTATAAAAACTCAAAATTTGTATTGACATAGGTGTTGCCGGATGGTACAATGCGTGAGAATAAAATGTCTTTAATTCGGTACAGAGATGCCGACAAGATATTTGCATACTGGAAGTGTATAACGGATTGATTCCGAGCAAATTGGCCTTGTCTGCGTCTGTGCGGACAAGGCTTTTCTTGTGCAGGGAGGTGGTCGATGTGAAGATCAAGGCGGACCTGTTCGATGAGGACAAAATCATTCGTACCGTCAAAAGGATGTCTTATCAGATCCTTGAAAAGAACCACGGTATCGACAATGTATGCCTGTTGGGCATAAAGACCAGAGGCGTGCCCCTGGCAAGACGGATCGCCAGGAATATCGAGGATATCGAGGGAGCAGCGGTCGAAGTCGGCGAGCTTGACATAACCCTGTACCGCGATGACCTGTCACTCACATCGGATTCCCCGGTATTGAACGGGACGAACGTTCCCTTTTCCGTCGTAGACAAGACTGTCATCCTGGTTGACGATGTCATCTATACCGGAAGGACAGCGCGCGCCGCACTGGACGCCGTTACCGAACTGGGAAGACCTGCCAGGATCCAACTCGCGGTACTGGTCGACAGGGGACACAGGGAACTTCCGATCAGAGCTGACTATGTGGGCCTGAATATCCCCACATCGCGAAACGAAGTAGTCGCAGTCATGCTCGAAGAAACGGACGGTCAAAACCTGATAAGGCTGTACGAAAAATAAGTTTGCAACGCGAAAGCGTTCCATATATTACAGAAGTGAATCAGAGGAGGAAACAACATGCCAAACAAGCAACACGTCATAGGATATCTGCCGGATGAACGGCCACCGTTCTGGAAGCTGATCCTCTACGCGATCCAGCAGGTAATAGTAATGTTCCCGGCTACTATCGCCGTGGCTCTCTTAACAGGCTTCCATGTTTCAACTACCATCTTTGCAAGCGGACTTGCTACCATCTGCTTTATCATCGTAACGAAAGGCAAACTGCCCCTGTACTATGGTTCCAGCTTCTCCTACATCGCAGCGATCATCGGCCTGATGTCCGCACCTCATCTGGCAGACCTTGGGTTGAACGAGAGGATATCGATAGCACAATTCGGTATCGTAATGTCAGGGTTTGTATCGATAGCCGCAGGATTGATAGTCAAGCAGTTCGGAAAGGAATCCATCGAGAAGATCCTTCCTCCCACCATCACCGGCCCCATCGCAATGGTGATCGGCCTGACCCTGGCGGCAGTCGCGCTCGGTGATGCGTCTGCGGCTCCTTCGACCGTAGCAGCGACAGATACACAGCTTGCCTCCAACATGGCATGGATTGTTTCACTGGTCACACTGTTTGCTACCATACTCTTCTCGGTCTATCTCAAAGGTATCTGGAGCCAGCTGCCCTTGCTGCTCGGACCGATCGTCGGCTGTATCGCAGCCTTTATAGTGATGAAAGTTACAGGCGTGAACCTGTTCAAATCTCTGGACAACCTTTCAAACAGCCTGGTTGCCCTGCCCAAGTTTACTCTGCCCAAACCCTCCCTTGAAGCAGTTGCAGCGATAATGCCCATAGCAATAGCTACGATCCCCGAATCTACCGCCCACGTATATCAGCTTGACATCTATGTCAACAACCTTGCCAAGCAGAAAGGTTCAGGCAAAAAATACGACATTGCGAACCGCCTGGGTCAGAACCTGATCGGCGACGGAATCGGCGACATAGTTGCGGGATTCATCGGCGGCCCGGCAGGAACCAACTACGGCGAAAACATCAGCGCAATGGCGATCACCAGGGTCTTCTCGGTACCGGTACTTATCGCCGCCTCAATAATCGCCATGATAATCTCCTGCTTCACTCCCCTCATTAATGCGATCTATTCGATCCCGCAGGCAGTTATAGGCGGCCTGGAGATCTACCTGTTCGGTGCGATCGCTGCACAGGGTATAGCGATCCTGATCGAGAACAAGGCTGACATGTTCAGCGCAAAAAACATCGCAGTGATCGCAACTATCATGGTCATCGGTGTCGGCGGCCAATATCAGTTCGGAGGGAACATTCCCTTCTTCGGACTTAACGTACCGTGCGTGGCAGGAGCAGCGATATTCGGAATACTCCTGAACCTCATCCTGAGCATCGGGCAGAAAAAAGAGAAAAAGGCCGTATCTCCTGATACGTCAAACAACGTAAACTAGAAAACTAAACGCAGTCCCTGGGAAGTCATACGAAAGTATCAGCGACCTCATGGACGCATAATAATGATCAGGCTCTTCAGCTGTGAGGAGCCTGATTCCTTTTTTACTCCTGTTGTTCAGGTTTCGGATCAGATTGCATGGATTGCATGGATTTATTTTCTCCTTCCATATCATAAACAAACAGATGGATGACGATGTTCATGCCCTGATCAGTTTTGACCGGTGCCGGCTCCGCCGGCAGGTCAGGCTCTGATCCACATTCTTCAGGCAACGGATCTATGTCAACTGCTGAAGTGACAGATCCAGGCAGATCATTTTTCTGCTCCTTTGGGTCGGTCCCGTTTTTCTTTTTCCTGCCATTGAAAAGTTGGATCTCAGAAACAAACATGTCTCCCTTGATGATATCGGTCAGCTTTTCCAATACCTGCTTCGCATAATGATAGTAACCGACAAGTACGACCAGATCGATACCTGTCTTTACAGATACCTGAACGCCATTTACCTCAACGGCGACGATATTGGGGTTCAGAAATCCGACCAGATATGTCGCGGCGAAGCATATGGCTACGATCCCTGCTTTTATGATGCCCTGTCTAAGCTTAATCGGGCAAAATTCGTTTTGAAAAATCGCACTCAGCGAACCAAGCACGATGTTGACGGCTATCAAAATCATAAGCCCAAGGCCAAGGCAGACGATTTCCATCTCCGGCACGCTCCTTTCGTCCGGCCAAGTTTTCCGTCCGGCTGCCAGTTGCCTGCGTCTTTATTCGGCGCACGCGCAGACCGTTCGACGTAATTTGAGAGCCTATGGCAGTATATTCAGCGAAATTCCGCATTGACAGACAGAATGACGCGAAATGTACAAGGCCCAGGGCACAAATTTTGTCAAATCCATTGTTCTTTTGCGAACCGGCAGCATATGATGTAGTGACTTGAAAGGAGGTGCTGCAATGCACGATTCCTGTAGGTTGCGTAACATCATAATCGCAGCCGCTGTAGGGTTTATAGTTTCATTACTGGGACTTTTCGGAGCTCTGACGGACCTCAACATAGTATATCTGGTCGTCCTTGGCATTTCCGTTTTGTCCCTGGCGCTGGTTGCATTCTATTCAATGCGAAAAGATCTTTATCGCACCAACCTCAAATGCCTCATTTACTCATCATTTATCGCTATCGCCGCTAGCTTGCTTGGAATTATAATAGACATATTGATCCTTCTGGAGCTCCCGATTTTGATCGTGGCAGTAGCTGCCGGAACGATGGTGCTGATAGCGGTCTTTCAATTCATCAAATTCATTACACGCCGCGGGGTCTGCTGACCCCCGGCTCACATCTTTTTTAGGCTGTTTGAGGCCCCCCGCCGGTATTGACTCGGTCCGAAATAAACTTTATAATGATACCTAGACGTGTCTGCCTGCGTTGGGAGGATCTAAATGAACTGGTTAAGGAATTTCATGTTCGGACGCAACGGTGTAGATCACCTTTCGATAGCCGCCGTTCTTCTTGGACTTTTGATATCAATCATTACGTCCTTTATCGGCATCCCCTATCTGCGCTTGTTACCGCTCATACCATATGGATATGGTTTTTTCCGGGTCCTGTCACGCAATGTTTATAAGCGGCAGGCAGAGAACCGGAAATTTCTGTCTTTTTGGCTCACCGTAAAGAGCAGGTTCAACAACTGGAACACCAGAAGGCTCGATAAAGCCCATAAGTACTTCACCTGTCCGTCATGCAAAGCATCGCTTCGCGTACCCAGGGGCAAAGGAAAGGTCATCATAACCTGCCCCAGATGCAGGCACGAAATCACCGGAAAAACCTGACTTGAACAGTGGAGAATATATAAATGAAATACGTCGTTATACTGGGAGACGGGATGGCCGACAGGCCGCTGGATGAGCTCAGCGGAAGGACACCCCTGGAAGCGGCCGATATTCCGGCCATGGATTTCCTTGCAAGGAACGGTGACGTGGGACTGGTAAATACCATCCCCGGAGGGATGAGCCCGGGTTCCGACGTCGCTAACCTTTCGGTCCTCGGCTATGACCCGTCGGTATACTATACGGGCAGATCACCGCTGGAAGCGGTAAGCATGGGTGTGTCTTTAGGACCCAATGATATTGCGATGCGCTGCAATCTCGTCACACTGTCCGACAGTCCGGCTATCGAAGACGCAATTATGGTGGATTATTCCGCCGGAGAAATATCTACAGATGAAGCAAGGCTCCTTATCTCAGCCCTGCGTGAAGAGTTCAGATCCGAAAATGTCGATCTTTTTCCCGGCGTAAGCTACAGGCATTGCCTCGTTCTTCGAAACGCCGAAACCGGGAGCAAATGCACGCCGCCCCACGACATATCCGGGCACCTGGTAAAGGAACACCTCCCAAAAGGTCGTTATGGCGAACTGCTCCTTGGCCTGATGGAGCGCTCCCGTGAAATACTGCGAAGCCACCCGGTAAATCTCTCGCGAATAGAAAGGGGACTCCACCCTGCCAACGCCTGTTGGTTTTGGGGTGAGGGCACATCTCCTTCCCTGCCCCTTTTCAGGGACAAGTTCGGGATCGACGGTTCGGTCATATCGGCAGTTGACCTGGTCAAAGGCATCGGTATCTGTGCCGGAATGCGCGCGCCCGAAGTACCCGGGGCAACCGGAAACATCAACACCAATTTCAGGGGAAAAGCCGATTGCGCTCTTGAGCAGCTGACGAACGGCGCCGATTTTGTCTTTATACATATCGAAGCACCCGATGAATGCGGGCACCAGGGCAACGCTCTTGATAAAACCCGTGCGATCGAACTTATAGACAGGGACGTCTTGCGCAGAGTCATCGACGGCCTTGAAAAATCGGGCTGCGATTACTCGATCTTGCTTTTGCCCGATCATCCGACTCCCGTTTCGCTTCGCACACATACATCCGATCCGGTACCGTTTGTCCTGTATAGAAGCAATGAAGAGGGCACAAAACACGCTGAGCATTTTACCGAAAGCCATGCTGCAAATACCGGACTTTTCGTATCTAAGGGACACGAGCTCATGAAGAAACTGATCCTGAAAATGCCGAATGAATAGTGTAGCATTCCGCTTGATCAGCTATCAGTTGGCAGTAGATATCGTTGATAAAACGTGGAGGAAATACATATGCTCTTCCGGAAAACCATTGAACCGATGTGCGCTTACTGTCGTTACGGGAAGAAGCTGAACAATGTCGAACTTTCCTGCAAATACAGGGGCGTGACTCACGCAAGCGATTCCTGCCGTCATTTTAAATATGAGCCTCTGAAGCGGGTCCCGCCGAAACCCGCAAGGCTTGTTACTCGCGGTTTGAGCGACGATGATTTCAGACTGGACGACAAATCGTGATCCATACCTCAAAGGCACGTCCTATGTCATCAAACCAGCTTTGGCAATAGAGGCAACTTAATAGTTACCGCACCGATCCCGGGGGGACGTGGTCCGGATCCTGCCGTTTCACGGATGTGCCCGGTTTATGATGATCGACAATAATAATGATTGATAAAGGAGATGTTACAATGAGCAAGCTTCCAGTTGCGCTTCAGGTGTATTCGGTCAGGGATGAGGCCGAAAAAGATTTCCGGGGAACCATGCAAAAAGTCAGGCAGATGGGTTACGACGGCGTTGAACTTGCAGGGCTGTACGGCCTTGCTCCGTCAGAGGTCAAAGCCATTCTCAATGAACTTGGCCTGATCCCGATTTCCGCACATGTCCCATATGATGAAATGGTGAACGATACGGAAAAGGTGATCAGGGACTACAAAGAAATCGGATGCGAGTATGTAGTGGTGCCGTATATGACCGAGGATGTACGCCCAAATACTCCGAGATTCCCTGAGGTCATCGAGCAGATCACAAGGATCGGACAGCTCTGCAGGGAAAACGGCATGACACTGCTGTATCACAACCACGATTTCGAGTTCGTCAGAATGCCTGACGGCAGTTACGGTCTCGATTACCTTTACGCCCATGTGCCGGCGGATCTGCTGCAGACCGAACTGGACACCTGCTGGGTCAAAGTCGCCGGCGAAGACCCTGCCGCCTATATAGTAAAATATTCGGGACGCAGCCCGATAGTCCACCTGAAAGACTTCTACATGGAGGGCAATCCCAGGAACCTTTACCAGCTGATCGGTATCGAAGCGGAAGAAAAGGAAGAAGACAGCGGCTACTTTGAGTTCCGTCCCGTGGGACACGGAGTTCAGGATATGCCTTCCATTCTTGAGGCTTCGCTGAAGGCAGGAGCCAGGTGGGTCGTCGTTGAACAGGACGAGTCGGTCGGCCGTTCGCGCCTGGAAGCGGTCGAGATGAGCCGCAAATACCTGCAATCACTGGGATGGTAAGAAGGTAAATATAAAACCTTTCGTTGTATGTAGTCATTCATCCTTGAGTTAATAGCCAGTTAAATATACCAGCAATTATATGGTGGGGCATATTTTCTGTCATCTGATTTGATAATATCCTCCTGGAGCAGATCATGGAGATATCCGGATCAGCTTTGGGAGGATATTTTGACTGTCAAATCACTATGAATCACTGTAGCTGAGCTACCAGGAAAAAATATCATAAAAAATAGCTGCCGCCGGATTGGCAGCAACTATTCATAAACAGTACTTTACCTGCTCATTTACCTTGACCGCATCGGACCGGCGTGCAGCCGATATTGAGTCATGAAGCGGCAATCTTAACTAGAACGGATTTCCAGCATTATCTGTATCAAGTCCGAAGAATGTGAGCGCATGCTGTATGGTCAGATCCCAGAATCTCCATTCATGGCGGTATCCTTCGATCTCCTCGAATTCGGCTTTGAGTCCGATCTCTTCAGCATACTGCCTGAACTTCCTGAAGCTGTCATACAGGAAATCGTTCGTCCCGCACGCAAAGTACAGCCTTGGCAGGTTGCCTTTTGCGTTCAGTTCCGCAAGGATATCCCAGGTATTCTCGTATGAGTTTATGTAGGCATCCAATCCGCCGGCGTTCATGATCGAAACCTTTGTACGCTGCGGCGCAGTCTCCAGATCGATCTCCCGCAGGTTTCTCGGACAGGAGGACAGTATTGCGGCGGCCGCAAACTTGTCCGGATGGTTGACGGCATACTTTATCGCTCCGCCGCCGCCCATTGAAAGACCGGCTATGAAATTGTCCTCGCGCTTGTCGGATGCCGGAAACCAGTTGTAAACCAGCGGCATAAGCTCTTCAGTAAGAAAATCGAACATCGCGTAGCCTGTTCCGAAATTCGGCCAGTTGGAGTAGTTGCTGTTCATTGCGCTCGGCATTACGACGATCAGGTCCCTTTCGCATGCGTAAAGCTCGATATTCGACTTGCGTATCCAGTCTGTGTGGTCACCGAAAGTTCCGTGCAGCAGCCACAGCACCTTGTATTTTTGCCCGCTTCCGTAGAAATCCTTGGGGTGTACGTTCCTGGGCTTGTCCGGGAGTATGATGCTGAACTCATAGTTGTTCCCCAGATACTGGCTTTCAAAGTTCATGTGGACCAATGACATTTTTACTTCCCCTCTCTTGAGTATTTTATAGTTATCTGATTAAAGTATATCATATGAGAAAAAACCGTCAATATTTGGCAGTGAGTTTTTTCTGATTTTCAAAAAACAGCCCTGCGGGCGTGTGATCCGCCCCTGTCAATGTAGACCAGGGAAATAATTAAAACATGGTTATTGAATAGCTACTGCCAAATGGTGGTAGCTCTTTTTATGCAGCAAACTTTGCCTTGTACTTCAGAATCCGTTTGTTCTCAGGAATGGGATACTGTGCTGGAGAATCGGTTTTAAGCGCCGCAGCTCGAACTTCCATGGGAGCGCGATTGCCGAAGCGTTCTTGAAGCCGTTCATAGTTGTAGAAATGGATGTATTGGTTAATGGCAGCTCGAAGAGAAGCCTCGTCAGTAAACTTATGTAAGTTGAACATCTCTGCTTTGATGATTCCCCAGAACCCTTCGGTCGGACCATTGTCAATGCAGCGGCCCACTCGAGACATTGACTGCTCCATCCCCTGTTTTTGGAGTTTCATCTGGAACACCTTACTCGTGTATTGAAATCCTCTGTCGCTATGAAACAAGGGCTTAGCTCCCGGATTTTCCGCAATTGCACGCTCAAACGTCTCAAAAACCAGTTTGCTATCATTACGCTTGCTTAACACATAGGCCACGACAGAGCGATCATACAGATCAAGAATCGCACTGAGGTACATCTTGTGAACGATCGGCCCTTCATACCATTTGAATTCGGTGACATCGGTGACCCACTTCTCGTTGGGCTTTGTGGCATTGAAATCGCGCTTCAAGACATTCTCCGCAGTCGCCTCCGGCGAGGAATAGGCGTATTTCTTCTGCTTTCTCCGAATCACAGAATGAATGTTGAGAACTTTCATGATGCGGTGAATCCTGTTCTTGCTGTAACAGGTCCCGTTGAAATGGTTGATCCAAACGGTCATGCGGCGATAGCCAAGGATATGATTGAATTTCTCGTCATACTCCCGAATTAACTCCGCCAACTGCAGATTCTCTTGCTCGGCTTTTGGCACCGTTCGGTGAAGCCATTGGTAATATGCTGCTTTACTGATGTTCAGTTGCCGGCACATCCAGCGAATGCTCCAATGCTTCTCCTTGTGGAAATGCTGTATGGTAAGATATTTGAACTCAAAACGCAATCTTCCCAGCCTCACATCCCTTCGAATTCTTTCACTTTTTTTAACAGTTCTACAACCATATCTCTTTCTTCCAGTTGGCGTTTTAGCCGAAGGTTTTCCCGACGCAGACGCTCCAGTTCGTCCACTTCATCATCACTCTTGTGCTTGCCGCGCCGGTCAGTGAGACCGTCTTCACCGGATTCAAGATATTTCTTCACCCAGGTGTACACCTGGCTGTATGAAACATCATAAAGGGCCGCTGTCCCTTTGTAATCATACCCGTGAGCAATGCAGTACTCCGTAATCTTTTTTCTCTCTTCCAGAGTGGTTTTTCTTCTGGCGTTTGCCATATAGACCTCCCGTTTCGGATCATAGTCCTTGAGTTCTTTATTGGCATTATAACGCTTTATCCACTGTCGGAGAACTTCTCTGGCTGAAATGTTATATTTTGCGACGATGTCATCTACGCTTCCTTCTCCACCAAGAACTGCTTTAACGCACATCGTTTTGAATTCTTTGCTGTAATGAGCATTACCCTCTCTTTTTACAAAGCAAGATGCGCCTTGCTCCAAATATTTGTGAACCCAGGCTCTGAGCGTTCTTGAGTCTATCCCATACATTTGGGCAAGGGAATCATACGAACCTCGCCCTGATAGATATTCATTTATAATCCTTAACTTCCATTCGGCACTATGCGGTGATTTACCCATAAAAAATCCTCCTAAAGTAGTTTTGGATATTTCCATGGTCTACTTTAGGAGGATCATATCA
>Ga0134092_1003117_pt1 | contig 11602 bp, 12 predicted proteins | sample 3_6taG_FD_94454 | JGI IMG/M metagenome (GOLD analysis project Ga0134092, IMG submission 94454) | Switchgrass degrading microbial communities from high solid loading bioreactors in New Hampshire, USA - 3_6_20_6_A3 metaG | ecosystem: Engineered > Bioreactor > Semi-continuous > Anaerobic >...
CATTGTTTATAATTTCAGGCTTAACTGCTCCAAACTTTTTAATAACAATACTCTGTGAAAGTGTATATATTTTATCAACTCTTATACAAGAATTAACATGCAAATTTCCTTCTTGCATATCCTCATTTGTAATGAGAATACTATATTCCTTTGATGTAATGTTTGAAGTAACCGCTACCACAATAATATCTTCTGTTTTTGTATTGTAGTCATCATTTGATAAAACAAGAACAGGTCTTTTCTTGTTAGAGGTTAAATCACTAAATGGTATAGGAATCAGTAAAATATCCCCTTGCTTATACATTATTCCATACCTCATCATCAATGTCGTTATTCCAAAAATCCATACTACTTTCACTTGCCAACTCTAAATCTTTAAATACCTGATTCTCTTTTTTTGCCTTTAAAAAACTGATAAAATCAATTACTTCAGGAATCCGGCTTTCTGGAATTTCATCTATAAGTTTTAATAAAATCTTTTTAGCGTTATTCATAATAACACTACCTTTCATACCTAAATCTGTAATTATATTATATCATAGCTAAGGCATATGTTATGCTATGTTATCAGGATAATACTGTCTTTCTCTCATTTATGGTAGGTCTCTCCTCTAATTATTTTAAAAGCCCGGTAAATTTGCTCCAGAAGTATTAAGCGCATTAACTGATGAGGAAAAGTCATTTTAGAAAAAGAAAGCAAGAAATCAGCTTTGTCTAAAATTCCTTTGCTTAACCCTAAAGAACCGCCGATAACAAAGGTAATATCACTTTTTCCTTCTAAGGCTAAATTCTTTAATTTCTGAGCAAAACCTTCCGAAGACAGTTCCTTTCCTTCTATGGCTAATGCTATTAAAAAGCTCCCTGGCTTAAGGTGTTTCTTTATTCTTTCCTCCTCTTTTTCTTTAACTATCTTTTCTTCAGCAGGGGAGGAATTAGCCGGCTCTTTTTCATCAGCCACTTCAATAATCTCAATTTTGGCCATAGGCTGTAACCTTTTTAAGTATTCTTTAATTCCTTCTTTTAAGTACTTTTCTTTTATTTTCCCTACTCCGATTATTTTTATATTCACTAACCCAAACTCCTTTACTGGCTATTTCTTAGATATTATGGAAAAGGGTCAGATATTTAATCCGACCCTATTTTTATGCACATGTATTAAACTATTCTCTGGGCATTTCTCCTAAAACCAGCGGGAGGTCCAATTTCTTCCCTTCTCTATCTACCGTCACCGTCACTTTATCCCCTGGTTTATGTTTATTTAAAATCGCAGTCAATTCAGCAAAGTCTTTTACTTCTTCCCCATCAACAGCCACGATAATATCCATCTCCTGGATTCCCGCTTTGTGAGCAGGTCCGCGCGGAACTATGCTTCTTACTAAAATCCCTTGAGGTATTTGCCATCTCCTGGCAGAATATTCATCTATTACTGACCCGGTGATACCCAGAAAAGGCCGTGAGACATAACCTTTTTCAATAAGCTCTTCTATTATGGGACGGGCTTCACTAATGGGTATTGCAAAACCCATCCCTTCTACCCCTTCAATAACCAGTTTTGCACTGTTAATTCCGATAACTTCACCCCGGCTATTAACTAATGCTCCTCCACTGTTGCCTGGGTTAATAGCAGCATCGGTCTGGATTAAATTAAACTGTTGGTCACCGATGGTCAGTTTACGTTCGGTAGCACTAACAACACCCATTGTTACAGAACGTGCAAATTCAATGCCTAAGGGGTTACCGATAGCCACTACCAGTTCCCCGGTACGAAGTTTAGTAGAATCTCCTAAAACAGCTACAGGTAGATTGTCTGCTTCAATTTTCAAGACGGCCAGGTCTGTCTGTTGATCAGCCCCTACCAGTTTAGCTTCAACCTTTTCTCCATCGGCTAAAGTTACGATAATTTCACTGGCACCGTCAATAACATGATAATTTGTAACAATATAGCCCCTGGAATCAATAATGACCCCTGAACCACTACCCCGTTCAGTCACCGTAGTTCTGCCAAAAAAGTCAGAAACCCTTCCCCGATTGCTAACACCGACAACGGTAGGCCCCACCTGTTCCGCTATAGCTACAACCGGAGAAAAATCCACTTCCGTATTTGAAATCTGTGGTGTTTGAGGTTGATTTAAAATTGGGTTATTATCCATTAAATTGCCGCCATAAAAAACGGGTGCCAGATACAAAGAGAGAAGCCCACCGATTATTGCCCCAATTATGGCCACTAAAAAATAACCAACTTTACTGGGTTTCCTGCCATACTCTTCTGTATCAAAATAACTCATAAATCTACCTCCTTTGAATAACTGCCGGATATGTAAATTATATTCTAATACATGAGCTTGCTTGTGAACGTGGAGCCACCTGTAATTCACCGGAATACAGGAATTGATTTTCTCTAAAAATATGCTCAACAGTTTTTAAAGCCAAAGACGGTGTATTATTCTGCTGACTGAGATGAGCCAAGGTTACCGAGCAGGTCTTTTCCCCTATTAAATCCAGTAAAGCCTCTCCCGCTGCCCTATTGGATAAATGACCTTTATTGCTTAAAATTCTCCTTTTAAGATATCCGGGGTAAGTACCGTTAATCAACATTCTTTCATCATGGTTAGCTTCTAAAATTAAATAATCAACATTAAAGAGAATTTTTTTCATTCTATTGGTTAGGATGCCCGAATCGGTGGCTATCCCAACCCTCTTATTTTCGTTTTCCATGACAAAGCCGATAGGTTCCAGGGCATCATGGGAGGTGGAAAACCACTCCAGGTGTAAATCACCTATCTCCAAACTGCCTTGAGAATCTAATGTATTGTATAACTCCGGTTCTACCTTGCCGATTTTATCACCAATACCCTGCCAGGTCCCCTGGGTGGCGTACAGGGGAGTTTTAAATTTTCGGGCTAAAACACCTAAACTTTGAATATGGTCATTATGTTCATGGGAAACAAATACTCCATCTAAATCTTTACCGGAAATACCTATTTTATCCTCTAAACTTTGGATAATCCTTTTACAACTTATTCCTGCATCAACTAATACATGAGTATTATCAGTACCTACGTAATAACAATTACCGCTGCTGCCGCTGGCTAATGAACAAATACGCACACTACACACATCCAAATCCTAATATTCTTAACCCACAAGTAATTAAAAATTTTTCTCTAATTTCTTATTATATATTTTAATTGGAAAGTTGTCGATAGAACGGAATAGCATTACGGCTCTGGGGTTAAGTTATTGGGACGGCATGACGGCTCACTGGCTAATCTGCATGACGGCATGACGGCTCACGAGTCTAGCTTTTGGGGCGGCATGACGTCTACCGGGCAATTATTTTGGGTCAGCATCTTCTTGAGGGATATACTTAAAAATGCATCCGATGAATGTTATTTTCTTCGGATGCATCTAAGGAGAAATGATACAGGATGGTTGCAATTTTAACCGCGGATGTACACGGATTAACACTAATTAACATTAATAAATTCGCCTGACGGCGAAGGTTAAGGTTGAGGTTAAGCCTGGGTTAATTTTCGGGTCTAACCCGGCACTTAACTAAGACTTAACCTTAACCTCAACCTTAATCATACGACTGAAGGGAGTAAAGTCTCGCCCACTCGCTCACCCGCCCACTGACATGCAGATTATCTGTATAGGAAAAACGAAACTAGCCACTCATGCCAGTCACTTGTCACATAGTCACTTATTTAATGATAAGCTACGGTAATATCGTTTACTACCCGGGTTATTCCATCTACCTTCCGGGCTACTTCTTCGGCAGCCTTTTTAGTATCTATACTGAAAACCTGGCCACTTAAAAAAGCAACTCCATCAACCACAAAAGCCTTTACTTGCCCAGGACCTACCCGGCCGTCTTCCCTTAAAGCTCGGCGTAAGGCATTTGTTAAATATTCATCTCCTTGGGTACTGTCCTTTCTGGTTTTTAACCGATTAATCACTTTTTTTACCCCGGGGACCGTTTTGGCTATTACCTCAGCAGCTTCCTTTTGTTCCTTAGTATCAACTGTGCCTTCTAAAGTAATAACCCCGTCTTGACAGCTGGTAACCACATCTTCCGCCTCTACAAGATCAGAAGTGGAAAATGCCACTTCTACCCCATTTACTAAAGAAGCGTCATCTACATCTTTGGCTTCTTCTGTAAATTTTACTAATTCCCTTACTTCCCGTACACCGGGTACCTGGGCAGCTAACTCCCTGGCCAGCTCTATTTCACCTAAAGATGAGGCTTGGCCGCGTAAAATAACTACCCCTTTATCGCATTCAGCACCGATTTTTTTTAAGTCTATTCTTGGTTCCCGGCGCAACTTTTCTTCAACTAAGCGGGTTATTTCTTCGTCAGTCCGGTAACTGTCTAAAGCGATGGCTAAACTATTGTCAATACCTTTTATTTCAGGAAGACCTTGAAGGATCTGGGCTGCCTTTTCTTTTTCTGCTAAAGTATCTACAACGCCCTGTAAAGTTACATATCCTTTTTCCACCTGAACATTTATTCCCCAGGCCGTATTGGCTAAATTCTCGCTTAAAACATCTTTTATCCTGTTTTTAAGCTCCTCATCCCTGGTCAATTTGATTCCCCCTAGTGAGAATTCTCTCCACTAGTTTTCCCCAAGGGCCTTATTCCATGCGTATTTTTTAACTTCTTCTTCAAAATCATGTAAACTCATTCCTAAAACCTCTTCAAAAGCTACCGCCATACTTTTTCCTTTGCCTAATTCATCTAACAGAGAGGTTATAACCGGCTCTTCATATTTTTCTACCAGGTATTCAACGGCAATTAAGGACTGCCAGTAAGCTAAATCCTGATCTTCTTGTCGATCAAAGTCTTTATCCAGTTTATTGAAAGGATATATATTTAACTTGGCTTCTACTGTGGGCTCTTCTAAAGAAAAACCGGTAATTTTCTTTTCAATATACTGAGCAATTCCTTCCGTAAACCACCTTGTGTAATTACCGTTGGTTTTATAATCGACTACATAATGTACATATTCATGAGCCATGGGCCCCATATCTTTAAAAATTCGTGCCCTGGTCTCACTATCTTTCTCACCTAGCCAGGCCTCAGGGGCCAGTACTCTGATTGTTCCCAACCAATAAACACCCATGGGGCTTTTATCCCCTTCCCAACCAAAACTCTCATTTAAAGACTCCATAGAAGGGTAGATAATTACAGGAATTTTCTCCTGAGGCGTAAACTGAAGCAACTCATTGACAGGTGTAATTATATCTTTTCCTGTTTCGGCCACTAAGCGAGCACTTTCCTCCGGTATTTCCTGATACTTAATCTTAAAACTCCCGGTTTGTAATTTTTGAAAGTCATGAGTAGACAAATCCAATTGAATTTGGGCTAGAGCCCGAATTGTTTTGTAAGCGAAAACTTTGGGATTGCCTATAATATTAACTATTAGCATTAATAGAAGAAAGATTAAAAAGATTAAAAAAGCACTAAGTCTATTATTAGTCCAAAAGCTCATGTTTCTCACTCCTTTCCCAGGTGCACCTTTCACTATAACATGATTTATGCCGTTTAGGGTGATGTAATTACTGGGAAAGAAAAAACCTGCCATACAAGAGGCAGGATTAGTTGCCTAAGCCCCAGAGGACGCTCATAAAAGAGGGAAGCAAAAGACCGATGCTAATTAAAACAACTAATATTACATAAAATACTTTTCGAGGTCCTTGTTTTTTCTGGCGGGAATGATTAAAAAACACCTATTACCTACCCCCTATCCTCCAAATATTTTTCTAAAGGAACGATTACACTAGCCCCGTCCCCTACTGCCGTTGCCACCTGACGCAATCTTTTCTGCCGCACGTCACCTACAGCAAAAACCCCAGGTAAATTAGTCTTAAGCTCTTCATCAGTTAATACATACCCCTGTTCGTCTTTTTGTAAACTTTCCGGAAGGAAATCCGTATTGGGAATATACCCTACAAAAATGAAGACACCGTTTACCTTTAATTTCTTTTGTTCCTGAGTTATTACATTACGCAATACCAACTCTTCCGCTTTTTCCTTGCCCAGGATTTCTTCCACCACACTGTCCCACACAAACTGAATTTTTTCATTCTTAAAGGCTCTTTCCTGGAGAATCCTCGTAGCCCTTAGCCGGTCCCGACGGTGAATAACGGTAACCTGCCGGCAAATCTTGGCTAAGTACATGGCTTCTTCTATGGCTGTGTCGCCACCTCCTACAACGGCTACATCCTGGTCTTTAAAGAAAAACCCGTCACAGGTAGCACAATAGGAGACGCCTTTTCCTCTAAATTTATCTTCCCCGGGAACACCTAACAAGCGAGGACGAGCTCCTGAGGCGATAATTACTGCTTTGGCTTCATAGACCTCATCATCGGTTATCACCTTTTTCACTTTTCCTTCTAATTCCAAAGAAGAAACATGTTTATATTCTACTTGCACCCCAAAATTTACTGCCTGCTCATAAAACTTTATCATTAACTCAGATCCGGAAACTCCCTGGGGAAACCCGGGGTAATTTTCGATTGTTTCAGTAGTCCCGGCTTGACCTCCCGGCACTCCGGCTTCTAAAATAAGTGTTTTATATCCCGCTCTGGCAGCATAAATCCCAGAGGTAAGTCCTGCCGGCCCGGCACCAACAATAATCACATCAAACATTTTAATTTACTACCTCCTTTTAAATACTCAACATATACCTTTAGGGGGTATTATATCACAGTATTTGTAAATTTAAAACGGTTTTCAAATTTATATTTAAAAAGCACAGGAGTTATTCCTGTGCTTCTTTACTTCAGATAATTTAAAGGATTTTTGTGATTACCGTTTATTCTTACCTCAAAATGGAGATGAGAACCGGTACTACGGCCTGTACTTCCCACATTACCGATCAAGTCGCCTCTACTTACCTTTTGACCCATACTAACCCTAATTTTGGAAAGATGAGCATAACGGGTAAGCAATCCATCACCGTGGTCAATATCTATACAGTAACCATATGTACCTTTCCAACCGGCGGAGATAACAGTACCACTCTCTGCGGAAAAAACAGGATCCCCTGTTACCCCGTCAATATCTATACCTGTGTGGAATCCGGAGCCACGCCATCCGTAACTGGAAGTAATCTTGCCTCTCAGGGGCCAGGCCAATATTCCATTCCCGCCGCCTCCCCGAGAAGCTGTCATTACCTTAGTTCCCTGATAAACTACTCTTGTTTTCGGTTCTTCCAGTATTTTTTCCTCTAAAACCTGACGCTCCAGCTCATTGCCGTTCTCCGCCACAATCCTATATGTAACAATTTTTTTCCCGTTTTTACCGGGTTCCTTAACACTGGTTTGTCCCCGCCACATATCGGCGTCGCTTATGTACTTTGTGCTATACTTAATAGTCTCTTCCTGAGTAACCTTGCTTTCAGTAACCACATGGAGTAAAGGCTCTGATTGAACTAATTTTAATTCCTGTCCAATTGATAACAAGTCATTTTTTAGCTGAGGGTTTGCCTCTCTTAACTGATTAACCGTTAACCCATTTTTATGGGCGATAGTCCATAGAGAGTCCCCAGCTTCCACCGTATAGGTCTCAACCTTGTCTGTTCCGTTCATAATAAAAGTCAGAGCTTGTTCAACATCCATTACTTGTGATAAATTAGCCTGAGTTTCAGCTAAAGTCACTTCCTCAGTAAAATCTACTGAAAGCACTTCAGTTTCCTCATCCTTGGCAACGTATTCTTCTTTTAATTTGGTCAGTACTTCATTGCCTTCCTTTTCGCTAAATACGTAAACCTTATCTTCACCGTTTATTTTTATAGCGGTGGCCTGTACTAACCATTCCAGGCGTGAATCTAACAATGTAGTTAAATCATCCAAGGATAAAGGATCTCCATCATAATCCTCTACTTTAACTATTTCTATTTGATTAGCTATATCTTCAACCTTTAAACCTAGTAATTGTGTTTTTTCTTCTTTTAATTGTTGTAATGCTTGGTCATAGATTTCCTGGGTTTCAATAATACCGATTTCCCGGCCGTCAACCTTAACCAGAAAACCTGTATTGGAACCGGTAAAAATCATAATCCCGGCTACTACTAAAATTAAACCCAGCAAACCAATAAGGATTTTTGACCAACTCCCACTCTTCTCCCACCAGTCAGCCAACTGTGACATCTTAACTGCAGATCAGCCTTTCCTTATCTGCAGCCTTACTCACCTGCCTTTCTTACTTGTCCTGCCGGACAAGCGTAAGTAGCAAAAACATTATACCATAATTTTTCCATTATGAAAATATCCTTAATTTAACAGGTATAATTATTTATTCCCTCGTTTATATATTATATGCATTTTTATCCAATTGGGAACAGAGCACGACGCACCTGTAAATAAATGGCGCACTCCAATCTTTTCCGCTGCAACTCACAACCTAGCTTATAAACCTTTACCAGAGAGCCGCCATAGGCTAAATTGTTGGCATGACAACCTCCACTGCAGTAAAATCTTGCCCAACAGTTTTTACATTCTTCTTTGTGTAAAACATGGCTGTTTTGAAATGCCCGGCAAAGTTCTTTATTTTTAATCCCTTCAGACACATGACCAATTTTATATTCTTCTTTCCCCATAAATTGGTGACAAGGATACAAATCCCCCTCCGGACTTACCGCCAAATACTCATGGCCTGCACCACAGCCGGATAACCTTTTGGGTAAACAGGGCCCTTGGGTCAAGTCCACATTGAAGTGAAAGAAATTAAAAGGCCTGCCTTCCTGGTGACACTGCCAGTAATAGTCGGTCAAAACTTCATATTGTTCTTTTAAATAAGGCAGTTGTTCTTCCCGTAAAGCATAAGCTTCCGTCGGTTCCGTTACTACCGGCTCTACGGAAATTTCTTTAAACCCTAAATCAGCTAAATGTTTTACATCTTGGGCAAAATCAGGATTAAAACCTGTATAAGTACCCCGGACATAATAATCTTCATGATTACGGCTTTCTACAAAGTTCAGTAGCTTATCTTTAATCAAAGCATAAGAACCTTGCCCGCCGGGAAAAGGACGCATCCGGTCATTAACCTCCGGTCGGCCGTCCAAACTTAAAACAGCACTCATCTTGTTTTCATTAAGAAACTCCATAATTTCATCGTTTAATAACACACCATTAGTGGTTAAGGTAAACTTAATCACTTTGTCTAATTTCTGCGCTTGTTCTTGTCCATATTTCACCAATTCTTTTACTACAGCAAAATTAAGAAGGGGTTCTCCCCCAAAAAAATCAATTTCCACATGACGTCGATTTTGGGAGGCTTTTAAAAGGAAATCAATAGACTTTTTGCCTATACTTTCGGTCATTAAGGAACGACTGCCACCAAAAGCACCGGTACCGGCAAAACAGTAGCCACATCTTAAGTTACAGTCATGGGCCACATGCAGGCAAAGGGCTTTCACTACCGGGTTTTTCGCCGGCTGATAGATGGCAAAATCAGATTCCGGTGTGAACAACAAATTACTGTTAATAAGTTCCTCTAATTCTTGGCGTACAGTATTAATTTCTTCCTGGGTATATTTTAGAGCTAATTGTTTCTCTGCCTGTCCCCAATCACCCCGGACTGATTCCAAAACATCTAAAAAGTCCCAAGTAATCTCATCAATAACATGGATAGAACCACTGTTTATATCTAAAAGTATATTTAAACCATTTTGAGAAAATTTGTGAATATTGTTAAAATCTAACGACCGCATCTGCTCAACTCCTTTTTCGGAAAACAACCGTTGTATAAGAAAAGTAGACCCGAAATTTACGGGTCTATTTTTTTAAACTAATTATTTTTGCAAACTTGGTTTCCTACAGTACAGGAAGTTTTACAAGCTGATTGGCAGGAAGTCTGGCATTCGCCACAACCGCCGGTTTTCAAAGTAGCTTGTAGATTTTGACTGACAATTGTTTTAATATGTACTTGCTTTTTCATTATTTAACCTCCTCCAAATTCCCGTTGCCATAGAAATTATATCACTTTACCCTTAACCTCACAATAGCAGAAAAATCCTCTCTACTATTCTTCCACCTCTTTAACTTCCTCGACTTCCAAATTGAACCAGTGAATATATCCGCATTTAGTGCAGGTTAAAGTTACTGCTCCCTGGTCCAACCAGTCTAAATTAAAAAAGGTCATTCCACGTGAATTTAATAAAGCCCGGCTTTGTAAAAAAGTTTCATTCTGACAATGGTTACACTTAATCGGTAAACCGGCTAAAGACCGGTATTTGCTACCCTTGGACTTTTTCTCCCTCTCTTCAGACCACTTTTCCCCTTCTTTTCGCATTCTTTCTAACTGTTCTTTGGAATAATACATAACCCTCTCCTGACGAAAGATATTTTTATATTAATAATAGTCGCCTAATTGATTGTATGCAACTAATTTCTATGATATTAGCGGAATTTGCTTTATATAAAAAGTAATAACAACTTATTAAACTTTACAAAGTTAGCAGAAATAAATAAAATATAAGGGAACAAAGGAGGGATATTTATTAAACCGCTAAAAATATTAATAATTTCTGTGTTACTCTTTGTGCTACTGCCGCAAGTAGGACAGGCTGCAGAAACTCTGGCCGAAGTAGAAGACTTTAGTATGAAAATTGCTAATCAAAATTATAAATTTGTCCAACCGATACTTAAAGCCCGAGAAACCGGGGCAATCTATGTACCAGCACGATCTTTTCTTAAGGTTTTGGGTGTAGAGCTGGAGTGGAATGACAAAGATAAAAGCGTGACCCTGTTAGCCGATGAAAAAGAGTATTTAGTAGATTTGGATTGGCCAAATCAACAAGTGAACCTTTCTGAAAAAACATATCCGATAAAAGTAATCAATTCCCATACTTACATACCTTTAAGTTTAGTCCTTGAAATACTTAATTTTCAATTTGTCTGGGACGATACAAACACAACTTTATATGCCACGAAAATAGGGAATACCGAAGAAATCATTAAAAACTTACCGCAAGCTCCTGAATATAAAGTTGTGGATACCATTACCGGAATTGCCTCCTGGTATGGAGGAAAATTTCACGGCAGAAAAACCAACAGTGGGGAAATTTTCGATGAAAACGCCCTAACTGCTGCCCATAGAACACTGCCTTTTAACACTCTTGTTCGCGTAACCTTTTTACATACTAATAAAAGTACCATAGTTAGAATCAATGACCGGGGACCACATGTACCCGGCAGGATTTTAGATTTATCTAAAGCCGCCGCAGAAGAAATAGGTCTCAAAGCCCACGGTTTAGGAAAAGTAAAAGTAGAAGTACTGGAAAAAAGATAAGAAAAAGCCTCCCACACTCAGGGAGGCTTTTAGATTACTGTAAAATTTGGAGCGGATGACGGGGCTCGAACCCGCAACCCTCGGCTTGGGAAGCCGATACTCTACCAATTGAGCTACATCCGCATTTAACTTAATTATAAACATTTTTTAATTTATTGTAAACATGTTTGGTCCTAATCTAAAATGATTTATAAAAAAAGAAAAAACCTTACAAAATGAAGGTTTTCCGTGGTGCCTCGAGGCGGAATCGAACCACCGACACGAGGATTTTCAGTCCTCTGCTCTACCGACTGAGCTATCGAGGCA
>Ga0134092_1003125_pt1 | contig 11590 bp, 10 predicted proteins | sample 3_6taG_FD_94454 | JGI IMG/M metagenome (GOLD analysis project Ga0134092, IMG submission 94454) | Switchgrass degrading microbial communities from high solid loading bioreactors in New Hampshire, USA - 3_6_20_6_A3 metaG | ecosystem: Engineered > Bioreactor > Semi-continuous > Anaerobic >...
ACTACAAGGATATTATTTTGGTGTGGTGCCTTCAATGACCTTTTGCAATATTGGGTAATTTTCTATTGCAAAAGTGGGGAATTTCTTTTGCAACTTTGTCCATTTTAATTATGCAATAAACAATACAAGCATGCAGTAAGTATAAAAATTATATTACAAGTAAAATTTACATTATATATTATATATGGGACAGGTTTTAATTTTATTTTAAAAATGAAGGAAAATTAAGAGGAAAAGATATGATACATATAGAAATATATGGTTATTATTAGATGTAATAATTAATCTAAATTTAGTCAAAGGAGGCTGAAAAATGGTAATAGTTTATGAATCAAAAACGGGATTTACTAAAAAGTATGCTGAAATGCTTGCTGCGAAAACAAAACTGAAGGTATTCCATGTTAACGAAATCTCAAAGGTTAATAAGGATGAAGAAATTATTTTTCTTGGATGGATAAAAGTTGGGAAAATACAAGGCCTTAATAAAGTGCGAAGATATAATATCATAGCTGTTTGTGGCTCTGGTACAGGGCGAACTGCTGAACCTGATGTTGAAACGGTTATTGCCAGAAACAAAATTGAGGGCATACCGTTTTTTTACCTGCGGGGTGGCTGTTTACCATTGAAAAAAATAAAGGGTATGGACAGAATCATGCTGGCACTATTTGTGAAAATACTAAAAAGCCGCAAAGAAAAAGATGAAAGAACAGAAGAGGCAATTAATATTATTGTAAACGGATTCGACGGTGTTAAAGAGGAAAACCTTGAACCTTTGCTCGAATGGCTTAAAAGCCAACCCACATTTAAGAAGGAAGAATAGATATGAGAATAGTTATTTAATGTGTTGATAATGTGTCGTGCGGATGAATTGACAGTTGATAAACTTGAAAAATAAAGTTTCAAAGAGTGGCTGAACGTTTGTAAAAGCTGAGATAACCAAAAAAGAAATTATTACCAAAAAACTTTACTTCGTGTTGGCTTTTATGTTTCATATCTTGATGCTGGACATCGAAAGCACTGTACTTGAATTGAACGTAAATGGAAAAGCCATTGAAGTAGATAACGAGCCTTAGGTAACGAACCTTATGTTTTTATTGAAGCGAAGTTTTGCTAAAGGTCCGGTTTGTAGTAGAAAGCCTCGACGTAATATCAACAAAAAAGACGTTTTAACAAGATAAGCAAAAGGACGTGTGTTCCGGCGCCATTTATCCGGGAACGAAAACACATCCACGATTCTCGGGGCGGCTTCCGGAGGGCAGAATTGTGTAGACGAAAAAGATGGTGGCTGATTGCCCGTGGGAACATGCCTGCCGGAACCAGTTTAGGCGATAAACGTCAAATTATATGCGACCGCTTAATATTATTTTTCAGGAAGCATATAATGTTGTTGCCGGCATGCGCATTAAAGCGCAGCTTTCCAGCCGCAGACTCCTTGCAAAACCGTGCATTGGGAAGCACAGGTCACAAAGGAGGGCTACTATGGTCAGAATCACAGGGAGCGATGAAACGACGGGCGCGGACAAAAGCCCATAGGAATTGAGAAAAACAATTCTACGGAAATATGCTGCTTTTTCTCTTCGCCAAAGGGAAGCTACCAGCGGATATTATCAATAATGTTGTCAATGGCATTGCCTATTATGAAAGAATACAAAATCAATCCGATCATAATAACTTGCGATAAAGATAATATTGCTTCTGAAAAAACGGCAATGAATAATGGTGGTTAACCCTGAAAGAAGTTGTGGATGAATGAACAGTATTTATGATTTATTTTGATTCAAAATGTCGCATCCTGAAAGCAAGCCCATAATAGATGTGTTTTCTTGTACAGTGATTAATTTGAAATAACCAAAAAATCCATTGACATGTTTCCACGAACAGATATGCAAAAACAACAACTCACAGACGTCAATTCCATCAGCTCGAATCCATCTGGAGACGGATGTTGAGGACCCCATAGAAGATTGGACAATACGATGAATTAGGAATAGATGGACTAACCCAGAAGGTAATAAGTCCAATAACATCGAAAGAAGCAGAGCTCCGGAGGGAGAGGAATTTTCAAATAAAATGTGTCTGTTTCAAATAAAATGTGTGTCTGTAAAAGAAAAGGCTAGTTAATGTCCAATATTAAGGGGCAAAAAACATTTACTTCTGAAGATATCCGGTTTACTGTAAACGGTTCATGTATTTATGCTACCGTGCTTTCGTGGCCCGAGAACGGCGTGGCCAAAATAAAGTTTCTGGCCGACAGAGATGCATCAAGGCTTCCGCATTTTCATGGTAAAATTCTGGTTGATTGAACCAAAACGCTGTCTTCAGCCCGTTCTGTACCTCCTGTATAATTTTCTGTATTCAGTAGGGGTCATGTTATAGTATTTTCGGAATGCAGCGGAAAAATGCCCCGGGGAAGAATAGCCAAGGGTATCGGCAATGTATGCGATACTGCGGTTCTGATCCCTTAACATAATTGAGGCAACAGACATTCTTGCTTCGGTTTTTTTCTGCTGAAAGGATTTACCGTAATATTTCCATATTAAGCGCTGTGTCTGACGGGGGCTGAGTTTCAGCCTGTCGGCCAAAACGTTGAGAGAAAGATTATCATATTCATAAAGAAAATATTCTTCTATTATAATTGAGTTACTGTCTATAAGATTGCCCGGGGATAATTCATCCCGGGTACATTTTTTCATGTCGTAATTACGGATAAGACATATCAGAAGCTGGGCCAGCAGCAGTTCAACCTGCTTTTGATATCCTGTGAATTTGTTTTCCAGCTCCTTAAAAATCTGTTTCATAAGCACATGTACCCCATGATTGTCCTTTCCGAACCAGAAAGGAGTGGAGAAAAAAGCTTTCATCAGCGGGGATGTTGTTTTTCGATTAAATTTTTTTGATTTTAAATAAACGCAATATTCCTGCATAGGATTATAAAGCAACGGGAATTGGGCGTGTTCAACGTGAGGCCCGGTAATGTAAAGTGTATTCGGCGTAATGTCGTAATATTGCCCACCGGTTACCAGCTTCCCGTAACCAAACGGGATGTAATGTATTTCAAAGCAGCCTTCGCCGTGGCTGTGCGACGGAATGGTCCTGGTAAAACGTTCAAAAACGATATGAGGAACGCTGAACTCAACACCGTCTATCGTAAAACTAATATCCAGATCTGAATATGCTATTTTCATAATTGCCAATACCCAAACATTTAATTATTAAACTTATATTTAATTATATCATGATTTATATAAAAACACGACATCAAACTGGAATAAATGTCATAATTTTATAATTATTTAAACCGGGTACAGGTATAATTAAAGCGTAAATTTAAATTTGACTGCATCGTTTTGTCAAGGTTTAATTTCTGTAATTTAATTTCCGGAGAAAGGGAGTATTAATATGGGTGTTTGCGGTAAAATGAAAGGTGCAATTTTACCTGGAAACAGTACGGTGGAAATACGGGAATTCGATATTCCTGAACCCGGCTATGGCCAGGTACTTATTCAGACAAAGGCTTCAACCATTTGCGGCAGTGATATCCGTTGTATTTACAGGGCACATACAGGAAAAGGCCCTGAGGGATATATACCGGGAACCATAGCAGGGCATGAGCCTTGTGGGATTATTGTGGAAGAAGGGCCTGGGCTTAAACGATTCAAAAAAGGCGACAGAGTAATTATTTACCATATCTCAGGGTGCGGTGTATGCTATGACTGCAGGAGGGGCTATTATATTTCATGTAAGAGCAAATACCGCCAGGCATACGGCTGGCAGCGTCACGGAGGTATGGCTCCGTATATTTTGGCAGACGAAAAGGACTTAATAGCATTGCCCGATGAACTTACCTATAAGGACGGGGCACAGGTAGCTTGCGGCTTTGGAACAGTTTATGAAGCACTGGAAAAGATATGTGTCAGCGGTAATGATGCCGTCCTCGTAACAGGTCTCGGCCCGGTGGGAATGGCAGCACTTATGCTTGCAAGGGCAATGGGCGCAAACAAACTTATTGGAGTTGAAACAAATGATTACAGAATTAACCTGGTAAAACAGCTTGGGCTTGCGGATTATGTATTTAAGCCCGGGGAGAATACACTGGAACAGATTCTTGAAATAACCGGAGGAAAAGGCGTAGAAAAGGCCCTTGATGCCAGTGCCAGTGATGCAGGCAGAAGACTGGCAATTCGTGCAACAAGAGAATGGGGAAAAATAGTTTTTGTGGGCGAAGGAGGAACCTGTACCTTCGAACCAAGCCCCGATATAATTCATGGTCAGAAATCTATTTATGGTTCCTGGGTAACTTCCCTTTGGAAGATGGAAGAACTGGTAGAACGGCTCGTACGCTGGGGTATCCATCCTGAAAAGCTAATCACCCACGAGTTTTCTCTTGAAAATGCTTCAGAAGCATACAGGCTTATGGCTGAGGGAAATTGCGGAAAAGTTGCGGTAGTTTTTAATGATTAAAGGTTTAAGGGGGCCGGAAGAATGAATACAGATAGGATAGATCAGGAAAAAATCCCCAAAAAAACACTAAGCAGCGGAGAAAAAATTCCTTCAATAGGACTTGGAACATTTGGTTCTGATAAATACGGTGCGGCCGAGGTTGCAAAAGCGGTATACGGAGCTGTAAAATTTGGGTACCGCCTTATCGACTGTGCCCAGGTATACCAAAATGAAGCACAGATTGGAGAAGTCCTTGATCAGTTAATGCGGGAGAAAGTTGTAAAGCGTGAGGAACTGTTTATTATTTCAAAAGTCTGGAACGATATGCACGATAAGGTCCATATTGCCTGTAAACAGAGCCTTAAAGACTTGAGGCTTGATTACCTGGATTTGTACCTTGTCCATTGGCCGTTCAGGAATTACCATGCCCCGGGATGTGACGGAGATTACCGGAATCCTGACGCGAAGCCGTTTTCCGTGGACGAATACATGGAGACATGGAGACAGTGTGAAGAACTGGTTGAAAAAGGACTTGTACGCTATATCGGCATGAGCAATATGACCATTCCTAAATTGGAAGCGGTTTTGCCCATGTGCAGGATAAAACCTGCTGTGCTTGAAATGGAATTGCATCCTTCTTTCCAGCAGCCTGAACTGTTTGATTATGCGATTTCCCATAATATGCTTCCAATCGGGTATTGCCCTCTGGGTTCTCCTTCCCGGCCCGAACGGGATCGTACGCAGGACGATGTGGTGGACATGGAATTGCCTGCCGTTGTTGAAGCAGCCAAGGCGCATGGAGTGCATCCGGCGGCAGTCTGCCTTAAATGGGCGGTTCAAAGGGGCCAGGTCCCGATACCATTTTCGGTGAAGGAACACCAGTATAAGTCCAATTTGGCATGCGTAACCGAAGATCCGCTGACCGAAGAAGAGATGGAAGCCATTCGCCTTGAAGACCGAAACTGCCGTCTGATAAAAGGACAGGTTTTCCTCTGGAAAGGTGCCAAAGGCTGGGAAGATTTGTGGGATGTTGACGGAAAAATAACCGGCTGGGATTAAAGAAAAAGGAGTGAAAATATGCTAAAAGGAATTCCGAAAATCCTCTCACCCGAACTGCTGAAAGTATTGTGTGAAATGGGGCATGGCGATCGCATTGTGATAGCGGACGGAAATTTTCCTTCCGAATCGGTAGGTAAAAATGCGAAAGTCATCCGTATGGACGGGCATGGTACATGTGAGTTACTGGAAGCCATATTACAACTATTTCCGCTGGATACTTATGTAGAACATCCTGTGCAGCTTATGCAGGTGGTTCCGGGAGACAACGTGGAGACTCCGATATGGGATGAGTATATAAATATAATTAATAAGTATGATAAGCGTGGAGGAGATGCCATAACGCATCTTGAACGTTTTAAATTTTATGAGGAGGCAAGTAAGGCTTATGCCATTGTTGCCACCGGAGAAAGTGCTCTGTATGCAAATATAATACTTCAAAAAGGTGTTGTGGTATAAAAAACGAAGTTACAGCGAGGTTACAGTAAAAGCCGGTCCAGAAAATCAGACTGAAAGTCTGATTTTTTAAGGACCGGTTTTTTCACTATGCTGTGCTCGGAGACTGTGGTCTAATGACAAGAATAAATTGTAGCCCTGAAGAAAATGCCCGTAGAGCAATAATACGGAAGTTGCTGCAAAAGAGCAACATCAACAGCATGGAAGACATCTGAGATCTGTTTAAGGAAACCATAGCCAGGTATATGGAAAACGGCCTGGAAACAGAACCGGACGAGAAACTGTGTTACAGTAAGTACGACTACAAAAACAAGAATACTAATAACAGCCGGCACGGTTATAGCAGCAAGATATTTAGGGCATAGAGGTCTCATAAACGGCAGTAAGCTGAATAACCGACAAGGTATTGCCCAACGCAAGGGAGTGGCAGCAGCGGCCTCTGGAGTGCATTTACGCAGTTATGTTTCTGGACGCCATCCACTATCATATACGTAGCGAAGGGTAGACAGTTAGGAAGTGTTTCATATTTAGTGTAATTGGATTTTTCCCTTGAAAATGGAGTATAACAGAATTACTTTTTCTCAATGGCCTGATATTTGATTTCTGTTCCTGGCCATGCGTTTATCACTGTGACCTTTGGACGACCATTCGGTAAAACAAGAAAGCAATTTTTGGCAGATACAGAAAAACCGCAGCAACCCGAAAGACGGACTGCTGCAGTTTTTTTGGTATGTAAGAATATTTCAGTGCCTCGAAGCTCTTATTTCTTGAAGCGGAACACATTCCAGGAGAGCTTGTGGAGATTGGCGGTGACAATGCCGTTTTTACAGACGGTGTCCTTGTCAACTACGGGCTTGATCACGTCCGGATTTTCATAGGAGTTCGCAGCCTCGAGGTCATCGGAGTACATGGTGGTATGCTCAACGAAATTATAGCCATAGAATGAACGGACGTCCAAAGTGAACTCATGCTCGTCTTCCCAGTCACCGTTGGAAACGAAGACCGTAAACTCGCCGTCTTTCTCGTTCAGAGCAGCAGCGGCCGTGATATAGGGAACTCCCTTGAAGCCTCTGTACTGGTTCATATCGTCTATCGCGTAAGACTTTACATCATATGTGTCGCACTCAACCTTCGGCATAATGGAGAGTCCCTTAGCATACCTGACGAAGGAGGTCATCGTATAGTATGAAGCGGATTTCCAAGTGTGATCCTTGTCCGTTGCGCAGTACATGTGGAGACCTCCGGTCGCGCAGCCGATCTTGACGCGGTCTGCATGACGGATCAGAGCCATAGTAGTAGTTGCGTTTGCAAGAGTTATGGGCATCTCGCCGAAACGGCCTCTTCCGGGGCCGAAGCTTATGAATTCGTTGGGATCCTGATAGGTGTAGGGACGCTCCGGGAAACTGAAAAACATCTCGATCGGCATATTGCCGTTGAGTCCGTAATATGCACCTCTGGCGGGGCGGAATAAACTGCCGTACTCATCGAGCGAGAGATACATGACCTTGTCGGTGCGGAACTTGGTCTTTAGGAAGTCGCAGAGCGCGATTTCAGTGTTAATGTAGTCCTCATAGGCTTGAACGCCAGCCATCAGAGCGCCAATGTCACCGGGCGGTGCGCTGTGATAGTGATGCAACGAGATCAAGTCAACGGTCTCGTAGCAATTCTCAAGCACTTCGAGATCCCATTCCGGATAATGGGTCAGGAACGGGCTAGAGGAAACGCAGGCGACGGTCTTGACGGTTGGATCCGTGTACTTGAGCATTTTGGAGGTCTCACGGGCAAGCACACCATAGCCACGGGGGTCTTTCTCGTAGGAGCCCATCTGCCAAGGACCGTCCATTTCATTGCCGAGAAACCAGATCTTTATGTTATAGGGATCCTTATGGCCGTTCTTGATACGTTCATCGGACCACTGGGTGCCGCCTATAAAGTTGGTGTAATCGATGAGGTCAATAGCTTCGTTGATGCCGTCAGTACCAAGGTTGATGGTAAACATTATTTCTGCGCCGATCAACTCGGCCCAGGTGAGATACTCATCAAGACCAATCTCTTTGGGGATGATCTTCGAACGGGATCTGTCCAGAATCGTCTGACGTTTTTCAATTGGACCTATGCTGTCCTTCCAGCGCCAGCCGGAGACAAAGTTACCACCGAAACGGATTGCGGGCAAACCGGCTTCTTTCAAACCGTCGATGAAGTCATGACGGAAGCCCCTCTCGTCAGCGGTGGGATGATCGGGGCGAAACATGGAGCCGCTGACCATATTGCCAATAGGCTCAAGAAAGGCACCAAACAAACGCGGAGAGATTTCGCCCACTACATACGAAGGGTGAAGGGTAACTTTTGATTTTTTCGCCATGTTGGGGAACCTCCTTTATTGTTGTTAAATGACTTGCATGTAATATAATATAATGCCAGTAATATAATACCAGTAATATAATACCAGTAATAAAACTTGCTCGTCAAGGGCGGGAAAGGAGGGACAGGGGACAAAGGGGGGACAAAGGGGGGACAAAGGGACAGGTTCCTTGTCCCGGAACAAAGGTGCAAGGCTGGCAATTAATTAGCCACGCTAATACTGAACCGAAAAAGCGGAAGGCTTATACTCCCTTGAACAGTATTTCTTGAACAGTACTTCCAAGGAGTTCCGGAAATAGTACGGAACTAGAAAGTCCGTATGGTAATAATCTGAAACGACAAAAAAGATGTTGTTCTTTGTGAAATCTTTGCCGTGGGAGAATCTGTCCGGCTTGGTGATATACTTCATCTGGACCTTCATTTCATTGGCGTAGGGGTTGCCGCAGGAAGAGAAGATGAAGAAAGAGAGATCAGGATTGGCCTTGAACGGGGCGGTCAGGAAATCCGAGACTTCTTCCTGGCTTACGGGCTGGGTCCTCGGCTTGCCGGCTCTGCAATGGCCGCTCATGGGGGCGTACCATCTGAAATACTCGAAGTCGTGGTGGAAGATGTTCCAGGTGCACACTACTTCATTTCCATCAGGGGAATGATGTCTTCGGCTATTTCCATTATAGTAGTTACCCTTTATCTTGTGCCAGTAGCCGTCTCCTGCGGGGACCATACCGGAAAGGACTCTCTCCTTGTAATCTCCCTCCTGATTCATATAGTAAGTAATGAACGCCATAATGCAGGGTTTGATTTCGCCGAACTCGAAAAGCATATCGATCATGGGCTTGTTGCCGCCAACGCCGAACATCTACCGGTTGCAGGTGTTGCAATGCTGGAAATACTGTAGTTATACTTTTTTAATGTCCTATTGTTTGGAGTAAATTGTTATATATAATATATTTTATAAAGGCATGTAAAATTTGAATCCAATTACGGCTTTCTTAACTATACTGAGGGGTTTATAAATGATATGTATGTAGGGGAGGACAATAAAATGGAAGAGAGTAAAAAATAAATATGGTAAAAGAAAAATGGGATGCTTGTTCAGATAAGTATTTTACTGAAAAGGCTTCCGAGGAGACCATCAGGCGTATTATTGAAGACCCCTCCTAGATATTTCCAGCACCAGTTTGGGAAATGATACGAAGTGTGTACCCAAGCCTTAAAGGGAAAAAAGTACTTGTGCCATCCAGTGGTGATAATGCTGCAGTATTTGCGTTCCATTTACTTGGAGCTACCGTTACTTCATCGGATATATCGGAACGCCAGATAGAAAATGCCAAAAGGATTGCAGCAAGCCATAGCTGGGATATCCAGTTTGTTTGCGATGACAGCATGACACTTACGAATATCAAAGATGGTATGTATGATTTAGTGTATACATCTAATGGAGTCCATGTGTGGATATCTGATTTGTTGAGTATGTATAAGAACTTTCATTGTGTGCTAAAAAATGACGGGCATTATATAATGTCCGAAGTTCATCCCGTAATTTGCCCTTTTGGAAGTGATGAAGTACCAGATATAACAGTCAGGAAGCCATATGAGGATATCGATATAACTGATGATGTACCAAATTTCCACTGGCGTATCCAGGATATCTTTAATGCCGCTTTTGATGCAGGATTTAAAATAATACATATGGATGAATTCCATCCCGGAAAAGATGATCGTGATTTGTGGTTCTATAAAAATCAGGCACAGGCAGAAGCTGATAATTATAGGAAGTTTGATTGGGAAACAGAATCCATGGGCTGCTTTACCTCAGTGGATTAGCTTCATAGCAAAAAAGGATTGCGGGAGAACATAAGGAAATGACCCAAAAATCCATTGACATATTCCCACTACAGAAAGCTTCTAAAATAACCTGTAGGCATCAATTCCTTCAACTCGGGCCATGTGGAATGCGTAGTATCGATGATAAGGGTATTTAGCTTATTCCCATTGAAAACCTATAGTTAACTTTCATATGCTTCCAAAGCCTTGCATACCACTTCGATTGCCTTAACAATATTTTCCAAGGACATACTTGGCATTTCAGGCTTATCAATTACTTGCTCAGGTATGAAAGGAACATGAATAAAGCCGGATTTTATATTTAAATTTTCCTTATGGATCTTATAAAGAACTCCATACATTACATGATTGCACACATAGGTTCCTGCCGTATTTGAAATCCTGGCAGGAATACCGGCTTTCTTTATGGCTTCCACCATGTTCTTGATGGGAAGGTTTGAGAAGTATGCATTCTCGCCATCTTCAAAGATGGGACGGTCTACAGGCATATTGCCGGCATTATCCGCTATTGGTGCATCATCGACATTAATAGCAACTCTTTCTATAGATATACAAGCCCGTCCGCCCGCCTGACCTAAAGAGATAACTATATCGGGTTTATGCTCATCTATATACTGCCAAACCTTCTCAATAGATTTATTAAAAACTGTTGGCAGCTCCAATTTTAATATCTGAGAGTTGCCGAGCTTATCCGGTAATAGCTTCATAGCTTCCAAAGCAGGGTTAACTTTTTCTCCGCCAAATGGCTCGAATGCTGTTATTAATATCTTCATTTTCTAGTACATCTCCTTATTATGTAAACGTAATCCGTAAATGGAATCCTTCCTGAGCCCTTTCATAAGTTCCTCTATTATTTTACTTCTAATTTTACTTCTAATAAGAATGTAGGACAAGGGGACAGAATCAGCAAAAATCTATTTATATGTAAGAGAGTTCTTCCTGAGTCACATTTTATTGACGCCGCAAATTCCTAATGTTTTCAGCTAAATAGTAATTTATAGAAAACCTCCTGTAAAACCTCATGTAAATTCTTTTAACAGAGCTGTTATAATATAAAAATAACTTTTTACGGGGATTTCCTATAAATGAATGTAGGAATTAAATTCAAGAGAAAGGCGAATTTTCGATTTTGTATAAACTCTGCAAACTCTTTGTCCAGCAATTTTAAAATCAGTCTGTCAAGTGTTTTTAGTACAGATAATACCGTCTTCATTTTTAGTATCTCCGGTTTGGCAAATGCCCAACTCAGGATCATATATATATCAATATAATCAAATATATCTATCTTGATATTTTGGAAATATGTAATAAAAGTTATAGTCTCAAGTAGTGGTGTAAATTTCGTGGAGGCTAATTGACAAAAGTAACCACGATATGATTTCTACTTTATTAGGGAAACAAAACAAAACAAATAAAGTAGAGGAGGTCATAC
>Ga0134092_1003129_pt1 | contig 11569 bp, 9 predicted proteins | sample 3_6taG_FD_94454 | JGI IMG/M metagenome (GOLD analysis project Ga0134092, IMG submission 94454) | Switchgrass degrading microbial communities from high solid loading bioreactors in New Hampshire, USA - 3_6_20_6_A3 metaG | ecosystem: Engineered > Bioreactor > Semi-continuous > Anaerobic > Digestate...
AGTTCACCGATACGTTGCCCAGATATGCACTGTTTTTCTCAACAGAGATAATGGAAGGCTGACATAACTCTGGCACTGCTGCGTCATTTAGCCAAGGCAAGGCTGTCAGTAAAGAAACGCAGGCCAACCAGTTATTGCAGATACGGGGTCGGTTTTTCTGCCAGGGTTCCGCGAAACCATGGCAGAAGAACTGTCCCTGTATTTGATCCAATGACATGAGAACCGTCCTCTTATTTGACTATATCCATATACAAGGTGCAAAAATTTTGAAAAATTACTTGACAAGTGATAGTTATTTTTGTAACATATAAAGCATACTAATCATATATGTATTATAACTAAATCTCATTCATATACAGTGATATTGAGGCAGTATTAAACAGATAGCGAAGCAGCAATCAACCACAGCAGTGTATTACCTCTCTGATTTGAACCGGAAGCAACACTTACCGAAGCAAACGATGATCCTACCATTTGCATAGTTTATTATCGTGTTGAGGATTTGATTTATCGAAGCAAATATGTTTTCGAAACTGATTGTGAGGTCGTTGGTATGATTATTTCTGGCCATGGAAAATCCGATGTGGATATGACAGTTGCAAAAGGCCTGGCGGGCAGCAGCACAGGCTGTTGTAAAAGCCGTTGTGCGGACGTCATGAGCGGCCGCATGTGTTGCCGCATGTGCCCTCATGTGTCCGGCGCATGCTGTCATGTCTGCGGTTCGGCTTTTCGAAGGCCCTGAACAGACCTGAACTTAACGGGCGTTTGGATGCCGGATTGCAGCGGTCCGAACGCCTTTTTTATAACCCAAAACATACTAAACATATATGAAATATAAATCACTTAGCTTTTCCTGTCTCACCCGGACAATCTAAATTACAGCGTTGTAAAGGAGAATGGATCATGGCGAAGAAAATCAGGCAAATCGCAATCTATGGAAAAGGCGGCATCGGGAAATCGACCACTACCAGCAACCTTTCAGCTGCTCTTTCTGCCGCCGGTTTCAGGGTCATGCAGTTCGGATGCGATCCGAAGGCCGACAGCACGAGCACGCTCAGGAACGGCACATACATACCGACCGTCCTCGACACGCTCAGGGAAAAGGGCAGGGTGAATGCCTATGACGTCATCTACGAAGGCTTCAACGGCATCTACTGCGTGGAAGCGGGCGGGCCTGCCCCGGGCGTGGGCTGCGCCGGACGCGGCATCATCACGGCGGTGGAACTGTTCAGGCAGCAGAGGATCTTCGAGGAACTGGACCTGGATTTCGTGATATACGACGTACTGGGAGACGTGGTCTGCGGCGGGTTCGCCGTCCCGATACGGGAAGGCATCGCCCAGCATGTGTTCACAGTTTCCAGCAGCGATTTCATGAGCATTTATGCAAGCAACAACCTCTTCAGGGGGATAAAAAAGTACTCCAACAGCGGCGGCGCGCTGCTCGGCGGGATAATCGCCAACTCGGTCAATCATGGATATTCCCGCGAGATCATCGATGATTTCGCTGCGAGGACGAAAACCCAGGTCGTGCAGTATGTGCCGCGCTCCATAACAGTCACCCAGTCGGAACTGCAGGGCAAGACCACGATCGAGGCGGCTCCGGACAGCCAGCAGGCACAGATATACCGTCAGCTTGCCGAGCGGATCATCAGCCATGAAGAAAGCAAGGTGCCGTCCCCTCTCGAACAGGACGAACTCCGCCGCTGGGCTGCAGAATGGAGCGACAAGCTGCTGGAACTGGAAAGCGGTTATGTAACAGGCGGCATCCAGGCGGGGATATAGGCAGGAATGCGGACATTCAGACATGTATGCAGGCAGGACACAGGAAGGCATGTGTACATGCTGGATAGGTTACATGCGGTCAAAGCAATATTTATCTCAACCAGTAGCAGTTCTTATTAAAACACCTGCATGTAACAGCAGCACTTATGGATCAAATGCGGACAGGAGTGGCGTTTATGAAAATCGCATTCGCTTCCAACGACGGAGTATATGTCAGCCAGCACTTCGGCCACGCGCGTAAGTTTGTGATCGTGGAGCTGGACGATATCACCCATGCCCGGCGCTGCCTTGAAACCCGTGAAAACGACAGCCCATGCACGCTGGGCGAACATGACGAGGAGAAATTCGAAAGGAGCGTAATGCTGGTTGCCGACTGCAAGGCGCTGTTCTGTGCCAAAGCAGGGAATTATGCGCATGTCCGGCTCAGCAGGGTGGGTGTGCAGGTCATAGAGAGGCATGGCTTCATCGAGGAATTGCTGGAGGATTACGTCAGGTACCTGAAACGGCCTCTTTTTGGCGGACGCAAGCGCAGAGAGGTAATCGACGACCACCCGTGCTTCAGCGAAAAGGCACACAACACGAACGGCCGGCTGCATCTGCCCGTCAGCCCGGCATGCAACATCAGGTGCCGGTTCTGCAGGAGAACGAGGAACACAGACGAAGTGCGCCCCGGGGTGGCAGCCGGGCTGCTCAGGCCGGAAGAAGCGGTCGAAACCGTAAGGCGTGCACTGAAACTCTGCCCGATGATAAAAGTCGTGGGCATAGCCGGACCGGGAGATACGCTTGCGACGGACCATGCGCTGCAAACGTTCAGGTTTGTCCATGCAGCATACCCGGACCTGATCAAATGCCTGTCGACGAATGGACTCAACCTTCCCGGAAAGGCAAAGGAGCTATGGGATGTGGGCGTAAGGACGGTGACGGTCACAGTCAATGCCGTGGATCACGATGTGCTCCGGAATATCGTGTCATGGGTGAAAGACGGCCGCGACCTTATCGCAGCCCAACTGCAGGGGATACGTGAATGTGCGGATACCGGCATGGCTGTCAAGGTAAACACCGTCCTCATTCCCGGCATCAACGATACGCACGTTGCCGACATCGCCAGGGCAGTCAGCATGGCGGGAGCGGCACGCCAGAACATCATTCCGCTGATACCGCAGAACGAGTTTTCCCACCTGCCGGCGCCGACCTGCCGGCAGATAGAAGAAGCAAGGCAGGAAGCAGGGAGGTACATAGAGCAGTTCCGGCACTGCAAGCATTGCCGGGCCGACGCCTGCGGCATTCCGGGAGTTTCAGACCTGGCTGGAGCATTATACCAGGGCCGTGAACTTGAGACATTCAGCCACGGATGAGGAAGCAAACGGCATATCAGCTGCAGGTCCGATCTTCGGTCAAACAGACCGCTCTTAGGTTAACCAGACTGATCTTCGGCCGACCGGATAGTTACTGAACCAGCCGTATCGCTCTGCGGTCAGCAATGCCGCTCTTCAGTCAACCGATAACTGTTCAGTCAACAGGCAGGCAGCCAACCTGCAAAAACCAAACAGAAAGGAGGCCGGTATAATGGCAAAAATCGCAAACAGCCTGACAGAACTGATTGGCAATACACCGCTGCTGAAACCGAACAACTTTCTTAATCTGAAGGGGATCGACAGCGACATCCTGTTCAAACTTGAATACTTCAACCCGCTCGGCAGTGTCAAGGACCGCATCGCCTACGCGATGATCCGGGACGCGGAAGAGAGCGGAAGGCTTACCAGGGGAATGACCATCATCGAGCCGACCAGCGGCAATACGGGCATCGGCATAGCATTTGTCGCAGCGGCGCTTGGGTACAAAGTGATCCTTACGATGCCTGAAACGATGAGCATCGAGCGCCGGAACCTCGTAAAAGCCCTTGGAGCGGACGTCGTCCTTACTCCCGGCTCAGAAGGGATGAGGGGCGCAGTACGCCGTGCAGAGGAACTCAACGCACAGATACCGGGCAGCATCATCCTGCAGCAGTTCGAAAACCCGGCAAACCCAGCGATACATTACAGCACGACCGCAGAGGAGATATGGCGGGACACTGACGGCAGGATCGACATATTCGTCGCCGGCGTAGGCACAGGCGGGACTGTGACGGGTGTCGGAAGGAACCTGAAGGAAAAGAACCCTGACATAAAGGTCATTGCCGTGGAGCCTTTCGAATCGCCCGTACTGTCCGGAGGCCAGCCGGGGCCGCACAGGATCCAGGGGATCGGCGCGGGCTTCATACCGCTTGTATATGATCCTGATGTCGTCGATGAAGTGATAACCGTCCGCGGTGATGAAGCGATAGAAACGTCGCGGGAACTTGGACGAACCGAAGGCCTGCTCGTGGGAATTTCGAGCGGAGCTGCGGCCTTTGCGGCGGCTGCTGTCGGAAAGCGTGCCGAAAACAGGGGCAAGACAATAGTCGCAGTGCTTCCGGACACTGGCGAACGTTATCTGTCAACGATACTGTACCAGTACTAGTTCCAGGGGGGAGTCAAAATGTCGGATTTTCTTGAAAGCCCGCGCACGGCCTGCGCACTGGCCGGGGCATTGTCAACGATAAGCTGCCTGCCCGGGGTCATACCGATAATCCATACCACGCTGGGTTGCGGCGGCAATCTTGCCAACAGCGTGGCATTCGGGTCGGGATATCTTGGCGGCGGTTACTGCAGCGGCGCCCAGGCTCCAAGTTCCGGCGTGACCGAGACGGAAATCGTATTCGGCGGCACAGACAGGCTGCACGAGCAGATCCGCAACACGCTCGAACTTATAGACGGTAAACTCTACATAGTCGCGACAGGCTGCATGACAGAGATGATCGGCGATGACGCGGAAAGCGTGGCAAACGAATTTCTTGACGAAGGGCATCCTGTGATCGCCGTCAGCACTCCGAGCTTCAAAGGCCACAGCTATCATGGATATGAAATCGTGCTCGACGCGATATTCAACAGGTACCTGCCAAAATCGGAAGACAGGAACCCAAGGCTGGTAAACATTTTCGGCCTCGTTCCGGGATATGACCCGTTCTTCCGGGGCGACCTGGAAGAAATCGAGCGTCTCCTCACGTCGCTCGGACTCGAAGTCAATACATTCTTCACGCCGTCGCAGACTTTTGAGAACATAACGTCCGCGCCGTCGGCTTCGCTGAACATCGTCCTTTCGCGGGTGTGGGGCATAACGCTGGCCGAGAGATTTGAACACCGGCACGGGACGCCTTACATCATCAGCGACCTGCCCATAGGACCGGAGGCGACGGATGGATTCCTGCGCCGCATTGCGGATTGGTTCGGGCTGGACGCAGAGCCTGTAATCGAAAGAGAAAACAGGATATTCTACGGATATTTCGAACGCGCGGCAGATGCATTCTGCGACCAGGATCTGAAGTTCTACACAATTACCGTCACGAATTCCAACTACGCAATACCGCTTGCCAGGTTTGCGACAAGGGAGCTTGGCTGGGTCGTGGTCGACAGTTTCGTGACTGATAAGCTGACAGATGAGCAGAAGGCAGCCCTTTCGGGCGATTATCCGATGCAGTTCCTCACAGGCGTCCAGGAGATCGCCAGGGCAATCAATAAAAACCATCCGAACAGCAGAGGCCAGCGGTACTTTGATGATATCAGGCCGCTGTACATCATCGGCAGTTCGCTTGAGAAGCGGACGGCAAACGCGCGTGGAGCGATGCATCTTTCGGTGAGCTTCCCGGTCTATGACAGGCTCATCACCGACAGAGGCTATGCCGGATACCGCGGCGGACTGCACCTGTTTGAGGATCTTACGGGAAAAGTCATGTCTGTAAAGGGGTGAGATAATGGGATATTATGAACAATCAGTGCCGCCTGTGCGGGATACGCGGCTCAAAATAGGCGACAGCTACTATGGCGATGCGTGCGGCCTTGTGGATTGCGGCCGCGAGGGATGCCTGCTGCAGAAAAACAGGGGATTCTGGCAGGCAAACGCTTGCCAGATGGCGCTGACGCTGATGATGGCGGCTACGGTCGAGAACTCGGCGATCGTCGTGCATGCTCCGGGCGGGTGCGGAGCATTGCTCCATTCGCTGTCGGTGCAGTCGGCAAAAGGCAGGGCACGCCGCGGAAAGGAGCCTAAGCCCGTACCCTGGCTTTCCACGAACCTGACTGAGGCCGATGTCATCGGGGGCGGCGAGAAAAAGCTGCTGGAAACCATCAAATATGCGGACAGGGAGTTCAGGCCGGAAATCATATTCGTTGTTGTGACCTGCGCCCCGAGCATAATCGGGGATGATACGGAGGAAGTGGTGCGGCAGGCGCGTTCTCAGGTGAGCGCCGACGTCGTTAGCCTGTACTGCCCCGGATTCCGGAGCCGTGTAGTGGCGAGCGCGTATGACGCATTCTATCATGGGATCCTGCGCGGCCTCGAACTGTCGCCGAAACCGTGGGTCGACTACAGGCCATTGCCCCAGGGCTCGCCGGAATCTGAGCTGGCCGAGGAAAACTATCGGTTCGAAAAATCGCGTACCGTGAATGTCTGGAATGCTACGAGCATCGGGCCAAGTGATGAGGAAGAGGTAAGGCGGCTGCTGACTGCATTGGGGCTGAAGGTGAGGTTTTTCGCCGAGTATTCGAGCCGCGACGAACTGCGCATGGTTTCGGAAGCGGCCCTTAATGTAAGCATGTGCAACGTCCACGACGATTACATGCTGAAGTTCCTCGAAGAGAAGTTCGGCACGCCATACGTGATAGCGGGCATGCCAATAGGATTCAGGCATACGAGGCAATGGCTGGTTTCGATAGCACAGCGCTTCGGGCTTGAAAAGCAGGCCAATGCCCTGGCAGATTACGAAGAAAAATTGGCGAAGGAAGCGATAGAACCGTTCGTTGAACAGGTCATGGGCAAGAAAGTGCTGATCTGCGGCGGTGTCGTCCGTGTCGGCGCAGAGGCGACTATGCTGGCGGAACTCGGGCTGCATGTCCTCGGTATCCGGGCCTACCACTATGACGACGGGGCTGAACCGGTCTTCGAAGATGTCGGCAGGAACCTGCCTGATACGCCGGTAGCCGTGAGCAACCAGTTATTTGAACTGACCCACCAGATCAAAACGCTCAAACCTGATATCGTCATAGCGCATAACGGGACGCAGGGCTACATAGCGAAACTTGGCGTTCCGTCCGTACAGCTGTGGAGCGTTGACAGCCCGTTCTTCGGTTATACAGGGACATACCGGATACTGCGACGGATCGTGTTCGAACTGAAGAACACGTCCTACCGGGAAAGGCTGTCACGCCATGTCAGGCTGCCGTACAGGCCGGAATATTTCGAAGGCGACGCCTTCAAATATATCAGGGATTGAAAACTGCAGCGTCATAAAAAACGCAATGATGGCAAAAACAGTGGTGATCCCGGCGGTCAGGGAGCCGGGTCTGCAAGTGCAGAAGGAAAAACCGGAACGATCCCGGGATCAGAAAACGGAGCGATGCCAGGAAATGAAAAACCTGGTGGTATCGGGGATCGGAAGACCGGAATGAAATCAAGGATCAAAAACTGGAGTGAAAGGGGAATCAGTATATGAAACGTGCCAAATATGCTTTGAGATTGAAACACGCTTTGCGTGCCATATCGGTATTGCTCATCCTGACACTGGTATTTTCGGTGACCGGATGCTCGCAGAAAAAAGAAGCCGGCAATGTAAAAGATACTCCTTCCGCAGCGGATAAGGCCGGCGGCAGTGCGGCGCAGTCTGACGGACAGACGAATGGCAACAGCGGAGTACAGCCGGATGGTGCCGACGGTGCGGTTCCGGATGCCGGGCAGGCCGGTGATGATGCAGGTCCCGGGAAGCAGACCATAGACAAGGAAGCGGCCTTCCGGGCTGAACCGGCCTCGAAGCGCACGATCCACATAGGCTATGACGGCGGGCTTTGCCAGGCAGCGATACCGATCGCGCATCACAAGGGATTTTTTGAAGCTGAAGGCCTTAAGACCGAACTCACCAGGACAGGCGGCACACACGACAACGTGCGCGATGCGCTTGCGGCAGGCAAGATCGATACAACGGCGGGCATGATCGCGGGCTGGCTGAAGCCGATCACCAACGGCATTGACCTGAAGTTTACGGTCGGGCTCCACACCGGCTGTGCATCGGCATTCGTCCTCGCTGATTCGCCGATCAGGAGTTTCGCCGATGCGAAAGGCAAAACCATCGCGATCAATGGCGGTATCGGAGGCGTGTACCACAACATAGGATACCGCTTTATCGCCCATGACGGATTCGCTCCTGAAGATTTCATCTGGAGAGACTTCCCGGCAGACCAGACGCTGCTGATCCTCCAGAAGGGAGAGGCAGACGTCGCGGTGTTCTCGGACCAGTTGGCTGAAAAATGGGTCCAGGACGGCACTCTCCGAAGGATACGTTCGCTGCATTCAGATGAAGACTTCAAAAACGAGTCGTGCTGCGTACTTGGCATCTCCGGTCCGTTCTATGCAGAAAACCCTGTCACGAGCGAGAAAATCAGCCGCGCGATCTACAAGGCTTCGCTCTGGATAGGCGAAAGCGACGCGAACAAGGAGGAGGCCATACAGATACTGCTGGACAACGATTATATAAGCGGGACGAAGGAGTATGCACTGCAATTGATGAAGCTGTTCCGCTGGGGGCTGCCCAACGAACTGACCGAGGCAACGCTGGAACTTTCGATCACCGATTACCAGAAACTCGGCGTGATAAGCAGCAGTATCGATCCTGCCGAACTCAAGGCACAGATATGGGTCCCGCTGGATATCGAGTGACCTGACTTCATGGTATCGAAGCCTGGCTGTCCCGGAGCAAACAGCGGGAAAACGCCTGGTGCCTATATGCAGGATGCCGGCTCAGCTTAAAAGGTCTGATACCAGCCGTGCAAAACGGCTGGCAGCTTGACCGAAAAACAGCAGATACCGCCCATATAAACAGCGGCTGCCGCCGCATACACGGCCGGATGCCTCACGGCATCGGAAACCTGATAACGCTGTATGCACGGCACCGATTGAAACATACAGCCCGATACGCTTCGATATCGAAAGACATATATTGTCTGAACAAATCAACCGAAACGGAAGCGAGGTGTCCCTCATGAAACTGACCGCCTGGGAACTGCACAGGCTTGAAAGTTCGCCGAAGTCAAACCTTCGGCGGGCTTTCGACAGGGTACTGACATTCATGCCGCTGCTGCTGGCAGTTGCTCATATTGCAGAATACAAGCTTATGCCCAACTTCCCGAAGTATGCTGCGAACAAAATCGCGTACCCTGTCAGCGACACATATACCTTCTTTCTCGAAATACTGGCATTTGCGCTGCTGGTATACCTGGTATGGTCGTTCTTTTCGGAAAAAATATACGAAAAACTGGTCCATTCGGCGCCGCTGTACTGCGTGATCACCATAATCCTGACTCTTTATGACATTGCCACACTGAAAACCGGAACGCTGCAGCTGCCGTACTTTCCTTGGGCCGACCGCATACTGCTTGCCATCATAGAAGACAGGAGGATGCTGCTCGACTGCATCAGGAACTCGCTCGTACTGTTGTTCACAGGATACCTGTCGGGTGTGGTGGCCGGGCTGTTCTGCGGCGTCGGGGCAGGGTGGAGCAAAAAGATCAGGTACTGGATCATGCCTTTGCTGAAACTGCTCGGACCGATCCCGTCCACCACATGGATATCGATCATACTGGTCGTAGCAAGTTCACTGTTTGCGGGCAGCGTTTTCATGATAGCACTGGGCGTATGGTATCCCGTAACGATGGCGGCTCTCAACGGCGTAGCCAACGTAAACAGGAGCAATTTCGAGGTTGCGAGGACATTTGGGGCAAACAGGTTCGAACTGGTCTTCAAGGTAGCCATCCCGGCCGCGATGCCGAGTATTTTCAACGGCCTGACCCAGGGAATGGGGATTGCCTGCACTGCGCTGATGGTCGCCGAGATGCTGGGCGTCGAATCCGGGCTGGGCTGGTATATCAACTGGCAGCGCGGTTGGGCCGAATTTGCCAAGATGTACGCAGCGGTGATAATCATCTGCCTGACCTTTACGTCCGTGAATCTCGTGCTTACGCTTATCAAGAAGCGTGCGCTGCGCTGGAAGGAGGAGTACGTATGAGCGGCAGGGTGGAAATAAGGAACCTTTCAAAAGTGTTTGCCCGGCCGGGATCGGATGAAACGCTCCAGGCGCTGGACAACATCAGCCTCGACATACGTCCGGGAGAATTCGTCGCGCTGCTCGGCGCAAGCGGCTGCGGCAAAAGCACACTGCTTCGCATCATAGCCGGACTTGAAGTGCCGACGACGGGAGAGGCGCTTTTCAACGGCGACAGGATATGCGGCCCTAGCCCGAAGCGCGGGCTCGTTTTCCAGGAGCATTCGCTGTTCGCATGGCTGACGGTGCGGCAGAACATAGAATTTGCCCTGAAAACGTCAAGGCAGTATCATGATAAAAAGTGCGAGATAGATAAATGGCTCGAACTTGCCGGACTTACGGAATTTGCGGGGAACTACCCGCACCAGCTGTCGGGCGGGATGAGGCAGCGCGCTGCGCTTGTCCGCGCGCTTGCGGTCTCTCCTGACGTGCTTCTGCTGGATGAACCGCTCGGCGCGCTGGACAGTTTCACCCGAATGAACCTGCAGGACGAACTGGTCCGGCTCTGGCAGGAGCGCGGCAATACGATGATCATGGTCACGCACGATATCGACGAGGCAATATACCTGAGCCAGCGCATAGTCATAATGTCGCCGCGGCCCGGACGCGTCAGCAGGATAATAGAAGTCCCCCGCAGCTACCCACGCAACCGCGCCTCAGGTGATTTTACGGTACTGCGGAACGAAATACTCAAGCTTATGGATTTCGCACAGGAACAGCAATATGATTATGTTATTTAAAATGGTGCCCGGCACACCAGTCAGCCGGTTATCCGATGATCAGGCCCTTTCCGGAAAGTGAAAATACCGGTACAGGAAGGGCTTCGGGGTTGCCTCAAACGCAGCCGGCACGTCATGAATAACTGGCTGAGTGATGTGCCGGGCATTATATAATTCAAAAAAAGGTTGACAACTGATCCAAATGGCAGTAATATACTAATAACAGATAGTTAGCTAAGGCTAACTTATGTAAAACCAAGATCCGGGTAAAACTTGACGGATAATGAGAAAGGAACCGGCTGATGGATTCGAACAGATCGAAGGAAATGTACCTGGAAACCATATACATACTTGAAAACAGCCATGATCACGCTCATGTGGCCGATATCGCGCAGCGCCTGGGAATAACGAAACCGAGCGTGACCAAGGCAATGAACCGCCTGAAGGAAGAAGGGCTTATAAATAAAGAGACCTACGGGCACATCACGCTGACTGAAAAAGGCGAGGCAATGGCACAGAAGGTCTATCACAAGCACTGCACGATCGCAAGGTTCCTGGAAAAGTCGCTGGGACTCAGTCCGGATGAAGCTGCAACGAACGCATGCAGGATGGAACACGTTATTACCGACAAAATGATGCAGGCTATAGAAGCATACCTGAAAAATGAAGAGACCGGTGCGAAGACGGAAAACGGAAGGACGTAACGAGACCAGAAAGGGTATTGCAGGACATTACGAAAGCACAGGGCAGAACAGGACACGGAAAATCAGGACGGAATATAGCGTATAAAATCCGGGAGGTCAACATGGAACTGGCATTGGCAAACATCTTTTTCAATCGTAAGGCAAAGAACAGTAAAGCAGTGAAACAGCATAACCTGACACACGCAGAGGTCAACCGTCCC
>Ga0134092_1003132_pt1 | contig 11545 bp, 9 predicted proteins | sample 3_6taG_FD_94454 | JGI IMG/M metagenome (GOLD analysis project Ga0134092, IMG submission 94454) | Switchgrass degrading microbial communities from high solid loading bioreactors in New Hampshire, USA - 3_6_20_6_A3 metaG | ecosystem: Engineered > Bioreactor > Semi-continuous > Anaerobic > Digestate...
CCGGGACTTTGCCTCCGGCTTCCTTCAGATTCCACCTCACGATGGACACCCTTGCCCTTGGCTAACGGTTGGTGCTATCAACCCCCGTAACGGACTTTCACCGTCAAGGTCGCGCGCGTGCCGTGCGCACTAATAAAGCCTCCCGACTGACGTCAAGAGGCTTACTGAATGGAATACTTTTTTACTTATGTACTCACGTATCCGACACCCCTCTATCGACCGTAGAGTCTGTGGTGCAATATTACAGGCAGGTCTTCTGACTCTGGGTCATCGACACTCCATTCCTTCCCGGAATCTTTCCAGTGGACTTCCCATGAAATGTCTCACCATCACAGCGGCGGGACCGTGCAGGAATCTCACCTGCTTCCCTATTAAGCCGTTATTTACAGCGCCTGCAATAACAATATTTAGTTATAATTATTGTATCACGCACTACATATTGTGTCAACAGGGCCAGACCTGTATTGTTCAGCCAAATATACCGCCGTCCGAGACTCATACACTATACCTAAAAATCGCATTGCAATCAATGGTGTAAATCTGAAATAAATGCAGTAATGCCGAAGCCATTAACAGAAATGAAAAAAGAACTATTTAAAAATAGCTCTTTTTATCATTATTTTATGTAAAGATGTTATATCGGCGGCTTATAATTCTATATTGCGCCAGCCAGTTTCTTCCTACTGCAAATAATCTCGCGGCAGTAAGCCCAGAATCCCGGCAATCACTGAGGTTGGCAGCATCCGTATCTTACGGTTCAGTTTCGTCACGCTGCCGTTGTAAACCATACGGCTGGTACGTATCATACTTTCCATGGCTTGTATCGCATTCATTGCTCTGATATAATTCCGGTCTGATTTGAGCTCGGGATATTGCTCCGAAATAACGGCGATTCTGTCAAGAGCCTTTGAAATTACCCCTTCCTGCCGCAATACATCATCAGCTGAGGATTTAGCTGTTATCATGCGTCGTTGGGATCTGATAATCAAAGCTAATGCGTCACTTTCACTTTCAGTATATTCTTTCATCACTTCTGCAAGAAATGTCAGAGCATCAAACTGGTTTGACAGCTGTACTCCGATCATATTCATGCTGTGACCGATATTTTCATCAAGCATTACAAGCCTGCGCTGTGTATATATCGCCCAGAAAATTACTGCTATGGCAATTGCAATAACCAGTATGATGACCGGCAGCATAGGCAAATCCTCCTTTTTCCAAACAGGCAGACAGATCATGGTTATCTGTCTGCCCTCTAAATCTGATATCATCTATCCGGAAGTTTGCCTTCCATTTCAGCTTCCGGGTCCTATAATTACTGTCCCAGCATAATACTGTTGATGATCTCGCCGGATATTTCAGGTGTAAAGAATTCATCATCGGCATCATGTGCCAGTGCAATCATATACATTGCAGACTCTTCGGGAGTATAGAGCCTTACCACCTGAATCAAACGGTCTATTCCGCTTGCGTTTTTGCCATAGAAGCCATAATAAACCGCCGGACTCCCGTTCATATTGATATTGCCCTCAAAAGCGGCAAATCTGATATCGGTATATGTTGAGCCATATGACTCGTTAACAATTTCCTCTGCGAGGCTTTCATCCCATTCGGAAGCCGGTATATCAGCTGCCATGGGAGCCATAACTATGATGGAAGCATAGTTGGGTCCGGAAGATACATATGTTCCATCTTTTTCTTCAGGAGTACCAAAAGTACTCGGAACACTCATGGTGATATCCCCGAAATTCATGTCAACAAACTCTGTTCCTTCAGCCTCCCCAGCATTTGCTTCCTCACCGGAATTGCTCTGTGCGGGAGCAGACGATTCCTCACCTGAGTTGCTCTGTGACGCTGCAGCTGATTCTTCGCCGGAACTGTTCTGTGCCGGTGCAGGTGTTTTTCCACCTCCGCAGGCTGTAAAAGCAAGTACCATAACAAGTGCCATCATTAGTGCAATAATTTTTTTCATTTCAAGTCCTCCGTTTTCTTTAAGTAAGTTTTATGTGGATCACTTCAGGTACCAAGTCTATATAGGATTCTGTAAAAAAGCTGTATTCTGCATGAAACACATGATTTTCTGCATGAAACATGTTTTTGATGCGCAGAAGGCTCTGATTTCGGAATAAAAATGTAGTTTTGTCATCAATCATTATGGTAAACTTATAATACAGAAAGCCGGAATGGAGGAGTTCTATTTGATACAAATCGCGGTCTGCGATGACAATATTGACGAGTTATCCAAAATGGTGCAGTTCATAAGCGAATACAGAGCATCCAGAAACCTGGACTTCGAATACGCTGTTTTTACCAATGGATTTGAACTGATTTCAGCTATAGAAAAAGGGAAGAGGTTTGATATATACTGCCTTGACATTCTTATGCCGGGTTTTTCCGGAATAGATGCAGCCAGGGAGATCCGGCTTTTTGACAAAAGCTCAGTAATCATGTTCTTTACATATTCATCTGACTACGCTCTTGAAAGCTATTCAGTTAAAGCAGCAGACTATATACTGAAGCCAGTTACAAGAGACAAGTTTTTCCTCGCCTTTGATGAAATTCTGGTATACATTAAGGAACAGGAAACTGAACCGGCGATTATCGTTAAGAGCAGTGAAGGAATTCAGAGAATACAGATATCCAACCTGGCCTATGCCGAGGTCAGCGGCAGAAATGTGAGGTATCACATGCGCTCAGGAAAAGTGATCGAATGTACGGAGCCCTTTTCCTCAGCCTGCAGAAAACTGATGAAATATGGATGTTTTATAAAGCCCCACCGTTCTTATGTTGTAAACATGCAGTATGTAGACACAATTGAAAATAACAGGATTACATTACGTACCCTTTCGTCTGTTCCTGTTGCACAGGGCAAGGTTCGTGAAGTCAAGCAGCAGTATCTGGTATTTCAAATGGAGGGTGAGTGAAAAATGGATAAGTTGATATTGACTGTCATCGAATTCTCGCGTTACTGGTTTGCCCTGCTGTTCGGCGCGGCAATTGCAGTCAGCTTTGCCGGAATGGAGCATACACGGAAAAATCGCCTGGTCTTTGGGTGCTTCACTGTCGTTTTGTTTATTTTGCAAATCACAAGCCTTCAGCTTTGGGGCATGGCCACGACAGTTAAATTATATCCTCTGCTCTCCCATTTGCCTGTGGCTTTATTTATAATTGTATACCTGAAACGCTCATATCTGATTTCGTTTACCTACATGTTTATCTCCTATATGTGCTGTCAGCCTCCCCGCTGGATCGGCAGCGTTTTAGGCTCCATTTTCGGCTGTGCTTCAATGAACCACATCGGTTATATTGCGGCTGTGCTGCTGTTATACTTTTTCCTGCAGAAGTATGTTGTGGATTCCGTTCGGCATCTGATGGAACGTTCTGCCGGCTCCTGCCTTTCTTTCGGGGCGATGCCGGCCTTCTACTACCTGTTTGATCACTTCACCACTGTTTATACTGATTTTCTGTACACCGGATCCCGCACGGCTTTGCAGTTCATGCCCTTCATTTCATCAGTGTTCTATTTTGCTTTTGCTCTTCTGTACTACGATGAAATTCAAAAGCAGGCGAACACCCAAAGAGAGCGGGACATGCTGGACACTCAGCTCAAGCAGGCACAAACAGAGTTTGCTTCTCTGCGGCAGATGCAGAAGAATGCCGCAGCTTACAGACACGATATGCGCCACCATTTTGCTCTTTTGCAGAGTCTGGCATCCGAAGGACGCATAAAAGAGATAAAGGACTATCTGCAAACTGCGCTGTGCGATATAGATGCCATCACGCCTGTGCGTTTTTGTGAAAATGAAACGGTCAATTTGATTTTATCCTCTTTCACCGCAAAGGCGAAGCAATCGGAAATCCGGCTTACTGCAGACGTAAAGCTGCCTGACTGTCTTCCTTTCAGTGACACGGAGCTTTGCGCGTTATTCTCGAATGCTCTGGAGAACGCCATACATGCCTGTGTGAATATAGCTGATCCCAATGAACGCTTTATCAAACTGCGCATGTATTCTAAGAACAGCAAGATGTGCATCGACATACGAAATACATATCAGAATGAGCCAACTTTCCGCCACGGCCTTCCCGTATCAAAGGAATGCGGTCATGGTTATGGTACAAAAAGCATGGCACATATCGTAGAAAAGAATGGCGGCGTATTCCAGTTTTCACTCAGGGATGGCTGGTTCATTTTTCAGGCTACTGCCATGGTGGGACACGGGGACAGGTACATTGTCCCACTTACGGAACAGATGGAAAGGTCTATGCCTGCTTCCGGAAGAAACAGTGGACAGATCCGATGACGAGGTTTCAGTTCTCTTCATTGATTGCAAAAATCAGTTGTGTCATTTTGCACATCTCCGATCCCAATAATTATCATGCCAATTATTACAAGAAAGCCACCCAGCCACTGACGGAAATCAGTGCTTTCGCCCAGCATTGCAGCCGAAAGAAGCATAGAGGTAAATGGCATCGCACCGGAGAAAGCTGCAGCAGTAAACGCACCGCACCGCTTTATTCCCGAGTACCAGCAGATAAATGCCAAAGCCGTAACAAACACGCCGTACCAAAGAAGAGCCAGCCAACCCCCCGGACCAATCCCTGAAAGCCTGTTCAGAGGATCCTCAAATGCAGCAGGAATCAGTCACAAAATCAGTGTAATTACTGATACAATCGTGGTTTGTGAAACAGGGCTCAATGCAGAATTCCTGAGGACCCGCAAGCTTGACAGGCATGTCCGGAAAATGCGAAAAATATATCGTCAGCGCCGTCAAAAAAGGCATCCTGGTGTTGTCTGATATTATAAAAAACTCTAACTGATTTTCACTTCTCTGGCATCAACTTTATTCACAAAATCCATATCATAAATCTCAGCACCATGGTCTACTATAACAACAGCTTTTGTGATGCGGATCGCCAGAATGACGCATCTTTCATCCTTTTCATTGTTTGCAAAGTCATACCAGTCAGCGAATGCTTTCCTGAGCTTTGTCCTCAGCTCGGCATTTTTAGGATCCAGAACCCATCCGAGATTCTCACCGATCCCGCTTCCGGAAATCCACTTGCTGCTGACTGCAAAAGCCACTTCCGGGTTTTTGGCTATTTGCAGCATTTTGCCTGATTCCGCCCAGGTGGTTACATAAAACACACCGTCTTCATAAAAAGCGTCCACTTCCCGGACACAAGGGCGGGGATTGCCGTCTGCACCCGGTTCAGATGCAATGGTCGCAAGTGATATAACATTGTCTTTACCGCCTCCGCACCTTTCCTCAATGATTCTCAACCCTTCTTCATACCTCGTCATTTTCTTCTCCCTCCTGTAATATAAATTATTAATTCATGAACTTCAGGCAGTACCATATTCACCTTCCGCCTGAATCTCCTTTTCAAGAAGTTCAATACAGTATCGGACCATGTTCTCATTGATGTTATCGAACACAAATGAACCACAGCGGCATTTGTTATATGTCCTGCCCTCGAGATCGAATGAAAACGGACCGGCACAATTACCGCGGCAGCGACCGCATTCCCAGCCGCTTGCCTTGATTGCTTCCCTGATCTTTTCCGGATATTGGTTCAGGCTGTCAGCATATCGGTTGATATTTGCCAGATTTAACTTTACAGAGAGATTTTCCTGCACAATATTTAACGACATGATTACTTTCTTGCTGGTATTGAGATTATACACGCAGGACCAGTCATTCCGGCTGAATCCTCCCATTCTGACAGTGGGCCTTGCATACTTTACGATAAAATCATTGGATGTTTTGGCAATTTTTTTCTTATCTTCATCCAGCGCATGATATATGTAATCAACCGTGAGCTTAGGTGCTTTCGGTTTATCATTTTCCAGGATCAGATAATTCATCATATAAAAGAGGTCTTTCGCCTTTCTCAGATCATTTTTATTTATGGCAGCCATTGCTTCAGACATGGATTTTAATGCAGGCATGAGAAAACGGTTCTGAGGAAATCCAATGGATATAACATCATCCGGATGCAGGGTTTTTGATATACCGTCAGCCTCAAACCCATAATCCATAAGCTTTTTCAGCAGAGACTGGACTTTGGTTATCTTCAGTTCTTTTGCCCCGCTCAGGAGCAATTTTCCATGAACAGTAACGGTGAGATCCAGCTGCAGCTCTCCCAGATAACCTATCAGAAACAAAAGATTCGGTACTCTTAAAAAACTTGCATGGCTTTGTGTGTAGTCTGTATTTTTAGCATCGGGAACACTGTTTCGCTTAAGAAGCATGTCAAAGTCTTTCGGATCGGAGACAATATCTGAATATATCATTCTGACTGTCGACAACAGCTCGCAAAATCCGCTATGGAACTCATTTTCTTCGAGACCTCGCAGATAAGATTTGCATACATTGATTCGTTCCGGCTGATCAACCAAGTTTTTCAGATAGTTGGCAGCAATCATCTGTACATAATACTCACTCACGTATATGTCTCCCGTCTTTTTTAATCGGATTATATTCCAATGCAATCATACTACCATACAATTCATGACAACTGTATGTCATATTTATTTGTAAGTTAGTTTATAAACTGCATTTTCAAAGTATAAAGAACAGGATTTGCATGGAAACATGATGAATTTGAGATGAGTTTATCTCTTCTTATTACTCTGGCGCCGTTTCTAATAATCCGGCGCTGCTTTACCCGAAGAAGCATTTACCTAAGTCAGGAAAAAGCTCTGTAAGAATGCGCTTGATCACTGCTTTAGTGGCATTTTATCTCTTAATAATTTCATGCATGAATTAAACAAGCAAAGAAAGATGAAACTAACGAGATGGAACGATTTCACAGAAATTTCTTTACACAGATGTTTCCGATCAAATCCATGGGTTCTGCTCTCTCGAATGCTTAAGCTAATTTTCTGTTTTTACGCCTGGGACAAGGTACCTGTCCCCGTGTCCCGGACCTGCAATAGCATGGTTACACCCGTCATTTCGTTTTCGAGTTCGTCGCACTCAGCCTGCTGACTGCGAATATAGCTGTCAAACAAATGAGCCTTTTCCGGGAATTTTCCTTTTAATTCATTTGCTCTTTTTGTTATCAGTGCCTGCTGTTCATCATTTAGGCTGGCCAGTTCATCATCTTCAATAGCCCTGTCTTCAATCAGTTTTACTCCGGTCTTTTCGAAAATCTCAAGCCATTGCGCTTTGGTAGGATATTGGGTATTGGTGTTTTCACTTCCATATGCATCGTCAATGATGATGTATCCGCCCTGTTTTACTGTATTTTTCAGCAGTGTTATCGTCTCTTCCGCATTCCCCAGGACATCGCCGACAGCTCCAAGAATAACAATATCATAGTCCTTTTCTGTCCTGACCAGCTTCGTAATATCTCCGACTGCAAACTTACATAATCCGCCTGCGCCAAATTCCTGAGCCTTATTAGCTGCATAATCAATAAATTCCGGAATAATATCGATACCTTTTACCCTGCAGCCAAGTTCTCTGGCTATATGAACGCTCACAGCGCCTTATGCCAGGTCAAGCACCCTGGTTTCATCTGACACATTTATATGCTTAGTGATCATGTCCAGGATATCCTTCGGTGATGAACCCAGTTCCCATAAATCCTGTAACAGATATGGAAGGTAAGGAATCAGTTCTGTTGATTCAGCCGTCAATGACTTCGCAAGCTTTTCTTCAACCGTCTGCATGACGTTTCTCCTTCTCTTTACTTTTTTCGTCACTTAAATTTGCTCATAATCGGCTAAAATAAGCTTTTTAATCAACTCAAGTCTGACAAAGCTATTTTCCAATGATATGGATTTCAATCCCCGGTTGTATTTGCTGCTTTTTCCATTTATTATACCAGGACACTCCATAATGTACAATCTGTTCCAATCACCAACAATCAACTATTGTAACAAGTTGAAAAAAGATGTTTTATTACTTACTGCATTGACTTTATTTAAAAGGGATTGCGCAGGCATTTGTGATGTGCTATATGCAGAATCGGACCAATGATGACAATATTGCTATGAATGATTTATTTCAGGTAAAGGTGTGGTTGTTTTGCACAAATTTACAGGTAATGGCACAATATCTCGGATGGTCTGCTCAATTTTGCAGCTAATGGTACAACATCTCAGTTACTCTGTTCAATTTTTCAAGTAATGGCACAACCTTTCGATTTATTTGCTCAATTCTGCAGGTAATGGCCCCGTCCATCAGTTAATGTGTATACATAATGCTGTATAAAGCAGCTTATGTCGTATATTTTTGCAATTACTCAATGGTTTTTTCGAGAACATGTACCATTAATTGAAAAAATGAGCATAGCGCTACTGAACTACATTTTTAGAACCTTCCCTGTCCTATTGCTGCAGCACTCCATAACCGCTGTCAGTGTCAAACCCGGCATCTCCGATGTCTTTTGCACTACTGAACAGCTGCTCACGCACCTTGGCGGGAGTCAGGTCGGGAGACTTTGCCAAAAGTGCAGCCGCAGCACCGGTAACCTGGGCTGCAGCATAGGATGTACCGGAGACAGTGACGGCACGCCCCCTATGGTCAACAACCTTAAGCCCATCGCCCGGTGCCACCAAAGATACACCATGGCGTTGGGAAAATGATGCTACCTTGCCATCCTTACGCAATGCTCCTACGCCGATAACAGTATCATAGCAAGCCGGAAAATAGCTTAACTCAGGCGCTGTTTTGTTAGTGTTGCCCACTGAGGCTACAACCACAACGTCTTTATCTTCAGCGTAGGCTATGGCTTCCCTGATCTCAGGGATGTCCCTGGATACACCGGCACTGATATTAATAATCCGGCAGTTATACACATCTACTGCATCACAGATAATCTTTGCGATTGCTTTCACACTGCACTGGACGGCCTTGCCGCCGGCAGTCTGTGTGGTGTAGACCAGCGGCACCAGTATGGCATCAGGAGCAGTGTCCAGTATAAGTCCCGCCAGAGCAGTTCCATGCCCCAGAACATCAGCAGTGTCACGGTCTGGCAGCGCATAGTTCTTACCCTCTCCGATGTGCCCAGAGTCAATGGCTATGGGCGAAATGCCGCTGTCGATCAGGGCTACCCGTATCGGCTGCGGCACTGCTGCTGTCTCCGCCGCTTCAGCAGCAAACACAGGTGTTGTCAAAAGTATTAAACAAATGACATTTGATAGTATTCTCTTCAATGAATTATCCTCCAACAGGTGGGACAGGGGGACAGGTACCTTGTCCCAGTTATCTGCTTAAACTGGGACAAGGTACCTGTCCCCCTGTCCCACGGTTTAATGAAGATCTTTGATCGTACCTTTTACCGTGGGTACCGTACCAGCCAGCTTTATATTCATATTAGGATCAACCTTAAAGTCCTGGTTTAAGGTACCCTTGAACAGCAGCACATTGGTACCGACACCGCCCTCATAGCTCCAGCTGTCTACAGGTATATAGCTGATGTTGCTTAATGTCACATTGGATGCGGAGCCAATGATCTCGTTGAACTCAACAGCAATCGTGACAGTTTCTCCCTTCCTGTATGTACCGTATGCCATGGGCACGATATGCTCCGCAACAGGTTCGTCCGGGTCTCCAATCTTCAATATGAGCTTGAGGTTCCTGTACTTCCAGTCATCACCAAGGCTCCCTTCAGCATCAAACTGCAACTTGTATGATTCGTTCGGATTTGTTCTGATATACAGGATATCATTATTGCCATAATACCCATATGAAATACCCTGACAGTTAATATCTGTATATCTGATTTCACCCTGATCTGCAAAAATCGGCCAGTTAAATGAATGCCAGCTCGTAGACTTTTTATCCCTCACAATTTCAAATTTGCATTCAAGATAGTTGGAACTGTTTGATCCACTGACTACTTTCACCAACTGATACCCATCATCATCTTCCGTAACTTCCATGTTCAAACGGAAATCAATCTTATATCCGGCAGACTTGATGTACTGTATGTACTGGCTCTGCACTCCGGCAAGTACCGAGTTGTAAACGTCCGGCGTCAGGCTTATTGACTTATTGCTGCCATAGCCTTTGTCGGTAACCGTTGTAGCATCACTGACGAGGATCTTGGATCTCTCTGTTGTGTAGAAGGAACTGCTCAGCGTGTAATCCGAACTCTGTGCCAGTGTACGGCGCACGCTGACAGTACTGCCCAGAGTGCCTGTACATATCTGGGATGCACTGCTGACCCTGTACAATACAGCATCATAGTAGCGGCTTACACCATTAGTAAAGCTGTTGACCATATCATTGCTGATATAATTCCTTTCACTTTTAACCACAAAGGTCTTCTTTGTATCACTAGGTCCGAATGTCAGGAATACGTCATCCCCTCCCACATGGCTGAAGTGGACAGGTGCTGCCGTTCCGCCAATGGCTGTGCCGTTCAGCGTGCGGTAATAGACATACTGAATATCAGCAGTCGGAACAGCATCTGAAGGGAATGTACGTGTTACAGTAAAGGTAACATCTCCTGTGGTGCTGTTTTTCGTCTGGTTTTTCTCCAGCGTGAATATGCCGCCGTGTTCCCATTTGGCCCTCAGTGAGACATCGCCAGTGCTGCCCCGGGGTATTGACGTTACCTCCGTGTCGCCGCGGTACCAGCCAAGGAATCTGTAGCCGGCTTTGATGCCTGTGGGATCCTTCAGAATGATGTCATCGGACTCAATTGTATATGATTTCGCGTTAGTCGTACCTGCAGCACCTGAACCCAGAGTATAGGATATGGTGTAGGTAATTGGTTTCCACTGTGCGTACAGGATAATGCTTCCGGAAGACGCCAGATTCTTAACGCTCTCACCGTCGGCATAAAGAACTGTGCTCATGGGAGCGAGCCCCCAGCCTGCAAAGGCATAGCCCGGATTAATAAATTCATTGTTCTTCAGCGGCTGCTCAACATCATAGACGAAGCTTTGTGCAGGCATACTGCCGCCTGCATTGCCGGACTCAGTACCATCATCAAAGTTGACACCGTAGACATTTGCCTCCCACTTCGCATAGAAGGTCCTTGTACCGGTGCTGCCCGAAGCAATGGCGATACCGGTGACCTTGCTTTCCTCTGAGCGATCTTCACTTGTATACCAGCCCGCAAATGTGTAGCCTGTCTTCGGGCCGGGATCGGCCAGAACAACAGCATCACTCTCAATGGTGTAACTAATCGGGTTGCTGTTTTCAATACCGTCTGTTCCAATATAATTGATGGTGTATTCCACCGGATCCCACTTCGCTGTCAGGTTGAGATTATTTGTCAGCACCAGGGGGAAGGTAACCAGTTCCGTGCCATTCATCCAGCCGGCGAAGGAATAACCGTGCTTCGCAGGATCGGCAGGCTTCTCAACTTCGGTGTTGTATATCTGCGTAATTGCATCCACAGCTGTACCGCCGTCAGTGTTAAATGCTACAGTATAACTGTTAATGGACCACTGAGCAAACAGTGTAACCTCTTCATCCTGATTTTCGGCCAGGTTCATTACACTTTCCCTGTCATGGTAAGAAACACCGCTTCCATCAGCCTTAGTGTTCCAGCCGGAGAAGGTATAACCATCCTTAACGAA
>Ga0134092_1003133_pt1 | contig 11544 bp, 17 predicted proteins | sample 3_6taG_FD_94454 | JGI IMG/M metagenome (GOLD analysis project Ga0134092, IMG submission 94454) | Switchgrass degrading microbial communities from high solid loading bioreactors in New Hampshire, USA - 3_6_20_6_A3 metaG | ecosystem: Engineered > Bioreactor > Semi-continuous > Anaerobic >...
AGCTCATGACAATGTTAAAAATGATTCCGTCATGGTATTTACCGGTCCAAATATGACCGGGGAACGGATACAAAACTTTTTTCTGTCTATCCCTTCCAATGCTCCCTGGAAACGTATCATAAAAGTTTTTGCCAACGCTCCCAAGGTATATGTAACTTATGAGACCGCCGGGGACCAGGTGGAGGCTGAAGATATAAACCGTGTACAAGAAAGCATAGTCAACACTCAAATTGAACTTGAGAGGTATAAATCAGTAAATGACCAGGCGGTAGAAGGCATAAACGTCAGGCTGACTACAGCAGAAAATAACAAGGCGGAAAGGACATATGTAGATACGGAATTGCTTAAAAAGGCCGATAAAGCTACTACTTACACCAAGACCGAGACGGATGACAGGATACAAGCTATCATAGGTGCCGCGCCGGAAGCGCTAGATACATTGGAGGAAATAGCACTGGCACTAAATGAGGACCCGGACTTTGCCGCAACTGTAACGAACCTACTTGCACAAAAAGTGGATAAGGTGCCCGGCAAAGGGCTCTCCACCGAAGACTTCACCACGGCGGAAAAGCAAAAACTGGCGGATATAGAAGAAGGTGCCAACAAGTACACTCACCCCAGCACGCACCCGGCCAGCATGATTGTAGAAACTTCTGAAAAACGGTTTGTAAGTGATGCAGAAAGGGCGGCATGGGATGATGCATACCAGCAAAAACATTCACACAGTAATAAAGCTGTACTTGACACGATTGACCAGGGAGCAATAAACACTTGGAACAATAAGGCCGAACCCCAGGACATTCCCACGAAGGTAAGCCAGCTAGAAAATGACGAAGGTTATGTAACCGAAGAAGATTTAAGCGGCCTTGGTCAGGGGGATATGCTCAAGTCTGTTTACGATAAGGATAATGACGGTGTTGTAGATAAAGCAAAAACCGTCACCGGTCCAGTAACCTGGAACCAGCTCAAAGGGGAGTTGTAACATGGCAAAATACGGAGAGAGCCAGTATGGTGTACTGAAATTTGGGGAAGAAACTATTCCGGATTCAGATATAGAAGTACGCGCCCCTGATTTGATGTCACTTTTGCCCTGGTATTATAAAAGCAATGTCACAATAGAAGGACTTCAAAACTCAATAGCGAAGGAACTAGGGAAGCTATATTATAATTTGGAAGACTTGATTAATCAGCTCTTTATTGATACTGCTACATGGGGTCTATCTCTTTACGAAAAACAATTAGGGTTGCAAACTAATTTAAGCTTATCTTATGAAGAGAGACGAAAAATAATCAAGGCCAAGCTGTGGGGCAGGGGGACAACTACTAAACAGATGATAAAAGATACAGCAGAAGCCTTTTCAGGGGGAGAAGTCGATGTAATCGAGTATCCAGAAGAAAGTAAGTTTATAGTTAAATTTATTGGTGTAAAAGGAATCCCCAGAAACATGCAGGGATTTATAGACATGTTAGAGACTATTAAACCTGCTCACTTAGCTTATGAAATAATGTATACATATACAGTATGGGATTTTGTCAAACATATAACCTGGGAACAGGCAAGCCAATATACATGGAATGAATTTAGAACATATGAAGGGGTGTGATGTAAATGAAATATACAGGCAATTTTAACCTGAAAAAGCCTGAAGGAAATGATACGATAGATATTAATGATTTAAACGATAATTTTGATACTATTGACAAAGAGCTTGCTAAAATACCGACAAAATATGCGCCTGCAGGGTTTGGATTAGGCACGATAGGTACACGACTTGCAGAAGGTACAGATTTAAATACAATTATTAATAATGGATGGTATGATGTAGTAAATCCTCTTAATGGCGTATCTGGTCTAACATGGCATAAGTTATTGGTTATTGCAAGTGGAGATGTAAATTATGTAACACAGCTTGCATTTAGTATGATAGATGGTAACGAAATGTATATACGAAACAAAATAGCAGGTACATGGAGTGGATGGAGTAAAATAGCAAAAATAACTGATATACCAACATCTGGGGGAGATGCAGATACATTAAAAGGCTACACAGCAGAGGCTACTCCTGTAACCACAGAGAAAAAAGACATCATTGGCATGATTAATGAAACTTTTACGTCTGCCAGTAATGGTAAAACTAGCATCGCTGCTGCCATTACTGGCAAGGGCATACCTGCAAGCAGTGATGATAGTTTTTCTACATTAGCTAGTAAGATTAGTAGCATACCAAAAGCTCAGGGTAACGCCACAGAATCACAAGTACTAGTAGGTGCAACATTTACCAATGCAGATGGGCAACTACGCACCGGAACTATGCCAAACAATGGGTCAAAAACTATCACTCCATCAACAGTAGATCAGGTGTTAGGATCAGGATATTACAATGGTATAACGATTAAAGGTGATAGTAATTTACAATCTGAAAACATAGTAGCTGGAAAGAGTATATTTGGTATACCAGGTGCGTATAACAAAAAATATGGCATTGGTGATACTATATCGGCCGGAAGTATGGATATAGATTATAGCAACGTAGGAAAAGACATATGGGCAACTACCAGTAACTTGGGAGATCCTCCAGCCGGAATAGATGTTGACTATGAAGGTAATATCTATTATGGCATAAGTTATACAGGAGATGGTATTTATAAATATGATAGTAACGGTAATCTAGTTTGGTTTACTAATACAGATTATGCTATAACAGGCCTTGTAGTAGATAAAAATACAAATTATCTTTACGCAGTTGATTCTAAGGGTTATGTATATAAATATACTTTATCAGGTAGCAGAATTTGGAGATCATCCGTATATTTGGGCCCTGGAACAGATATTACAATTGATAAAAATGGGTATGTATATACAGCTAATAATAATGGTTGGAATAAATTCGAGCCATCTACGGGTACACATTTAGTTGAATGTGATGATTCATCTGATGTATCAGGTATAACAGTTGATGATAACGGTTATGTATATGTTTGTTTTGGTAGTGGATATGATGATAAATCAAATTCATCTTTATTTAAAAAATATACTAATAATGGAGATTATGTTTTTAGTGTGGAAGATGAAGAGAATGCTAAATCTATTTTAGTGCACGGTGCTTATATTTATGTATTAACAACGGAACGTTTATATAAATATGATGTTAACGGTAATTTAATATGGAGCGTATATGTTAATGTACTTGATAATAATTATGAAACAAGCAAAAAGATGGTCATAGTAAATAATATCATATGTATACCAACTATATATGGTATAGAAGGTTATGAAATTAATACTGGAAATCAAATGTATCAAAGTACAGATAAGAGTGCAGTGCATAGTATAGCCACAGATAATCAATATATATATGCAATTTATGCATATGAAGATCCATATCCAAATAGAGGTGTTGCAAAGATACATGCAGCACCTATTTTTACAATAATTAGATAGGGGAGGTCTTTTTTTTTATGTCAGTAATAGTATGGTATAAAAATACAAATAAAGAAGTAAAATATATAAACAGAATCCATTATATGCCAGAGTTGCTGAGTGATAGTGAAAGAGTTGGCGGAGTTGAGTTAGAAAGTCTGCCGGCACCAGAAGATAATGGAATGCTTTATAGGTATTACATTAACCCAATCACACATGAAGTTGGTATTGAGTATTTTAATAAGCCCAAAGATTTAAACCAACAGGTCACAGAATTCCAGGAAGATTTACTGGTAGCTTTAGAAGCTATAGCGGAAATATACGAACAAATTAATGGAGGTGCTTTATAAAATGGCTAAAGTTTACTATTTATTAATAAAGGCGGGAAGGAGAACAATTGAACAAGTACCTGAAAACTTGCGAGAGGAAGTACAGGCTTTACTTGACGCAGAGGAGGCTTAAGTGATATGGAAGGATTACAAAAGCAAGTTGAGGATCATGAAAATCGTATTAGGGCTCTAGAACAAGATAGGGCCGAAACTAAGGTATATATGAAAATGACCCTGGATAAAATAACACAGATTGACGCAAAATTTGAAAACATAAGATCAGAACAATTAAAGAATAGTAAAAAATCAGAGGACTCCAAATGGAGTCCTATTATTTTGGAATTAATTAAATTAGCAACCTTAGCTGTGACTATATTAGGTGGTATAGCAGGAGTAGCTAAAATATTAGATAAGTAAAGGGGCATGAATAATTATGGTAAATGTACAAGAAGTACAAAAGAGCTCAATAATTGCAACACCAGACGTTAATACCTTTAGCTTTTTAGACTTAACTGGCCGGCAGAAATATTACAAAGAGGGTTATCGAGGACAAGATATTATTGTGGCTGTGATGGATACAGGCGTTAATCCTGATCATCCGGAACTTAAAGGTAAGGTCCTGGAGGGTAAAAATTTTTGTAAGATGTATTATGACAGTTATGGACCGATAGATGATGACGGACATGGCACACATGTTGCTGCGACAATAGCAGGTAATACATGTGGTGTTGCTCCTTCTACCCTAATTCTTCCATGCAAAGTATTACCCGGATTCGGCGGAGGAAGCATAGAAGAACTTATTGAAGCATTATATTGGGTTCGTAATTGGAGAGATAAAAATGGCAATAAAGTTGATATTGTAAGTATGTCTTTGTCGTGTGGAGATAGTGAGTTTACAGATAGACTTCACGACGCTATAAAAAGCCTGGTTGACAATAATATAGCTGTTATATGTGCGGCAGGAAATACAGGTGATAATACAAAATTATACCCAGCATATTTTAATGAGCCGATAACCGTAGGCGCAGTTAACATTAATCAGCAGACTGCTTATTTCAGTACGCGAACCGATGAAGTAGACGTATGCCAGGTGGGTGTTGACGTGGTATCTGCTTGGTACGAAGGCGGTTACATAGCTATGTCAGGTACATCTATGGCCACGCCTATAGTTACTGGTATTGCAGCACTTATCGCAAGTAAATACAAGACTTTGTTCCGGAAGCAAATCCCGGAGCAGGTGTTGTATGAAATGCTAAAACTTAATACGATTGATCTATCGTTTCCTGGAATCGATATGGAAACTGGAGCCGGATTTTGCACTTTAGGCAGTGGTAAGGCAGTTGAAATGTATATTGGCCAGACAGATTATTATATCAATCAAATAAAAAATGTAATGGATGTTGCTCCTGCCATAGTCAATGATCGAACAATGGTCCCGGTAAGATTTGTTGCCGAAGCCTTTAATAAGGGTGTCTATTGGGATGCAACAGAACGAAAGGTAACTATTATAGACTAATACATCAAGGAGATGATATTGTGATAATCAGTTACGATTATGGCCACATGAAAGGCGGAGAGGACGGTGCTGCTGTTGGCATCTTGGATGAGTATAAAGTTGTGCGGGAGTATGGTGCAGTAGTAATTAAATACCTGCAGCAAGCAGGGCACACCTGCTTAAACTGTACGCCGCCAGATAATAGTGGTATGACATTAATGCAATCTTTACAATATCGAGTAAATAAAGCCAATACAAGCGGAAGCAATTTGCATTTAAGCTTCCACGCCAATTGCTATAATGGCCAGGCTCATGGCGCCGAAATAGAGGTTGCAAGTGACACGGGTGAGAAAAAAGCTAAACCTGTACTTGATAAAATATGTAGTTTGGGTTTTACAAACCGTGGTATAAAAAGACCGGATTTATATATTACAAGTACAGATGTAAAGAGTGAGGAATTATTCTTATCTCTTATGGTCCAAAAAGACAAAGTGCAAGGCTCCAAGTATACTAATATGATATGCCTACTCTTAGAGCCTTTTTTTGTTGACAACGCAAGTGATGTATCAAAATACAATACTCAAACGCTTGGTAAAGCAATTGCCGAAGGTATACTCGGACATGATATTCAGGAGGTGAATGTTGTGGACGTAAATCAGGCAATAAAAATACTGACTGAAAAAGGAGTGATTTCAACACCGGAGTATTGGCAGAATGCTGTAAAGATAGTTAAATACCTTGATAGCTTACTTATTAATGTAGCTAATAGAATAAAATAAGGAGGATGCATATGGAATATGCAGGTATTGCAATTGTACCTTTAATTATTGGTTTATCAGAGGTAATAAAAAGATTAGGCTTTAATCAAAAATTTATACCAGTTATCAATCTTATTTTAGGTTTGATAGCTGGTATTGTTTTTATAAGTCCCGGCAATATAAAAGTTGGTATCATTCAGGGCATATTTATTGGATTGAGTGCTTCGGGCTTGTATAGTGGAACTAAGAATATCGTACAGGAACTTAAGCAGTAAAACAAAATTTGCCCCGGGAAACCGGGGCTTATTTTTTTGGGTTTATCCGGGCTTATTTTTATCCTTTGGATCGTACTCCAATAATTCTGATAATTTGCAATCCAGCGCATCACATATCTTTTCCAGATCACTAACATTCATTCGTTTAGTGACGACATTAGAAAGTATAATCCAGTTAGCAAGTCTACAGAAACACATCAAAAACTTTCAAAAACTTGGTTGAATTTTTCAGGGGAGAGTAGTATAATAAAAATCACCCGAACACGCGTTCGAGGTTTAAGGTAAGAAAAAAAAGGAAGTTATTTTGCGCTGGACTTCCTTTTGCTTCCCCTTAAAGGAGGTGACATTACACATATCACAACTACCTAAGAAAAGGGGGGGGATATATACATTTCTACTGATAAAGTCTATCATAAAAATTTGAATAACACAACAGATTTGTACAAAAGTCAATTTTATTTTACACAACAAAAAAATGGAGGTCTAGCATGGAAAATAAAATTAAGTCTTTTGAAGAATTTGTTATGAGTAGGGTTGAAGAGATAGTTGAAAACGATCCTGTACATCAAGAGTTAGATAAAAAAATTGCTTTACTTGAATCACAGGTGATCGATAAAATACCAATTGAAATAATTAATGATTTAAGAAAAATTGAACATCTCAAAGTAGAACAAATGGTCAACGATTATTTAAAAATCTACATAGGAGCGTTTAATGATAGATTAAAAGCCTCATAAAATTATCAGTAAATTATCAGTAAATCATATAAAAACAGCGGGTATTCATTTTCTGAAACCCACTTTTTTCAATGGTCGGAGTGACTGGACTTGAACCAGCGACCTCTTGCACCCCAAGCATATAATCTTGATTTTGGTAAACAGAATTAAATTCTGAAAAACATTTAATTATCTGGCTTCAAAAGTAGTGGTAACTATAATTAGCATGTTGTTATGTAAATTAAAAGCCTTGAAAATTATCAGTAAATTATCAGTTTATCAGTAAATTATCAGTGCTAACGCGACCGCTTGCAAAATTATAGTGCAAAAAAATAAGTCCTATTTTTTAGGACCATTACCAGCTTTTCTAAAATCTATTTTAATAATTTTTGCAGATTGTTGTTTTTCTAGCTTGCTAATTTCTTCATCTAACGTACTAAAAGCGTCATCTATTTTATCAGCAACTTTTCCGGTATCAGAAAGCATTGTGCCGTAGATATCTAAAGTTGTTGTGCTTTCATCATGTCCAAGTGCTTCCTGAAGTTCTGTTAACGACATTAAACCTTTGCTCATATAAACGAATGTATGCCTAAACATATGAGGCGTAACATGTATACCAGCTTTAGCATTTATACGATCTAAAACGCTATTAAAGCTATCAGGCTTCATCATTGTACCTTTTTCAGACGGAAATACCAAATCCAGCTTTTTTAGATCCTCATTATATAATATTGGATTGTATTCATTTTTTAGCATTTCTTTTTGTTGATTTAAATAATAGATTGCTAAGTTTGAAAGCGGAACATAATGTACTTTTGCTGATTTTGTATCACCTACTCCTGAGGCACTATTAGATTCATCAACAATTATTCTCTTGTTTTCAAAATCAATATCCGACCACCTAAGAGCCAAAAGCTCACCACGTCTCAAACCAGTAACTAATAGAAATCGCAAAGCCCAATACCAACGTGTGTTTTTTGCATAATCAAATAAAATTTTTAATTCAGAAGTATTTAATGTTTTCCTAGGCTTTGCCTGCTTTTTAGGAATTTCAATTTTATATACTGGGTTTTCTGAAATGAGCTTGTCTTCAAAAGCTTTAGAAAAAGCTAAATTCATAACTTTTCTAGTATGTTTCATTGTCCATGTGCTTAAAGGTTTTCTCTCTGGTTTTACTAAATTGCCATGCTTATCATATTTTGCAGGAATAGTTTCGTTCATTTTTGCGATAATTTGCTGTATATCATATTGTTTTATGCTGTTAAGTTTCCTGTTTCCTATTTCTGGCCTTATATATTGCTCATATAAAGTTTTATATTGCTCATATGTAGCTTTCTTTTTTAGTGGTTTAATATATACTTCAAGCCATTTTTCAAACCATTCATATACTTTAATTTTATTTTTTATAACGGGAAGATCGGCAACTTTTCGAATCTTTTCTTGTAAATCTTTTAGGTCTTTTGAAGTTAATACTCTAAGTTCGCCATCTACCATTTGTCGCCACTCATAACGTCCAGATTTTGTTTTGTAAATATTGCCCATCCCATTTGGATTTCGTGTTCTTGCCATTAAAATTACCTCCTATTATCTGATAATCCTATGAGATAATCTACGGTAACGTTAAAATACTTTGCATAGGCCTGAAGCACAGTTAATGTTGGTTCACGCTTACTACTTTCATAATAGCTAATAGCAACATGGCTTATTCCTATTTCTTCAGCTAATTGTCTCATGCTAAGATTTTTCTCTTCTCTTAGCTCCTTTATTCTTCTTGAAAATATGTCCATGCCCATAACAGATTTCTCCTTTTTTATATAAAATTAGAATAAAGCTCACTTTTGTTACCATTATATAATTAGTTTCAGAAATACGCAATATTTTTTCGAAAGTTTTTCGAAAAAATGCATTGACAAAGTTAGTTTAAAGTTGTAGTATAGAGATGTGTTAACGATAGTGAACAATAAAAGGGGGTGCTCATATGTATACTGGTAAAGTAAAATATCCTGAACTTGCTAAGCTAATGGCAAGTATAGGGATGAGCAAAAAAGACTATGCAAAAGTGATTGGAAAAGCTCCTAGCGCAGTATCAGATAAGCTATCTGGCAAAACTGATTTTAAGTGGTCAGAAATAGTTGCTACCGTTTTATATTTCAAAAAAATATTTCCGGATAACCCAGATATTACAAGTGATAAAATTTTTTCAACGAATGTTAACTATAGTTAACTTAATTTTATAAAAGTTTTTTATGAAAGGAGGTCGAGCATGCCAAGGATTGCAGCAGACAAAAGAGATATATACTTGAATGCATTCTTACGTGTAATAGAAAATTGGCTTGACGATCCTGAACAAGAATACAAGCCAGTTTTTAAAAAATTGATTGTGTATGGGGTCAAGTATATTAACGCTCTTGAAAAGGCGCAAAATTACACCAGGGGAAACGTTGAAAACAAGTTTGGGCTTGCAGACACAATAACGTCCATGATGGCAGAATTGACGCCAAAAGAATTTATGAACCTTTTCCCAATATCAAAAGAGTATGACGGGCATAAATGGGGAACAAAAGATTACTTCTACACTATGAAATGCATCAGAGAACTAAACCCTGATAAACCTATCGGAGAGAAAATTGATGATTTTCTCTGGAACTACGTAAACCATGAAGTAAGTGTTTTTCTTGTAAATTTATTATGCTTTGCAAGTGATTTACGGCGATTTGATACAGGCAAGGGAATAATGGAAGAATTCTGTGAGCAAAATGGGATTCCAACATATTCACTTTACAAAGATGGTACCGGGAAGAAATATCTTCTTAATAACCAGACGGGCAGAACGATGGGAGTAAGAAAAGTAAGGCCAAAGTATTTAAGAGTTTTAAAAGGGGGGGGGCATTAACATGAACGAACTTACAGTTATTAACCATAACGGTCAGTTCGTAATCGACAGCAGGGAAGTAGCGGAAATGATAGGGAAAGAGCACAAAAACTTGCTTAGGGACATTAAAGGTTATGTTGACATTTTAACCAGCTCAAGTTTGAGCCCGTTAAATTTCTTCATTCCAAGCACATATAAGGATGCAAAAGGCGAAACAAGACCCTGTTATCTTCTCACCCGAAAAGGTTGTGACATGGTGGCAAATAAGATGACCGGAGAAAAGGGAGTACTGTTCACTGCGGCATATGTAACAAAGTTTGAGGAAATGGAACGCACAATCAAGACAGGTAGCAAACTTCTTCCTGAAGTAAAGCAAAAAGAAATTGAAGCCCGGTACAATAATTCACTTGCACGCAAAGCTAATGTACTTCTGAAAATCGCCAATAGTCCAGAAATCAACCCACGATACAGACAAATCTTGCAAGCTCAAGCAAGCGCAATCGTTGCAGGAAAACCGCTTCTGCCACTGCCAGAAGTTGAGCAGAAAACGTACTCTGCCGGTGAAATAGGAAAGATGCTCGGTATATCGGCGAACATGGTCGGCAGGCTAGCAAAGCAGCACAACCTGAAAACAGAGCAATATGGCAAGTGGTATCATGACAAGTCGCCTTACAGCAGTAAGGAGGTAGAGAGTTTCAGGTACTACGAAAATATTCTGCCAGTATTGCAGGGTGTACTGGCAAGCATGAAAGAGAGGTAAATCAATGAAAACCACATGTAAAAAAGGGCCATATGGAAACGACTGCTGAATAGGCGACGACCCGTAGCCAGCGGCGAGCCCGAAGAGCGGGAAAGCAGGTCCAAATAAGGCGTGGAGGTGAAAAGAATGGAAATATATGTTGATTTCACAATTAACAATGAGAAATATCGATTGGTTATCGTTAAAAAAATGTTCAGATTAAAGCACGTTGGGCTTCATAAAGTAAGCGGGCAACTAACAGACGAAGTATTTCCGATTGACAAAGTAAGAACCAGCACCCTGAAAGAGCGTATAGAGCACTGGTTCATCATGTTGAGGTTAAAGGTGGATAAAAAGAGGCAAAAAAAGAAAGCGAGGTGAACAGTGTGGAGGCGTTATTAAAAGAAATATTGGCAGAGCTGAAAAAAATAAATGAATACATTGATGTCCAAAAAGGACTGCTTACATTCAATATAAATGAGAACGCACGCTTATCAAGGAGCTCTGCCAAAAAAGAGAGAAGCAAGCATATTACTTTTCCAGAAGTTTTGACAGCTTATCGTCAATACTTGCAAGAATAGTAATCATGGTTTTTTCTGCGGGACTGCATCGCGGAATTGAAGCCGCAATAGCAAAATCCGATTCCTGGCGTTCTTCGCAGATCCCAAATATACAGTCGTATTTTTCACAAACCTCATAATTATCACATCTTTGGCGCGACACATTTTTCACCTCCCTTCATCAAGATTTTACCATAAGGGAGAAAATTCTACAAAAGAAAGGAGGACAAGATCAATGCCCGGAACGCCGTACGATGATCTCCCCAACGTTTTAACTCCAAAGGATGTTCAGCGTTTTCTGGGGTGGAATAAAAATCAAGTTTATAACCTTTTTCGAAGTAGAGCATTTCCATCTGAGAGAATAGGCGGAAAATATATA